>Ga0222712_10005367_pt1 | contig 13020 bp, 15 predicted proteins | sample C33_657DmetaG_FD_165043 | JGI IMG/M metagenome (GOLD analysis project Ga0222712, IMG submission 165043) | Estuarine water microbial communities from San Francisco Bay, California, United States - C33_657D | ecosystem: Environmental > Aquatic > Marine > Unclassified | place: USA: California...
AATGGCTGGAAAAACTACCTTCGGGTTTGCAATTTAGCCTTCGAGACCTTAGTTCTAGAACTAATCGCAGAAGGAGATGCCATCGGTTACCATACCTTTACGTTACTTAATGACCAATTAATTTTCGTGAAGGACAAAATCAAACTTGTGATTTATGAAAAATTATAAATTAACTCTGCTAATTGCCTTTTTATTCGGATTAAATCTAGCAGCAAAGGCTACTACGCTAGATTCCCTAGGATTAAAAAAGGAAAACAATAAGACATTTTTGCTATTCAAAGTAGGACCTAAACAATCCCTATTCTCCATTTTAAAGCGTTATAACTTATCCCTGACAGAATTCAAATCGGCTAACGCAGATATCGAAATTCCTGTTAAAACCGGAGAAATTCTTTACATCCCACTTCATTACTTAGAGGAAAGCAATCCTGCACCTAAAGTAGTAGAGGAAAAAGCACCAGAATCCCCTAAAGAAGCTGAAATACACATCGTAGCACCTAAGCAGGGTTTACTTTCTGTGGCGAACATGCACAAAGTGACCATGGCGGAATTACGCAAATGGAATAACTTGACATCTGATCGTTTACAAGAAGGTCAACGTTTGATCGTTTCAGACCCTACTGGCACAAAATCGACTATTGTAGTGGATAAAGCGAGTTTATTGCCTGCTAAAACAACGACTGCAGTGACTCCTCCTGCTCCTACTCTGGTTGCGGAAGCACCTGCAAAAGAAAAAGGACCAGAGGACATTAAAAAGAAAATCGAAACGGGAATTGCAGAACTAATCGATGTACCTGACAATTCAGGTAAATTCTTAGCACTTCATCGCACAGCCCCTATTGGGACATTGGTTTTAGTAAAAAACTTAACCAACAACCAAAGCATTTGGGTAAAAGTAATCGGGCGTTTACCGGGTGGTGATAGCAAAGTAATCATCAAACTTTCCCCTAAGGCTTTCGAGAAATTGAATGCGGTAGACAAACGCGTGAGAGCTGAAATCTCCTATTTATTACAGTAATGAACAAAAGAAAGAGACCTATAACGGCTGGACACGTAGTTTTTGAAATATTTTTTATTTTATCCTACCCCTTTATTGCGGTATTCTCGACTGTGGTTACTGTATTGGTTTGGCTATTCTCTTTTCCTTCCAGAATCATCGCCTTTTTTAGCCGAAAATGATTTCAGAAAAAATCGCGACCATCTTAGACGAGAAATTCGCTTTTTTCAATCATCCGCGCTTTATTGAGCACGACCCTATTCAAATTCCTCATTCCTTTAGTCGTTTACAAGACAAAGAAATTATGGGCTTTTGGGTGGCGATATTAGCTTGGGGACAACGAAAAACGATTCTTCAGAATGCCCAGACTCTCATTAATTTGATGGATGGTGCTCCCTATGACTTCATTCTACATCATCAGGATGCTGATTTAAAGCGATTTGAATCCTTCAAACACAGAACCTTTCAATACCCTGACACACTCTATTTTATTGATTTTTTTAAACGGCATTATTCACATACTAATTCTTTAGAATCAGCGTTTACCAAAGGCTTAAGACAAGAGGATCTAACAATAGAAAATGGCTTGAATGGGTTTTATCAGTATTTTTTCGACTCAGAATGGTCCCCTGAACGAACGAAAAAACACATTGCCTCACCTTTGAAAAATTCAGCCTGTAAACGAATCAACATGTTTCTGCGCTGGATGGTTAGAAAAGATGAGGCGGGAGTTGATTTTGGACTTTGGAATAGCATCAAACCGGCTCAATTAGTTTGTCCACTCGATGTGCACGCGATGCGCACGGCAGGACAATTAGGATTGATGAAAGAAGAGAAGGCTAACTGGAAAACGGCTTTGGCATTAACAAATACCTTACGAGAATTAGATCCTGCAGACCCAGTAAAATATGATTTTGCCCTATATGGCATGGGCATAGAAGAGAAGACACTATGGAAATAAAAATGACCAATTCAAACGGGGATTATGCTGTAATCAACGTGCAAACAGGTGCTAGCTTAATCGAATTAAATCTGGCAGGCTTATCCCTCATTGACCTACCAGGAAGCAAACATCATCCACTAAAAAGCAATCCATACCATCCATCGGCCCTCTTAACTCCTTGGGTTAATCGAGTTCGCAATGGCAATTATTCCTTTAAAGGCAAAAATTACCAATTACCCATCAATGAGCCAGCTTTAGGCAATGCCATTCATGGTCTATTAGCTAGAAAGTCCTTTACACTCGTTAAGCAATCAAGTTCATCAGTCATTTTAAAACACGAATACAAGGGGGAGGAACCTAATTACCCCTTCCCTTTTCAATTCCAATACACGTATACACTAACAGATTCAGGCGCTTTAGAAGTGATATTTGAGGCTAAGAATACAGGGAATGACCCTCTTCCATTCGCCTGTGGATGGCATCCTTATTTCAGCTTTCCAGATACGACGGTAGACGATTTAGAGATTAATTTTAAACCAATCAGCCGATTTTTATCTGACTCCCAAATGATTCCATTGAAAGAGGAAAATCTGAACGGAAAACAGCAATTTAAATTCAGTACGGATAAAATTGATCACGTATTTCGTTTAGAACCGATGGAAATTCACCGCACCGAATTCATCGATACCAAACATCAAAAAAAGCTGATTTTAGAGCAATCATCAATTTTATTCCCTTTCCTGGTGGTCTTCCAACCAGAAGGTTTTAGTTCTGTGGCCATTGAACCTATGACGGCGAATACCGATGCTTTTAATACGGGGGATGGGCTAATTGAACTAGCTCCGTCGGAGGCCTTTTCAGGACAGATCCGTTTATCTATAGGAAAATAAACCATTGAAACAGCTTTTTCGTACCTTTGCCAAATGAAGTTAATTACCCTAGTCATTTTTTGCTTTTTATCCACTTTAAGCCCCGTTTTAGGGGAATCAAAAGCGGATTCAACAGCAAATAAATGGAAGCAGGTGATGACTTCAGGAATTAACCTAAATCAATCCAGTTTCAGCGATAACTGGAAAGGTGGAGGAACGAATACCTTGGCCATTGGTTGGTATTTAAATCATACCGCGAATGTTTCCAATGAGTCTTGGCGTTTAAACTCAGACCTTAATTTACAAGTTGGTTTTCTCCAAAACCGTACCCAAAGTCTTCGCAAAAATATCGACCGCATTGCCTACGAATTTAAAGCCGGTTACCGAATTAGTCCTAAGTGGGATTTTTATGGCTCTACGAACTTCCAGACACAATTCTTTAATGGCTATGAATATGGCAAAAAAAACAAGGCGGGCGTTCCAGTCGATTCCTTGATTTCTAGTCTCTTTGCTCCCGCCTATTTAACCTCCTCGATGGGACTTGAATACCATCCGGACAAATCCTTTTACACGCGAATCGGTATTGGTAGTTTGCGCCAAACCTTTGTTTTTGACCAAGCCATTTCTAGGGCAGGTCTTTATGGTTTAGAAAAACCAGGGGACAATATTCGTAACCAATTTGTGTTCCAATACCTAGTGAACATTGACAAAGATGTGTGGGAAAATATCAATGTTAAGGCACGCTATTCTGCCTTAATCGACTATTTCCGGTTAACCTTATCGAACAGCATCGTGCATCGATTAGATGCGAATGTTTCCATGAAAGTGAATAAGTACGTCAGCACAAATCTTCAGATTGTACTCTTCCGTGACTACGACCAGGATCCTAATTGGCAGTTTTCTCAAATCCTTTCGATGGGACTCGTATACCGAATAGAGAAATAACTATTTCTTGCGATTTAAGTAGCGATCGTATAACATTTGGAGAATACCATCCTTTAAACCCAAGTCTGGCACTAAAATCGACTTACAGCCACCTAATTCCATCGCTGTCAAATAAATAGAAGCGGCTGGCACAATTACATCTGCTCGGTCCGTATTCAATCGCAATTTATTTACGCGATCCTCGAATGAAAAAGAGCCGACATAGGCAGCCATTTCAAATAAGGCATCAAAAGTCATGGACTTCTCCTCAGCAGCTGGCTTCGACAGGTTAAATAATTTCGCAATGTTACCTCCGGTTCCAATCGCTTCCATTTCGCCCGGAATCAACTGTTTTTGGGTGGTAATCCAATTACGCATTTTTTCCCAATCACCTTCCTTTTCGGTTCCTTCCAAAAGACGAACAGAGCCGATTTTAAATGATTTAGAGGCTAATTTCTCTCGGTTACGGTAGATATTCAATTCCGTGCTACCCCCACCCACATCGATATGCAAATAATTTTTCTTCGGATGTAGGGACTGAACCACCACATCGTTAATTAACTCTGCTTCTCTACTACCGTCAATCAACTGAATTTTCATATCCAAAATCTTATGGATACGTGTAATAATCTCCGTAGAATTTGAGGCCTCCCGCATCGCTGAAGTCGCACAAATGGCATAATCCCTCACTTCATGAAGGTCCATCAATAATTTATAGGCATGCAATAATTTAAAAATACGCACCTCAGATTCAGGTGAAATCAGCCCATCAGAGAATACATCATGGCCTAAACGCAAAGCGAAACGAACGTATTCAATGCGCTTAAAACTAATGACACCCTCGTTCTCTAGGACACTAGATATTTGAAGGCGGGCGGCATTAGAACCGATGTCAATGGCAGCAAATTTCATTTTTTCACGGGTTTATGGAGAAAAAAACCATTGCCTTGGGCTTCATAGGAAATTTCAGTTCCCAAGACAAAAAGTAATTGTCTTCGATCAATTATGACCGGTATTTCATCAATTATATATTCCTCGTCATTTTCTGTTTTCGAATCAAAACCGAGTACATAAGTACCTCCACATGTTCCTCCGCGCATCCCCACCCGTAAAAAGGGTTCCGGAAAGGCAATTAATCGCAAATTATCTTTCGCGGTTTGTGTGAATTGAACAGGTTGATCTAATAACATATATTAACATGGATGTCGCAGTAAAATTAGCTAATTTTAGGCTCGAACGGTAAATAATTGAACAATGACGTATAAAATACTTTGGGCAGACGATGAAATCGATTTATTGAAACCCTACATCTTGTTTTTAGAGAGCAAAGGTTATGAAGTATTTACCGTGAATTCCGGATCAGATGCGCTTGAATTAGTGGAAACGCAGAAATTCGACATCTTATTCTTAGATGAAAATATGCCGGGCATGTCAGGATTAGAGGTCTTGCTGCACATTAAAAAAATCAGGCCAAATCTTCCGGTGATTATGATTACTAAATCAGAGGAGGAGGAATTGATGGAGGATGCCATCGGTTCTAAAATAGCTGATTACCTAATTAAACCCCTGAATCCGAATCAATTATTACTTTCCGTAAAACGTATTTTTGATAAAAAGAGACTAGAAGAAGGCAAAACGAATATCACTTATCAGCAGGAATTCTTAGCCTTGTCGATGCAGTACCAGGATCGTTTGAATGCCAAAGAGTGGTCCGACATTTACGAAAAATTAGTGTACTGGGAACTCGAAATCGATACGACTGAAAATAAGTCAATGGCAGAAGTTTTGAACAATCAGAAAAATGAAGCGAATGCCCATTTTAGCAAGTTCATTGAGAAAAACTACGAAGATTGGTTGCAAAAGCCCGATGTTGACACTCCCATCTTATCGCATCTATTGATGCGCAAACATGTTTTCCCTAAACTGAATGACAAAAGCCCGCTCTATTTTATCTTGATAGACAACTTGCGCTTTGACCAATGGAAAACCCTCGACAAATACATTCAGGAATACTTCCGATTAGAGTCCGAAAACAAGTATTATTCTATTCTACCTACCACCACGGCTTATGCTAGAAATTCCATCTTTGCAGGCATGATGCCTTCCGAAATCGCAAAAAACTACCCAGATAAATGGGTGTATGACGTAGGGGATTCCGAGGATGAGGAAGGGTTTAACAAACAAGAAGAATTTTACTTACAAGAGCAATTAAAACGACTTAAAATCAACGCAAAAAGCTCTTACCATAAAATTGTTCACCAATACCAAGGCAAACAATTAGTGGATAATTTCAACAAATTAGCCACCAATGATTTGAATGTCATCGTCTATAATTTCGTGGATATGCTATCACATGCCAGAACAGACATGGCGATGATTAAGGAATTGGCTCCGGATGAATCGGCATACAGAAGTTTGACCGCTAGCTGGTTCCAACACTCCCCTCTTTTTGATTTATTGAAGAAGATCGCAGAGAAAAAAGGACGTATTATCATCACTACGGATCATGGAATGATACGCGTTCAAAACCCGATTAAAATTGTAGGAGATCGCCACACCAATACGAATTTGCGCTACAAACAAGGAAAAAATTTGAATTGGGATACCACAAATAAAATGATGGTTTGCCGAAAGCCTGAAAACATCTTCTTGCCGAAACCAAATGTTTCTACGACCTATGTTTTTGCCAAAGAAGATAATCTGTTTGCCTACCCGAACAATTATAATCAATATGTGAACCACTACCGAAACACCTTCCAACACGGAGGAATTTCACTAGAGGAATGTATCATTCCAGTGGTATACTATACAGGAAAGTAATTAAAGGCTGGAAACAGGAAAGATTTTCCCCCCTTCACATTTGAGAATTTGGCCAGGAACCTTGGTCATCGTGTTGTAATCGTGACTAGCCATAATGATAGCCATTCCGCTTTGATTCAACTCCTTGAACAATTGCATAATTTCTAACGAAACTTCTGGATCTAAGTGACCCGTGGGCTCATCAGCTAACAATAATACGGGATTATTCAAGATCGCACGCGCAATACAAATGCGTTGTTGTTCTCCTCCCGATAAACGGTGAATACGCTTTGTAATAGCAGAACTCATACCCACCCGAGCCAAAACCTCTTCAATCTTAAAGCGGATCTCCTCTTTGTTCGTGTGACCAGTGGCCTCTAAAACGAAAGAAAGATTCTTCTCCACATTCCGGTCTGTCAACAATTGAAAGTCTTGGAATACAAAACCCAATTTGCGACGTAAGTAAGGCACTTCAGAACGCTTGATGGTATTCAATGAATAACCTGCCACCGAAGCAGTACCCGACTGAATACCTAATTCAGCGATAATGCTACGGAAAAAGGTACTTTTACCACTTCCCGTCTTACCGATTAAATAATAAAAATCTCCTTCATTAATCGTTAAATTAATGTCTTCCAGTGTGTTAACACCTTCCTGTGAAATTGTTACTTGTTCAAAAGATAAAACAGACATAGAAATGGCTTTTTTAATTAGGAGTTTGCTTTCGCGTGATCCGCTAAAAATTGAGCTAATCCGTTATCAGTTAATGGATGCTTTAATAAAGCTAACATTGCAGATAAAGGACCTGTCATCACATCAGCAGCTGCTTCAGCGCATTTGATAATGTGCATGGGATGACGAACAGAGGCCGCTAAGATTTGGGTATCAAACTCGTAATTGTCATAGATTAAACGAATTTGCTCAATCAATTCAATCCCGTCGAATGAAATATCATCTAAACGACCGATGAAAGGGGAAACGTACGTTGCACCTGCTTTAGCCGCAAGCAAAGCTTGACCTGCCGAAAACACCAAGGTACAATTCGTTTTAATCCCTCTTTCTGAAAAATATTTCAAGGCCTTAATACCGTCCTTGATCATAGGAATCTTCACTACGATTTTATCGTCCAGCTCCGCTAATTCTTCGCCTTCGCGAATCATTCCTTCATAATCAGTCGCAATCACTTCCGCAGAAACATCGCCATCCACGATATCACAAATTGCTTTGTAATGACGTAAAACGTTGTCCTTACCGGTGATTCCTTCTTTAGCCATTAAGGATGGGTTAGTCGTTACGCCGTCCAAAACACCTAAATCTTGTGCTTCCTTGATTTGAGCTAAATTAGCTGTGTCGATAAAAAATTTCATAGGTCAGATTTTTATAACAAAAAAATGGCAAATTCACCGCTACAACCGACCTACCCTTGCTTCGATCAAGACCTGGGGGATTCAGCGGGAGCTGGTAATTTGCCGTCACAAAGATGACAAAAAAGCAGCTTTTTTCAAAATATATATCGTTTTTTTGGAATCGGCACTTAACTTTAAACAATGAAAAAATCGATTCTATTTTTGAGCCTGGTATTTATGTGGGCATGTTCCACTTCAGGGGAGGCCTGGTTAGAGGAAGCGAAGACGCGCTTTGGCAAAGGAGAAAGTGTTTCAGCGAAAGAGGCGTTGGAAAAAGCCCTGGAGAAAAACCCTGGCTTAGCTGAAGCCTATAATTTAAGAGGCGTCATTTTGTTTCAAGAAAAAAATTATCCGGAAGCAGAAGCCGCATATCGAAAAGCAATTGAATTAAAACCGTCCTTATATACGGCACAATTGAATTTAGGTGCCGTATTGATGGAACAAGGCGTTTGGGATAAATCCCTTGCACCCACGAACCGAGCTATCGCAGCACAACCTGATTCAGCCGCTGGATATCTCCAAAGAGGCATCATTCAAGCGGCCCTAGCTAAGCCCGCTGATGCAAAAAATGATTTCAGTGAGGCTATCAAACGTTCGCCAAAAGAAATCAATGCCTATTATAACCGCGGAAATATTTTATACCAAGAGGAAAATTATCCGGCAGCCATAGCTGATTTTGCCAAGGCGGCTGAGATTAATCCAAATTTTGGCAAAGCCTATTATGCTTTAGGCTTATCTTACATCAAATCGAACCAAAACGATAAAGCCTGTCTTGCTTTCCAGCAGGCCCAAAAACTAAACTACCCTGGCGCTGCCGAGGCAGTTAAAAACCTATGCAATCGATGATCAGAAACGTCCAATTTATCTTAGGTGGAGTTTTCGGCCTAGCCTTTACCTTATTCACCTATTGGCAATTGAATGACCCGGATCCGGTACTTTGGGTACCCGTCTATGCCACAGCTGTTTATACATCTATTCAAGCGATGAGAGGAAAGACTAATCCGGAACTTTTACTTGTCTTATTTTGCCTCTCCTTCTTTGCAGGATTACAATTATGGATGGAAATGACCGCCTGGGAAGGATTTTTAACAGACGGATTAAGCATGAAAACACATAACCAAGAATTAGCGAGAGAGGCCGTAGGTCTTTGGATTGCATCGGGATCTTTAGCGCTTTTTTACGGTTTACACAAAATGAAATAAGATGTTAGACTTAGGTTTTGTCTCTGCCATTTTGCCTAATAAAAGCCTTTTTGAGGTTTTGGATTATGCACATCAACAACATTTTGCCTGCGTGGAGCTTATGTGCTGGCCATCATCCTCTAGCGATGCGCGTCGCTATGCAGGTGTTTCGCATATCGCGGTGGATCAATTATCAGTTTCAGAATTACAAGAGCTTAAAACTCTTTTAGAAGCTCATCCTGTAAAGGTCTCCGCACTAGGGTATTACCCGAATCCATTGGACCCTAATGAAACACAAGCTGCCTTTTACCGGGAGCATATCAAGAAGCTAATTAAAGCGGCGGCGGTTTTAGGTATTGAACGGGTAAATACCTTTGTGGGACGCGATTACACAAAAAATGTGGCCTATAATGTGGGGCGATTTACGGAGGTTTGGCCGGAGATCATCGCCTTAGCTGATTCTTTACAGATCAAAATAGGCATTGAGAACTGTCCTATGTTTTTTACGGATGACGAGTGGCCGGGCGGAAAGAATTTAATGACCACGCCTAAGATTTGGGATGAGTTGTTTACGATTATTCCATCGGCGAATTTTGGCCTAAATTATGATCCATCTCATATGGTGTTCCAAATGATGGACTACACCTACCCTATCTATCATTATGCTGATCGGATCCACCATGTGCACTTGAAGGATGTGAAAGTATATCCAGAGAAATTAAATCGCGTGGGCATTTTAGCGAATCCATTAGAATACCATTCACCCAAATTACCGGGCTTAGGTGATATCCATTGGGGAAAATTCATATCTGCCTTAAATGATGTTCGTTACAGAGGGCCCATAGTTATTGAGGTCGAAGATAAGGCCTATGAAGGTTCAGAAGAGGATATTGATAAAGCAATTCGAAGCGCTCGAAATCACATTCAACAATTTTTACCCTAAAAAAAGGGCTTCATTTCTGAAGCCCTTTTTTATTTCATCAACCTGATTTTATTTGCTAGGTTTAGCAAAGATCACAGGATCAATTGTTGGATTAATTTCTACTGAAACCGTTTCCACTGTCATAGTACCACCCATTGGGCTTGGAGTTTCTACTGTATGTGGGAAAGCTAGACCGTTAACCATCTTGTAGTTAGAGAAATTCACCTCTGAATCTACTTCCTGGCCATTGACATTCACTTTCGCTTGGGTCTTAACTACAAAATTAGTCGCAGTAGAAACGTAAACTTTACTGTCTTCGCCAGATGGCTTAGTAACAGTTAATAGATACACATCCGCTCCATCTAACTTTTCTTTCGATACTAATTCGATTTTATGGCCTTCTTTTTTGGCATTGGTCAAAATCGAACCTAAGTTTTTCTGTGAAGATGCCATCTTTATTTGATCTGAAGGCATATCTTCTGGCTCACCCGTTCCTCCCATCATCGCTGGACGATTCATCCAACCTTTTTCTCCATCGATCACCGTGATGATTTTATTTCCCATCACTTCGATCTCCGTACGGAATGACTGACCAACAACTAAAGAAGTTTTACTTTCAATGTCCATTCCTTGCACATTAAATTTATTTTTAACGACTGCTGTTTTTACCGTAGCCCATTTATCACCACCCATGGCAGCTTCATGCTTCGCTAAGATTTCTTCCGTTGTTTGTGCTGAAGCAACCGAGGCTACAAGCATACACGCCACTAGGCAGATTGATTTGATCATTGTTTTCATTTTATAGGGGTTTAATTTGTCCAAAAATAGGAAATTTATTGAGATTTCTTCGGAATTGATCTCATAACAATGAACCAACCGATTAATACTAAAATAGCGGCCATAAAGAAGGCGGCACCAGGAAATAAAATCGGGGCTTTTTCAGAAGCAAAATAGGCGAACAAATTAGAGGCCAACAAAGGCCCAAAAATCGTCGTAATTGACTGTAAACTTGTTAAACCACCTTGCAATTCACCTTGTTCATCCGCACCTACTTGTTGGGTAATTAAACTTTGAAGCGCAGGACCCGCAATTCCACCAAGCCCAAATGGAATCATAAAGGCATACATCATCCAAGACTTCGTCGCATAGGCGAACATAAAAAAGCCAATTCCGTATAATAAAAGCCCGTACGAGATCGCTTTTATCTCCCCCAGTTTTGGCATAATAATGCGCGCTAAACCACCTTGAACGATAGCTACAATTAGACCTACAAAAGCTAATGAATAACCCACTTGATCTGGTGACCAGCCGAAAACCTTCATCGTAAAGTAAGACCAAGTACTCGGGTGCACCTGACCAGCTAATTGCAAGCAGAAAAATCCACCTACTAAACCGGCAATGACTGGGTATTTCGTTAAATTCTTCAAAGAACCCAACGGATTTGCACGCTTGATATCGAAAGGACGGCGATTCGATTTTGCCAGTGATTCAGGCAAGATAAAATAGCCATAAATGCCATTAATCAGCGTTAAAGCTGCAGCGGCGAAGAAAGGGATGCGGTCTCCATAAGAAGCTAAAAGGCCACCTATCGCAGGCCCTATGATAAATCCTACTCCAAAAGCAGCACCTACTACACCAAAATTCTTGGCCCGATCTTCTGGCTTTGATACATCCGCAATATAGGCCTGGGCAGTGGTAAAACTAGCTCCGGTGATACCCGACATGATTCGACCAATAAATAACCACACAATGTTAGGTGCGAAAGCCAACACTAAATAATCGATCGTAAATCCAAAAAGGGAGGCTAAAATAACCGGCCGACGACCCACTTGGTCCGAAAGCCCACCTAATATAGGCGAAAACAAGAATTGCATAATAGCATAAGAAGCCATTAACCAACCCGCATATTGAGAAGCTACAGAAATATCCCCCCCAACAAAACCTTTGATTAAGGTGGGTAGAACCGGTATAATCAGGCCTATTCCTAAGACGTCAATTAAAAGTGTGATGAAGATAAATCCAATTGCCGGATCCTTTTTACTCGCCATTTGATGTTAGATTAGGCTGCAATTTAAGAAAAAGGATATTGAATTCTAGTCTTTAAAAATTCCTTACTCGTTTCTGCACACGAAAAAGGTGTTTTACCGGCATCGGGTACGGCATCTAATTCCACGATGGCAAAGCCCTTAAATTTAATCTTATCTAAATTAGCGAACACTTCCTCTAAATTCACTTTTCCTTGGCCTAATTCCACGAAACGATAACGAGGTTCTGTTTGGCGCACATCTTTTACGTGAAGAGAATGCAATACCTTTTTGTATTTCAATACCGCCTCGGCTGGATTCCCTCCCCCTTGGAAATAATGGGCAACATCTAACAATAATTTAATTTTAGAGGGATCCATGTGTTGAACTAACAACTCCACCTCTTCTGGCGTTTCACCAAACTGATCCATGTGATTATGGTAAGTCGCTTGAATACCTATTTCCTTCGTTTTAGCACCAATTTCATTCATCACTTCAGCTAAACGAATCAAGTCCTTCTCCTCCGGCTTCACGCCTTTTTTACGCAAAGAATTCGTTAATTGTATCGATGTTCCACCTAATGCCTTCACAAAATTCGCGTGCTTCACATGCTGAGCAATAGAAGCGTCTACTTTAGCTGGATCAATCTCCACATTTCCACTCGAAAACATACATAATTGTAACCCTGATTGATCAATAAGCGCCTTTAATGCAGCGGGGTTTTCTCCATATTTTGAGAAGGTGTTCGCACGTAATTGAATACCCTTAAAGCCTAGACTAGCGATATCTTTAATCGCTTGCTCATCCTGCCCACTCCAAGTGATGGAGGAATAACCTAAAGAATAGGATTTATTGGCAGCGAAAAGAGAAGAAATAGGTAGTGTAGTTGCCAGCGTTAAGGATAGAAATTCGCGTCTTGAAGTCATAGTAGAGGTTTTTAATTAAAAGCCTCATT
>Ga0222712_10005368_pt1 | contig 13019 bp, 29 predicted proteins | sample C33_657DmetaG_FD_165043 | JGI IMG/M metagenome (GOLD analysis project Ga0222712, IMG submission 165043) | Estuarine water microbial communities from San Francisco Bay, California, United States - C33_657D | ecosystem: Environmental > Aquatic > Marine > Unclassified | place: USA: California...
ATCATCACGTGGTATCCTTGATCTATTAGTTTCTTAGCATACTTCTGAACAGATTCATTAGACAGAGTATCGTCAAAGTCAAAGGTTATTGTTTTCATTAGTCATAAGTTTTTTCAATGTATTCATCAAATTTCATTATTGCTCCTTCACTTCCATCTTTAAATCCTTCACAATAAGAATTTTCTATCTGCTCTTTTTCTTTTTCAAGAAGATCATTTATTTTATCTAAAGTTTCCTTTAACGCTATTTTATAAGTAAATATTGCTTGTGTTTCAGGAACCATTGAAACATGAGTATAATTTATATTAATTATATCTCTTAATTCTTTCATTACTGTTTTCATAAGTTTTTATTTAATATGTCTTAATGCGTAAGTACCATCCAGTCTTTCAATGAATAATCTTTTCTTAGTACTGATAGCTAACTTAATAACTGAGTAAGATAGATTAGTCTTAGCTGATGCTGCCCTAACGCTGTCAAATATAATTGGTTTCTGTATTCTTTCTTTTAACGGTAGGTCTACATTATAGAAGGCTACCTTGAATTGATTTTTAATATCTTTAATCATAGTATGATTTTACCAAACAGTTTAAGCATTATTGAATATCCAAATATCAGCCTACCTATATAACCTTGTCTTCTAATCTCTAAGCATTTAGACTTTCTTCTAATGCTGATATAGAACAGTTTCTTTCTGCGTATAGAAATCTGCTCATACTGATGTGCGAATTGTTTTGAATAAGTGTTTGTCATAATTGGTTATTTAAAAAGTTCATCTATATCTGTTATAGTTCTTTCAGCAACCCACCTTTCTCTTTCACTCATATCGTGACTAGCTGATTTTTTATCATCAGCCTTTTTAGTATTAGTTCTTTGTAGTATTAGTTCTTTATCTGATAAGTTCTTATTACTTGTAGGCCTAGCCGTTAACGGTTTAGCCGTTGATGGTTTATCCGTTGATGGTTCAGAGTGTGTTGGTAAATCATAAACTATATAGCTTCTGCCTATAAATTTACCTTCTTTAGTTCTTATCATATTCATTGCTAACATAAATCCACTAGCTTCAAGTTCTTTAAATATTCGATCCATCTTTTCTCTTCCTATACCAAAGTGTTTCATTAGATGTGTCTTGTGTAACACCCAATCATCAGGTAAAGAAAGTAAGTAACATAACACACCCAAGCTATCAGCTTGTAATTTAGATTGAAAGACTTCATTCATCAACACAGTGAAGTTGTGTCTTCTTTTTGTTCGTTTAATTAAGTTATTAGACATAAATAAAAAGCCCTCAGATTTATAGATAGTTGCGTCATCTACTCCTCTTTGGGCCAATAAGTTTCTTAATGGAATACGCAACACTCCATATGCAAATGTACTATATTTTTTAATAAACCTTAATTATTTTTTCCCCAACTGATAATAAAGTAACATTAAACTTATCATCATAGTACTTGACTAAGTGATTCACTAGCTGCTCATAATTCTTTTGCTTATTAAATAAAGTTAATTGAAGAACTGTAAAGAACTGTGAATGCCCTATGTCATTCTTATGGGTATCTTGATAGGCCTTATAGACGAACTGCTCATTGAATATTCCTTTCTCTCTTATCTGGATGTAATAGTCTCTTGTCATAATTCTAAGTATTAAGTTCAGCCTGTTCAATCAGATCAATTAAATTTAATAGGTTATCAACTGTTAAAATAATATAGCTTGCAGCATAGGTATTTAATTCTACACACCCATCATTATTAAAAATACATTGAATTTCATCTAGCTCTGCATCTATTATTTTTGCAGTAATTAAGCCGTCTTTAATTTTTATTTGTTTTTTCATATTCGTTAATTGTTTTAAATAACTGATAAGCGACTTGAGGCACTATAGCATTTCCGTAGGCTTTGATAGATTCGTTTCTCCACTTAGGAAAGGAGATAGAGTCCAATGTTCTGGGAATCCCATCATCTCCTCCACAAAGAGGGGATTGAGTTGGGAACATTTCGAAGTTTGCTCCATAAAGTTTACTGCATCCTTTAAGCTGTTTGTCATTGGATTGTGATTCTCCCTTGGAGCATTCCCCCTTCTCCCTGCATTCTTGTCCGATACTACTGGTGTTGGTAACATCTTCATCGCAGCCATTCTCCCCAAGTTTAAACTGTGAGAGTCCGTCTTGTCCTTTGTCAGCCTCCTGCCATTCTCGTTCACTTCGCATAGACTCGTTGGCTCTTGAGTTGTTGGAGTCGGAAGCATTGAGTGAATCTGTGTTGCTAGGTTCGGCATTGTTGTTCCGTTGGGATACTTCTCCATTCTCTTTTGGAATGTTTCTAGATTGACTACGTTCTCCTTTGTGGTTGGAGTGAGCAATAAACCAAATTCTATCTCTTTTGTGTGGCGCATTGACGCTTGCAGCTGGTATAAGAATCGGTTGGACTTCGTAACCTTGGCTTTCCAAGTCAGCGCACACCTCATCGAATACCACCCCCCCATTCCAACCAACAAGTCCACGAACATTTTCCCCAACAACCCAACTTGGTTGGATTTCTTTGATAACTCTAAGCATTTCAGGAAAGAGATGTCTTTCATCGGCAGTCCCTTTTCTAAGTCCTGCAACTGAGTACGGCTGACAAGGGAATCCCCCTGAGATAACGTCAATGCTTCCTCTGTGAATAGAGAAGTCTGTTTTGGTAATGTCTTCATAACTTATTGATTTAGGAAAGTGATGTTTTAAAACTCTTTGTCCGAAAGGATTCCACTCGCAATGGAATATGTTATCCCATCCTGCCCATTCAGCAGCTAAGTCAAATCCTCCAGTCAAATGCCCGAGAACAAGCTACCATGTCTCAGGCTGCTATTATCTCGGGCTAATTTATTTTTTTCGTTTAACATTTATTGTTACTTTATTGGTTAATAATCTTCTTTTTTTATCATACATTCTATGACATTTTACACACATTCTTGAATAGTCATTTACATCTTCATATCTCCCTGTTAAGTTTGCCCATTCGTATCTAGTGCTATCCATTGTACCACAAACAAAACAGCAATGTGGTTTACCTCTTGATACCTCTACTCTGTAATGAAATGCAGCGTATGTTGCATTGTCACCTTTCCAACTTGAGTTATTTTCTTTTAGTTGATTTCTTTTAAATGGTATTCTTGATTTTATACCAAGTTTTTTAAACCAAGAGTAAACTACTTTTTGTGTTGTATTGTAATGTAATCCAATTTCTGACTGAGTCATATTCTTACTGTACAATAACTCTAAATCATCTTTAGGTGGAACTTTTAAAGCGGTGTATTTGTTTGCCATATTTTATATTTTATACAAATATAATTAATTTACAGGAATAAACAATCCTCCGATACCAGAAAACAATGATCCATGTGTCATATTAAAATGGGGTATTGTCTATCTCTCTCTCCACATCTTCTGAAGTAGGAGTATGATAAACTAGTTTAGGAATGTTTTTTAAGTAATCTCTTTTGAATGGTATAGAACCATAGTCATCTGTAAACTCTATCCCTTTCTGCATCCTTATTCTTATAGCAGTATTCCTTGGGGTGACATCTCCGCCAGTCTCCTTATTCCTCATCTTGTTTACATACAACTCTGTTACCATCCAATTGTTAGGATCCTGAATGTTCCTATTCATAGTGATAAAGATATCAACCTTGTTATAAAGTACTGCCCCTCCATCAGCATCAGCAGGATATGGCATTAATTGGTTACCATCCTTATCCCTTTCCCTCTGAGATTGTGTCCTTGTATGAATAGAAACAAACAAAGAAATGTTAGTCCGCTTAGTAAACAAAAGCATATCGGTATACATCTCCATCTCATAGTCATACTTAGATGCCTTGTCAGTCGTTTTAAGGGCATTTATAGGGTCTATCAGAACTCCCTTGATAGAATGGTACTTAGATACCTTTTCTGCGTATTTAAGGATGTCTTTATAGACGTGCATGGTTTCATTATTAATAAAGAAAAACCTTTCATTTAACCATTTAATACCCTGCTGCATATGTTCTTCCCTAGACTCCTTAATCTTAACTCCCATATAGAACTCAAGTATCTTCATCTTAAGTGAGGAGACTCTGTTCTCTCCGGTATAAATAACCCATCCCCAATCATACTTTAAAGCAGATAAGAATATCAGCCATAGGTTCATACTTGTCTTGCCGGTGTGTGAGTGACTAAGTGTAGCATAGAACTCACCCTCTTTAAGTAGTAAGTATTTATCCATATCATCGTATCCAAAAGGTAATCCCATTGGAATAAGGCCGGCTTTGTATCTGCGGATGAACTCTTCATCATCTATGTTAGAAGAAAGAAAGTTTAACTCCTCCTCCATAATTCCTGCCTCTTGCATTACTTCGTGCTGATACTTAGCTAGCTCATTGATAGGCATGAATTGTCCTGCTCTAATCCCATCATCAACTGCTTTGTATTCAATCTCTACATCCTTACCTTCAAACTTATTATAGACCTCATGCTTGAGTACTTCTCTAGCTATGGCCTCTTCTGCCAATCCACCTGCGATATATCCACCAACAAGATAGGAGGCCTTCACAACAGCATTGTGCCTAGTCCCCATCTCTGCAGACCGAATCATCCTAGCTGCTATGTCTAACTTCTTATAATCGGTAGTAATCTGAGACATCACTATACCTTCAAACTTCTCTTCCTCAAGTACCTCAAAGAATGTCTTACTATTCTCATTGATAAGTAAGTTAGGATCATAAGAAAAGAATAGTACCCTTGATGGGTTCCTAGCTGATGTGTCGAACTGTGGATATCTTTTGATTAGAGAAGCGTAATGCTGCTCATGTTTATTACCATCAGCAATCTTAATCAATCCATGAACTCCAGTTCCTGAAGGAGACTTCCATACTGCATAGATGTATTCATCTTTCATCATGTCTGTCTTAAGAGTCTCTACATCTTCTACATCATCTATGTCGAAAGGTACAAACCTAGAGTGAATAGATAGCGAAGTATCGTTTCGGAAACTCTTATACATTGTTCCGTCTTCCTTATGTTTGGTTAATGGAATATCGAACTTACCTGCAAACAAAACACAAGGTAACTGTAGCTTAAGCTTCTTAATCTCATCCTCATCTTTACTAGCTCTGATCTGTTCTATCTCTTGTTTAACTTTCCCTTCTTTAATCCCTCTAAGGGTTGCTTCTATTGTCGAGTAAAGCGGTTTGTCTATCTCGCTGAAGTGTTTGAATAGTGTTATCTGCATTGATGTAGTCATGGTAATTGGTTAATTTGTTTTCTAATTCATCCATCATTGTTTTAAATTCCTTATCTATCTCTAGAAATCCGCTTACCTTTCTTATATGATATAGGGCAGAAGTATGATCTTTCAATCCGATGTGTTCAGCTATTTCTTTTAGAGTAAGTAAAGTATACTTCTTAAGTAAATAAGATGCTACCTCTCTAGCCCTGGCATACGTTCTCTTTCTTGTCTTGACATTTACATCAACCCCAAAGTGTTCTTTTACAATAGTCAGCACAGTAATTGGATTGACAGATACATAATTTAATCCGTTGCCCTCCATCCCTAATTGGATGGAAAGGCTTTCAAGCATTAAGGAAATCTTATTACTATGTATATTGCTCCTATCTATTACTTTTTTAATACCCTTTAATTTATATTTGAAATCATCTATTTTCATTTCGCCCAGTTTGGTAGTGAGATAATTGGTTTCTTGTCATTGTACTTGTACCAGAATCCATAAGACTCATTGAAAGATTCAGGATGCTCAAGACAATAGTTGAATGCTTTACATAAAGTTTCTAACTTAGCTAGTCCGTAGTCCATCCAATCTTGTGATACACCTATCAGCCCATTGTAATACGGATCATTCTTCTCAATTACATAGAACTTAAAATTGTTTCCATAGATAGCTGCTTGTAAGTAGTATTGGTAGTTGAAGAAATCCTTATTAAGATTCTCCAATGCGCCACTCTGTACAGTCTTGATATCAATAGTAGCATAGGAAGTTTCTATATCTTTAATCCTAACAAATGGAAGGCCATATAACTCTAGAGATTCTCTTTGCTCTATTGACTTGGCATCAAACATAATGTTCTGGAATTCAGAATTAGTTCTTACAAAGTCTGTCAGATTAATCAGCTCTTCAAATACATCCTCTTGAATAATCTTTTGCCCTGTAGTTTCTGCCGAACTTAATATCTTAGCATACTCTTCTTTGTCTTCTTTCTTCCTTAAGTCAAACTTCCTGCTAACAATATACTGCTCTTTGAATAAGTCAGGAGTCAGAAGGATAGAGTGCAAAGCACCCCCAAAAATTAATTCAGGGGTATCTTTACGTTCTTTGTTTAGGTAATTCACATAGTGTCGTGGAGACTTAGCAAATTCTTTTATTGAAGAATAGCTTAATGGTCTTTGGTTTAAATCATTCAATGTCATGGTTATTTATTTAGAAGGTCAGCAACTTTTTTAGATACATTATATTTTTGTCTTACTTGCTCAAGTGTAAAGCCATCAGCAATTGCTGTCTTTACTGCATTGAATTGGACTGTGTTCTCATTGAGCCATGGTTTATCATCAGCCTTTGGAGTCTGTGATGCAGCATTCCCATCGTCATCCTCGTCCTCAATTACTAGGTTAAGTAATCCACTTAGAGAATATCTTTTGGCATAGGAGACAGCTGATCCATACTCTTGAGGAGTATTCTTACTGACTACAATTGGGAATATTGAATCAAGACTTTCTCCTGACTTAACTTCCCATACAGTAGACTTAACAAAAGGATTGCCATCTATAAATATATTTACTTGAGTAACAACTAATCCGCATTTCTGTAGGTGTGGATGGATGTGAACCTGGATAGCATCTAACTTAGCATAACTTGATTTAAAGAATGGGTTGTTAGAATCTTTCTTAATGGGGGGACATAGCTTATTAAAGTCAGCTAAACTTTTCAATAGTTCTTTCATGTGATTAATTTAAAGATGAAGGTAATGATATTCCTTGTGAGTAAAATGTGTTAATAACTGCTAGCTCTATTACCTCATTTAAAGACTCAATAGATTCTTCAGAGAATTTAAGTGAAAGTATTGGTAGCAAAGACTTCTGTAGGTTTTCAACGCAAATTACTTGCAGGCTTGATAGTTGTTTTTGGTTCATGGTTTGTGTTTTTGGACAGCAAATATAGTGAATATACTGTGAATAAAAAATTAAATATTTTCTTCCCTAATTGTTTCTAAAATTATTTGTTCTCCATGAGATTTAATTAATGTGTCAAACATATAGTTTGCAGTCTGCTCAGATGAACTTCCAGTTACATACTTCCCATCTACATATATATAATAGTAAGATGATCCGTCATATACTTTGGTTTCTTTTTGAATTTTAATGTTCATCAGTTTCATTTTGAGGTTGAGGGAATAGGTTTGCAGGTGGAACCTTGTCTTTGGCCTTCCATGTAGATAGCATGTTAGTTACTTCTCTAAAGCAAGTCTCATCATACCACATATAGTGATATAGTTGTGCGATAAAGATCATACGGTCCGGTTCATCCATAAGGAAGAATGATGATTTATTTTTCATGATGTTTTATTATTTTGGTGATTGGTTTTCTATTCCAGTATTTCATGACATGCTTAGTAGAGTCACAGCATTTACAATGGTATTGCTCATGTGCGTAACCCTTATTAGCACTAACATAGGAGCTGATTTGTATCCAATCATGTTTAAACAATAATTTTCGGAGTGATAATATTACTCTCGCTAGTAATGATTTTTGATTCATTTTCTTTTAAGTTTTTTTCATGTTGATCTGATAAGATTCTGTCGAAGACTCCAATAAAAAATATGGCCGAAGGATGTGCTGCCTTCTCTTGCTCTGTCAATCCATTATAGTCTTTCTTTAAGCTGTCATAGTTAGTGGCTATGAATTCAGCTAACATTTGTAATAGTACGTTCTTCATTTTAGTTTATTTTGTTGTATATTTTAATTGCTTTTTCTTTTTCTTTTTTAGATATGAATCTTCTTTTGTACTTACCGGAATGGCCAAAGGTATTCTTAAATGATACCATCTCTGATTGGATATCTACTCCATGGTCATTGATTAGTTCTGATATCCTAGCTCTGAATCCATTCATTGGAATGTCTTGCTCAGAGATGTGCTTCTTGTTAATAAGCGTGTGAAGGATAAATGCTTTTTGATTTTTTGGTGGTGATAATCTTTGCATAATTGTTTTTTTTAATTGGTTAGTAGTCAGGACAGGATTCGAACCTATACTTGTTGGGATATAACACCGTAGATGCACGTCTGCATGAGCTTATCCGTTAACGGTTGCGTCTACCAATTCCGCCACCTGACTATATGAGGAAGGGGTAGAAACCCCCTCCGATGATTGCAACTTAAACATTAAAACATACTTTATTAATTTGTAAATGTACAAAACTATTTTAACATTTTGTAAAAACTTTCTTTTGCTTGGTTTGTTATATCTAGGTAGTCTTCCCCTATTACAACTTCAATCTTGTCTACTCGAATGCTAGCTATGTCTTCATTTAGTCCGCCTTCAATCATTTCTGTGTAGCTTACTTTTACTTCAGCATCTAGCCAATCTGTTTTACTTTCTAGTATTGTTTTCATCTTTTTGTTTTTTCAATTAAGGTTAAATAATAATCATAGTAGTCATTAAAAATGTCTTGTGCTTCTTCTGTGTATGTAGTTTCTTCATCTGTTTCTTCATACATTTCATCAGCATCATTCCAATGGCTGAGTAATTTTTCGTGAGCCAATTCAGAGGCTAGTTCTATCTCATTGATTTCCATAGCGTTGTATTTTTAATTCGTTAATAATATAATTGTCAAATTCATCTACATCAAAGTTCTTACCGAACTCATCGAACATATCTCTGTATGCCCAGTATAGAGGGCATTTAGCTATGTCCTCATATGATATGTCATTAAAAAGGCACGATTGGATAATCCTCTCCGCTGCCCATGTGAAATGTTTCTTTGTCATCTTTTATTTTTTTAATTGAATAATCTATTGCTTCTGGTGGTATCCTATGTCTGTCACTAGTTAAGTAATAACCTTGTGATCTATACTTGTCTCTTAAAATTTCAGCATATCGTATAGCTGCTTCTCTAGTGGTGAACTCAATAGGACTAGCATATATTCCGTCTGTTTCATTAAAGATTAAATATTTCATAGTTTAGTTTTTAGTTGTTATATTCATTTTTGTAATATTCAGCACAATGAATGATTTGATAAATTAGTTCTTCATCTGTTAAGTAAACTAATTCGCTGCTATCAAATTCATCTGTTAATAATACTTCTAGTGTTTCTACTAGATATTTTCTTGTAATTTTTTCCATTTATTTAATTTTTAATTGTTAATAATATCTTTGAACTGGTCATCGTAGCCGGACGGTGGTTTCATTAAATCAACGCAAAGCATGATGAACAAAGGAAAAGATGATAGTAAACTAATTGTTAGCATAGTAAGGAGTTTATTATTGTTTCATGTAATTTGGTTAAATCTTCTGATTCTTTATTGTAGTATTCAAGTAGCCATTGATCCTTATCTTCAAAGATTGGAATCAGCTTTTTTACTTGCTCAATCCTACTTGAGATTGAACTAATCAATAACATTTTTTCTTTAATGTCTAGTGTCATATAGTTTAGTTTTTAGATTACAAATCCTGTTTTGTCATATTTAGCTTTACCTTTAGCCTTCAACCCTACTACTACATTTACTTTGTCGAAGTATCTCAAGTCAGTAAGGTCTCCATCAATTACTTCTTTGCCATGCCAGGTGCTAGGTAGTTCACCATTAAAAACGGCAGCTACATTCCCACCTAATGAAAGTATTTCTAAGGCTTTCTCTTCATTACATTCGGACCTAGAGAATGTTATCCTATACTTACTATTCAGATACTTTTTAATGTGATTAGGATTCTTTGTATAGTCATAGAATAGTAGATCATCATAGAATGAATCTAGGAAGTCAATGCCGGTATATCTTTTCATCAAGTCTATATGGTCAATGTCAGACGTACCATTCAGCCTTATAGCTATCTTCCTATTGTACTTCATAGCCTTGTCATGGATACTAGATATCTCATGGGCTAATTGAAAGTAAAACATTTCTCTGTCATATGCCCAGTACTTACTTCTATTTACTCTAGCCGATTGAACATTATTGAACCGGCCTCTACCTGCTGAGTAGAGACATGATACTCTGCATCCTTCCGAACTGAAAGGGCAAAGATTGAAACCATCAACTAATGTGGCAGGTGCTAAGTATAGAATGTAGGTTTCTAATTCATTCTTTACTGTCTTACTGTTACTGCTACCCTTAGATAGCAAGTTTTTAATTGGTTTGTAGTTCATGTTGTTTGGTTTAGAATGTAAAAATATAAAAGTCTTTCTTAAGGTTTTGTTAATTCTATTAATCTTTTAAGACAGTTTTGTTCAGCCTCTTCAAATGAGTCATTCTCTATTAAAAAAGTTGTGCCTTTTCCATGCATTACACAATGGTTGTGCCTTCCTATTGAATAGGTGAGGCCATACTTACTTCTCAGCCATCTAAAGGCCTGCTGATATAGTATCTTGTCTTCATGTACTGAAGGTATATCATAACCTAACTCTTTAAGTTTTAAGGCTTGATCTACTGGTATGAATTCTTTTTCCATATTGTTTAGTTTAGATTGTTTATAATTCAGCATCAAAGCTGCATACCCCACTTTGTTTTACACAATTAAATATTTTTCTTCCTAATATTAAATCAGCATATTCTTCTAATTCTTTTCTAGTAATGCCTGCTTCACTTAAAGCTTCATCATTATAGCTATTTTTACCTTCAAAGAAATTGTCTATCTTTTTTACATCAATACTGTTTTCTATTTTCTTTATTTCACTCTCTATTTCTTGCAAATGGTCTTCATCGAAGTAATAGTTTATATAACTCGGCTCTAATTCTACACCACCAAATCTTGATGCTGCACCGCTTGATTGAACACCGAACCAAAATTTACCTTGGATGTCTCCTGAATAATATCTTCCCATAGTTTTAAGTTTTAATTGTTTAGTTTAGTTGTTAACGACTGAATCTATTTCTTTAAAAGCAATACGATGGCAGCCTATTGAAATATATTCGTTTGTTATTTCATTTATTTTAAAATCTAGAAACGTATCAGCTACTTTTGTTTGCTTAATGTTTTTATAGAATCTTAAGCCTACATTGATAGGTATAGTAACTCCCTGGCTTGTCTCAAACTTATCTTTATCCTTTCTTATATAGTCGAAGCCATTTCTTAAATTCATTTTTTGTATTTCAAAATTTCTCCATAATTTTAATTCTTCTTCATGCTTAGCTTTATATATAGCTTCAGCTTCTGCCTTCTCTTGATCCATTATCTTTTGCTTAGACTCTAGATATTCTTTTACTTCGGACTTATCTGTAATTGATAGGACTGATTCAAGTGTTAACGGTATTTTTATTTTAAAGTACTCTACATATATATTTACTTTTTCTTTTATTCTTAATAGTTCTAATAAATATAACTCTTGCTTTCTTGCATTCTTTAAATTAATTAGTTGATTTTCGGCTGCTCCTTGCCAATATGCAAAGTTTTGTGAATGCGATCCGGTAGGATAAGCACAATATATTTTCTTGATATGGTTTGTTGCATGCATTGCATAGTTTATATGCTTAGCAGTTGTCCTACTGTAGCCTCTCTCTGTAAATAATAGTGTATCAGAGTCTACAAATCTAGCTATACAAAAATGTCTACCATAAGAATATAAATTCTCATTGTCAAAAAACAAATTACCTGTTGGAGTTCTGGCTTCTGTTTGTAATTGGTTTGCGAATAGATGGCAAACTTGCTGAGGTGAAACTACTTTTTTCATGTTGTTTAGTTTAGTGTTTATAAAATTATTTCTTCTTTATTTTGTAGATATTTTATTACTGCATTGCCTTCCTTCTCGCATTCATCATGGCCAAAGAATCCCCAACAACTATCAATTTCATTCTCATGTTCGTGTCCTTTGTCACAAGTTTCTATTTCATATATTACATATCCCCAAACATCTCCGGTTAAGTACTGGTCATATGTTTCAACCTCACTATTTAAATATTTCTCAATAACTTCAGCCTCCATGTCTCTTCCATATTCTTCTAATACTTTGTATTTTGATACATAGATGAAGCCTACTTGCCCACTATCCCATCGACAGTCGAATGAACTTGTTGACATTGTTATGCCGGAGTGGTCGTATAGGCATAATGGTAGTATATATACTTCTCCTTCATTTTGTTCAATAGCTTTCTTTAGTTCATACCAGCTTTGATAGTCTTTACTTCTATAGTCTGTCTTATCTCCTAGATTATATCTATTATGAAAGCATACCATTGTACCTAAGTTGTCCCATGATCTAGGACTTTCCGGACTTTCATCTTGTTTAATTTCTAATTTGTACTTTTTCATTTGTGTTTAGTTTAGTTGAATAAATTTTGTTTACGAATTGTCTCAGCTCGGAGACGTTTTTAAATTTAAAGTCTATTGAATTGTTTTCGTCTAGTCTTCTATCGAAATAGTTTTCTACCTTACATATTTTGCCTATAATTGTATCTTCAATACTGAAATATTTGCCTATAGGTATATAACTTTTGTCACCTGCCAAAACAATAGTGCCATCTTTTTCTATTTTTATTCTTTTTTTACCGTACATATGTCTTAATTAAATAGTGAATTACCCATTGCTGCTATAATACAAGCAGCTAAAAACCATAATATTACTTTTGTTTGCTCGTTCATTTTACTAGAATTATATAGGTTATAAAATAGATTAGTGACAGACTAAACATAGTTAGCCCATAGAGTTTGATTTTCTTTTCCATTTTCTTTTAGTTTTTTTCTATTAAATCAGATAAATGACATACTTCAATTGCCATGTCAAGCCCTAATTCTGCTGCATCATTGATATCAGCATAGCATTCACATAAACTTTCGCTCTCGTCA
>Ga0222712_10005369_pt1 | contig 13017 bp, 9 predicted proteins | sample C33_657DmetaG_FD_165043 | JGI IMG/M metagenome (GOLD analysis project Ga0222712, IMG submission 165043) | Estuarine water microbial communities from San Francisco Bay, California, United States - C33_657D | ecosystem: Environmental > Aquatic > Marine > Unclassified | place: USA: California...
AAGTACAAACTAAAGTTCTTGAAATAATTTTGTTGTTTCAAAAACTTTTAGTATATTATAGTATATATTTATTAATTAAAACTAAGACAAATGAGTTATTTTAATCATGCATTTCAGAAAACCTTTGTAGGTGTGAATGCAGCAAATCCTGGAACTCAAGGGTTCACAGGTTTGAATGGTGGTACTTTAGGTACAACTGGAAATATTTTAGCTACTGGACAGTATGCTTTTGTTAACCCTAAGACTTGGGCTGTATATGGTACAGCAGCTGGTTCAGCTCCAACTGGATGTTGCCCAGTTATCTTGGCTTCAGGTTCACTTTATCAAAATGATAAAATTGGTCCATTTGCAGGAGGTTATTTAGAGTCTAACAAATCTAAGGAAATCAATCCTAAGTATGTTAGCCGTTTCTATTTCTCTCCAGCATGTACAGCACAAGCTAATGTTATCCATGTAGGATTTACTCCATACACAGATGACCAAGCTTTATCATTAGCAATCACAAATGCTGGTGCTAATGCAGCTGATGGTACTTATACTAATGTTGCATTGATTGACTTCTCTTCTCCAACAGGTTCTGCATTAGAAGCTACTTTAACAGTAGTTGGTGGTTTAGTTACTTCAGTAGCTGTAACACAAGCAGGTACAGGATGGGTAACAGGTGACCAAGTAGGTCCAGCAATGGGTATTTCTTCTGCAGCAACAACAATTGCAGGAACAACTATGACAGTAGCCGCTATGGCAGCTAACGGTGGTGCATACTTTGCAGGAATGGTTATTCAAGGTACAGGTGTTACTGCTGGTACAACTATTGTAGCACAATTAACAGGAACTCCTGGTGGTGCTGGTACTTACCAAGTAAGTAATTCACAAACTGTAGCAGCAACTACAATCACTGGATTTTTCTTACCATATGATGGTTCAGGTTCAATCACTGCTCCTATCTTTACAGTAACTGCAGGTAACCCAACAGCATGTCAACAAGATTTTGTATGTGGTGAGACTTACTACTTACGTTTAGATGTTAAAGGTTCTCCAGCTTTGAGATTCTTAAATCACAATGCATACTTAACAGTTTCTGCTTACACAGGATGTTGTCCAGCTGGTACAATTGCTCCTACAGCAGTTGATTCTACATTAGTATTTATTGAGTGGGCTAACCAAATCTACAATTCACCGTTGATTTCTCCATTCATCTTACCAGTAGTAGTTGCTGAAAACAACTCTTTATGGTATGCTCCTAATACAACTGCAGCTCAATTAGCAGCATTGACTCCTCCAGCAGGTTACACTATTGGTGGTACTTGGGACAAATATGTATCTCCAGGACACGTTGCTGGTCAATACGCAGGTATGGTATTGAATGGTGCTTATGTAGATACTAAATTCTTAGATTGTACATTCCAACCAACTGACTTCTATGAAAAAGAGCCAGTAAGATTGTATGCATCTGAAGTAGATTTAAATGGTGACCCATGTACATTCTCTGGAGTGTGTGTAGTTACTGAGTGTGAAGGCCGTCAAGCAAATGGATTTGGTGATACTTATTTAAGAGATACTATCTTATCTGAGAGATACCGTCAAAACTTCTTTGCAAGTGACTTCCGTATCCGTGAGATTACTCAAGGTAACCAAATCTTGAATGCAATCAGTAGAAATACTACTTACAATGCATTCTACATCCAACACAATGTTCCACGTTTCAACAACCCATCTGCAACATTTGATAATGATCAATACTTGTTAGAAGTAGTTGTTGCTAACACTGTAACTCCTACAGATGGTGGTAACGGACAGTTGTTTGCAAACTGGGTAAACACTTGGTTAACAAACTGTGGTTCTAGATGTGGTACACTTGAAACACTTGCATGTGTTACTTCTTGTACACCAGTTACACCATTCCCTGCAAGAACATAGTAGGTAATAAATTATTAACTAGAAAGGGGAGCTGAGTTTCATACTCCTCCCCTTTTTTTATAAAAGTATTATGGCAAATCATGTCCTAAGTTTAGAGGTCCCTACAGTAATGAACACATGTATTATGAGCATCATGGATACTAGTGTGTATTCTTCATTGATACCAATTAGCTGTCCTACATTACATATTACTGTACCAGGATTTGCTTATTCAAATGAAATTGCTGTATCACCAAATTTTAATCAAATCATTACTGCATGTGACTTAGGTTTACAAACTCAAGATTGCGGTAGTAGTTATACAGATATTCCAGATGGAATCTATATTATCAAGTATACTGTAGAACCAGCTGATCAAGTGTATGTAGAGTATAACCACTTGAGAATATCAAAAGCATTAAATAAATACAATAAAATTTTATGTAACGTGGATGTAAATGCATGTGATCCACCATTCAAAATTAAGCAAGAACTTGAAGCACTAAGATTAATAAATATGTATCTTCAAGCTGCAATTGCTAAAGTAGAAACTTGTCATGAGCCCCAGAAAGGAATGAGCTTGTACAATTATGCTTTAAAACTTTTAAATAAAATGGATTGTATTAATTGTTAAACCCTTAAAAACCAACAAATTATGGCAAACAGTACATGTGCCAATTGTGGAGCCAGAATGTCATGTGGCTGCCAAAGAAGACAAGCAGTAAATGGAACATCAGCATGTTCTAATTGTGTTGACGCATTAAATGCAAAACTTAATGCAGCTCAAACTGCAGCAGCTCCAACTTCTGTTCAAACAGTATGGGGAGCAAATAGATATAAAAAATAAATAACTAAGATGACTACATTTCTTCCTTCTGTAGGTTATATAGGATTTCAACCTTGTTGTGGAGGTCCAACTTTGTATTTTTCAAATAATGGAACAACCGTAATACCAAATTTAGGAATTAATGTTTATGAAGGTCCTGGAGCAACAGGATATGATCCATTAGCAAATGCTGGAGCTGGAGGATATGCATTATTAACTCATCAATGTTATAAAGTATTTAGAGGAAATGCCGGTCCTGGTCAGCCTATTACAGGAGCTGAATATGGTAATCTTTTACCTGTTCCTACAAATACACCAAGTAACTATACTTGGGACAGTACAACTACTTATGAATCAACATGTGGTGATGAAGTAATTACGTGTCCATCATGTACTCCACAATGTTATACATTGTATTCTTGTGATGGTTCAGTTCCACCATTAAATACAGATACTGATTTATCAGCTTATGTAAATGGATTTGCATTGATTCAAGTTGATGCTGATTTTGGATTTACATGTTTTTATGTACTTGAATCTCTATTTTGTAGTAACCCTATTACAGTAGTAGTAGATGGAGATACTCCTTGTACATGTGAATGTACTTGTTATGAAATAGTTGAAGAAGCTAAGGTATCTTATGTAGATTGTGATGGTAATGAGATTGATACTGATACAAATGGATATTGGAAAGACTGTTCATTAGTATATCCATTTACTAATCCACAAGTTCCAGTCACAGATAATGGTCCTTGTGTAAATGGATTATGTGCAGATCAATGTTTTGAACTTACAGATTGTGATGGCTTATTAGATCCAATTTATACAACAGCTCAATCTTTGTCTGCGTATGCTATATTAGGTCAAACTGTAATTATACAAGGTTACAATAATTGTTGGACAGTAACTGATACTGTAGTATGTGATTGTGCAATTGATGTTATTGTATTACAAGCATATCCTGATTGTGAAACATGTAACCCTGCTCCAAATTACACATTAACTAACTGTGATGACTTAGGTACTATTGTATATACTTCATCGGATCTTAGTGCATATGTAGGACAGGTAGTTGAAAGAGATCCTGATTGTCCTGGTTGTTGGATAGTAGCAGAATATAATTCTCCTATCCCATCTAACACACCTGTAACAATTACACAAGCATATGATGATTGTGAAGCATGTAAGACAACTTACTATGTACTTTCAGATTGTACAGATACAGAAGCTGACATAATTACATCAACAGATCTTTCAACATATGCGGGAGATATTATCATTCTTGAATGGTGTCCTACAACATGTTGGTCTGTTGCAGTTTCATCAACAAGTGTTGGAGCGGGTATTTTAGGAGATATATCAAATCAATTTGATTCATGTTTAGAATGTCTTACAAGTTTTCCATGTGTATGTTCAAGACTTAAAAATCATGATATTGTATCACATACCTATGAATATTTAGACTGTGAAGGTGTAGTTCAAACAATTACATTAACTGCAGGAGAAAGATCAGATAGAATATGTATGGCCCATTGGCTTACATCTTATGCAACAGATTATGTAGAATATTTTGGTAATTGTGTAGATGGTGTGTGCCCTCCTCCTGTATATATTAAGAGAAGTGTAAAACCAGGATACAATACTCCAACATGTAGTGCCGAAAAATATGAGAAAATTTCATGCAAAGCATCACAAGCTTTATATAGAAACGTTCTTACATTAAGATATGGAATAAGCAATTGTTGTCCTGAAGAGGATGAATATTGGTTAGTCAAAAAAGAATTAATAGATCTAGCTGCTTTGTATAATCCAGATTATCCATGTACTCCAACAGGATGTGGATGTGGATGCGGAAGTGCAAGTAGTTGTGGTTCAAGTTGTGGATGTGGACAACCTAATGATTGCTCATGTAATCAGCCTAGTACTTGCAATTCTTAATTATAATTTGTATATTATATTAATAGTAAAAATATGAAGCCGTTAAATTTAGATAATTCTCCTTGTAGTCCAACATCAAGTAACTGTGTTATTTGGCAGGGACCAGATCTTCCATGCATAAAATTATGTAAAGGAGATACAGTATCTGATGTCATAGCAAAGTTAGCTACTGAGTTATGTACTATAATGGATATGTTATATATTGGAAACTATGATCTTACATGTTTTAATTTAACAGCTTGTGGTCCAAATGATTTTCAAGCATTAGTTCAATTCTTAATAGATCAGATTTGTTCACTTCAAAATCAAGTTACAACAGTATCTGATCCAGCAACAAGTCCTGTTGTTAACACAACTAGGTCAAACTCTACAGATACTTTAGTAACAGTAGCTCCATGTTTTGTAGTTGGAAATGTAACAGTAATGACTGTAGCTGAATATGCAATTGCTATTGGTACAAGAGTATGTAGTATTATTGATCAGATTGCAATTATTAACGCACAGATTACAGACCTCCTAATAAGAGTTACAGCATTAGAAAATACTCCTGTTGTACCAACACCAATTCCTAGTCTTACACTTGATTGTACAATTGGTACATTAACTCCAGGAAATGCCTATACACTTGACGTTATTATTGATCAGTTATTAAATAATAATACAAATGGATATTGTACACTACTTTCTACATTAGGATCTCCAGCTCAAATTGGAGCATCTCTTGTACCTGATTGTTCATTTGGAACTGAGATTACATCAAATCCGGATTGGACAGCAACTCCAACAACATTAGCAGAAAGTTTAACTAATGTATGGATTGCTATCTGTGAAATTTATGCTGCAACAGCTACACCATTAACTGTAGATAATACAAATAGTGTCACACTTGATATTACAAGTAATGTACTTACTGCAAATATTAATGATACTGGTTGGGTTAATCTTCAAGGTTTTGCATATTACCAAGGTGGTATGGCATCAAGTCTTCCACAATGTAGACGTGTTGGTAATCAAATTTACTTTAGAGGAACAGTATATGTACCATTAGCAAATGGAACAGGTACAAGTGCACAACCTCTTACAGCTGCTGATACATATAGATCTATTACTAGAGGTTTAGCATATATTGGTTCAGGTGGTACAATCCTTGATGCTCAAGGAAGACTATTATTTAATAGTAATGGTGGTGCTGCACAATCCGTAATTCCTTCATCAGTATTAACTGCAGGAACAGTTCTTGATAATCAGTATGTACATAGTGTTCCTTTTTTAACTAGACAGCTTGCTGTTGAATCACAGTTAGGAAATGGACAGTATGGTACAGTTCTTTTAACATCATATGGTAAGATTGAAGTACTTACAAATGGTACATTAAGAATTACTCCATTAAATGTATTAGAATCAAATAGTTCTGATTCTGTTACTATGGTTGGTACATCATTGTTTACTAATATTACATCTAGTTTTATTGGAAGATCCCGTGTTATTGATTGGGCAAATAACTTAGGTTATAGAGATGGTTCAATGAGTACATTAGCAGTTCCACAATTTACTGGTTTTTTAACTATTGGTAAATTATATACAATCATTTCTTTTCAAGCTGGTGATAACTTTACTAATGTTGGAGCAGCTGCAAATGCTACAGGTCAATCTTTTATTGCAACTGGAACAACTCCTACAACATGGACAAATGGAACTAGAGTTATTCAAAGTGTTTTAGAAGACTGGAATCTTAATGCTGCTTATGCAAATTTAGCACCAGCTAAATTAGGAGCACAATTTCCACTTATATCTGATACAAGTAGTACTGGAATAAATGCTGCAAAAGCAACTGAGTTAGGTGGATTTGCATTTGATCTTGATGGACTTACAGTATTTGTAGATAGATGTACTACAGATATAAAACAATATATACCTTGTTAATAAAATAAAAATGGCAACAAATCATACATGTAAACAATGTGGATGTCAGGATAGTTTTTTAACTACGCCTCCACCATGTCCTACACCTGCAGGGTGCCCAGATCCAGAACCATGTTCTGAGATTTCATATGCCCAATGTAATATTTATGTTGGTCCGGATATTGTTTGTAATGGAGACACTGTTGTCCCTACAAATACTAATATGGCAGAAGCATTACAATTAATTGTAGCATATTTCTGTCCAGCTCTTTAAAGAAGTTACGGTTTGTTGGTTTCTGTAACAACAACAGCAAAGCCCTCACACTCGTGGGGGTTTTGTTTTTTAGTATATTTGTTAAAGTCATTTATTTTTAGTATATTAATTAATAAGGTATGAAGCAATTTAGAAAGCCTGATGTTAAAGCTCCAAGATTTAGACCAGATGTACATAGTGATCTAAATAAAGAGTTCTTTGAAAAGTTTAAAAAGAAACATCCAAAGTATAAAGATGTTGATAATACATTATTAAAGAGTATAGTAAAAAACTTTAATAAGAATGTATTTCAATCCGTCATAGACAAGAGAGACGGTGTTCAACTTCCAGAAACTATTGGATGGTTATTTATTGGTACTTGTCAAGAGAGTAAAAAACAAAATATAGATTTTGCTAAGTCCAATAAATATGGTGTCACAGTTACTAATAGAAACTGGGAAACAGATGGTAAACTTGCTAAGATCTTTTTTACTAGTCATGCACCAAAACATAAAATGAAGAATAGAGAGTTTTGGAGTTTTGTTGCATGTAGAGAATTTAAAAGAGCTGTTGCAAAAGCTTACCCTGAAAACTGGAATACTTATGTAGTAGTAGATGCAACAACCAAACTTAGACTTACATACCAAAAAACTGTTTTAAAAGAATTGCTTCTAAAGAAACAACAAAAAGCTTTAGAAACATATAATGACTTTAAATTATGACAACAATTGGAGAAGCAATATCAAGAGTTAGGAACACCTTAAAAGCTGTTAAGGAAGATGCTTTCTTAACTGATAGAACAATTTACTTTGCAATTCAAAAATATGCAAAGACTCTAATTAAAAGGGAAGATAACCAGTTTCGTTTAATGAAGATGAGTCAGATCTTTCAAGTTCTGCCTTATGTAGAATTAATTGATGTTGATAAAGTTGAAGCAGGTTGTATTGGTGTTTATTCAGAATGTTATTTTAAGAGATCAAAAGATAAATTACCAGCTATCTTAGATGGTATGTTTGGTCCAATTATTCGTACTACATCTTCTATAGATGGATCTATAGAAATGTTTCGTACTGATCCTGGTACATGGGTATCAATTACTAAATCTACAACCTTTAAATATAATAAAAGACCATACTTCTGGTATTTGAATGGATATATTTATTGTCCAAATATTGATTGGGATGCAATCAGAATAGAAGCTATTTTTGAAAATAAAGTAGAAAATTGTGATACAGATGAATGTTCTCCAAGACAAGATGAAGTTTACAATGTTCCTGAATATTTATTTTCAGAAATAGAACAATTTGTAGTTAAAGAATTAACAATGACATTGCAAGTACCATCTGATGGTCCTGATGATAGTCAAAATACACTTAGATAATGGACTACAATTATACCCTCAAATATAGAACATTTGATCAATTGTTAGAAGATGTAACAATTGACTTAAATTCTTTTGCCTTAGAAAATATGATTGAGCCACAACAGCTCATCAAGTTGGCAAAAAAACTTAATTATGATTTAGGTCTTAGACTTAATCAACAAAAGGAAATTATCTTAGATGTTTGTCATGGTAAAGTAAAACTACCTGATGACTTCTATACTTTTAATTTTGCATTTATTTGTGGAAAGTATGAAGAACATGTAGGTTATGATGGATGGGGTAGTGGTACCAATATGCAAGAAGTACCATATGTAGAAACTCCAGCAACGGTTGATGTATGTGCACCTGCAACAATAAATTGTGCTGTATGTAATTCACATCCCTGTAATCATACCGCAGCATGTCCAGACAACTCTTGTGCATCAACATGTCCTGCACCTACTATACCAACTGAATATAACCCATTAGCTCCCTATGGAGATACTTGTATTCGACCAAGAGTTTTTATGAACTGTAAAGGAGAAAAATGGGAATTGATTCAAGTAATAAATACAGGTGTAACAAGGACATATAGAGCCATGGTACCTTTGAGAATGAAAGCAAGTCAAGGTATTGAATGTGATTGTCCTAACTTATACTATAATACTGCAAATGAGGGTTGGCTTAAAGGTGGATTTTTATTTACAACATTTGATACTGGTAAAGTATATTTAAATTACCAAGGCCAGATGGAAGATGAGAATGGACAGTTACTTGTTCCAGACCATGACCTTCTTAATGAATATTATGAGTACGCATTAAAGCAAAGGATTCTTGAGAACCTTTATTTAAATGGAGAAGATGTTGCACAAAGAATGCAACTAATTGAACAAAGAGTTAAAGCCGCAAGAAATAATGCATTAAGTTTAGTAAATACTCCAAACTTTAGAGAAATGTATGACTTATGGTGGACTAATAGAAGAGCACAGTATAGTAAATACTATGACATGTTTAACTCACATTATCCAGCTAATTCACATAGACCTAATCCAAATGCAACAAGAGTAATATAACATGGCAAAGCAGCAACAAAGTACTCCGGATAATTTAAATACATTTATCAAAGGTCTTCATAAAGACTCCAATCCTGCATTTATTCAAGAAGGAATGTGGACACATGCTCGTAATGTTGTAAACAATACAGCAGAAGGTGATATTGGTACTATATCAAATGAATGGTCAAATCAATTATGTAATGCAGCTGGTGCTACAATGTTAGCTCCAAACAAATACATAATTGGAATGATACATATGTTTAGTGATAAATGGTTAATATTTACAGCTGGACATAATGGTGCAACATCTATTACTTCAGTAATGTCTGAGATAGGTTTATTTGAAGAAGAAAGTTGCTCATATAGACCTATTGTACAAGATGCTTGTTTAAACTTTTCCAAAACAAATCTTATATCAGGAGCATCTAGAGTTGTAGAAGATTGTACATGGCAAGTGTATTGGGCTGATGGATTAAATCCAGATAGATATATTAATATTGGAGATCCAAAGTTATGGCCTTCATTAACTGACTGGACCTGGATTGGACCTGGTGCAGATATAAATTTCTATCAAAGTTTAATTACTCCAGGATTAAAAACTCTTTGGCCAGGTGTTAGTTGGAAACCTGTTCCAACTCCACCAAATACTTGTACAGTTACTGTAGATGATAATGTATTAGACTGTGATGGATTAAGATTAGCTAGGTTAATGGAAAGCCCATGTCTTAATTTAACAATTGGAGAAGGTTCTGGAGCACTAGAAAATGGAAGTTATTATGCAGTACTTGCATATGCAATAAAAGGAGAGAAGGTAACTGATTATTTTGCACCTAGTAATGTTCAACCTGTCTACACAGTAGATAGTGCACAAGGATCATTAATAGTTGAAATTAGTGCCGATACAACTCACTTTGATGAATTTGTATTAGTACTTGTTGCAAACATTAATGAAAATACAATTGCAAGAGAAATAGGATACTATTCAACTAAAACTAAAAGAATTGCAATTGATAAATATCCTCCTAGTTTAGTCAGTGTTCCAACAAACATGATTGGATTAATTAATCCAATTTTTGAAAAGTCAGATCAGATGACCCAACTTAATAGTTATTTATTAAGAATAGGACCAACATCTAAATTTGATTTTAACTATCAACCATTAGCAAATTTAATTAATACAGAATGGGTTGCTGTTGAGTACCCTTCTGATTATTATTTTAAAGGTGGTAGTAATACAAACTATGTAAGAGATGAAGTATATCCATTCTTTATTCGTTGGATATATAATACAGGAGATAAATCAGCATCATATCATATTCCAGGAAGAGCTCCAAGACAATGGGGTCCAAATGGTGTTTGGGAAAATGGAAACTTTAGTAATACAGATAGTTTTCCAGGAGATACTTTATTATTTCAAACTATTAATACAGCAACACAATTATCCAATCCAGCTACAGTATTAAGTGATGGTGGTGTAATTGTGGGTACTGGTGAAATGGGATACTGGCAGTCTACTGAAAAGTATCCAGATAATAGACCTGATATATATAATGCTAGTTACCATGAGTGGAGCGGTAAATTTAATCAGCCAAATCTTGCATGGGATTTATGTGGTACACCAATCAGACATCATAAGTTTCCAGAAGATATAATTTATGATAATGTAACAGGTAATATATCTACTGTAACAGGATCAAATCACTTTAGAAAAGATCCAACTACAGGAGCTTTATTTATTAGAATCATGGGTGTTAGATTTAATAACATCATGCTTCCAAAAGATAATGAAGGTAATGATATCCCAGGTATTGTTGGATATGAAATCTTAAGAGGTTCCAGAGAAGGTAACAAAACTATAATTGCTAAAGGTATGTTAAATAACTTTAGAGATTATGAAAGACAAGGAGTTACAGCAAATACAAGAAAAGGGTTATATGCAAACTATCCTTATAATACAATCAGACCTCTAGACTATTCAACAAATCCAAGTGATCATAACTATTTATACAATGATCCCTATATTAAAACTGTTGATAACAATAATGATGTAGTAAATCAAAATGTTCCTAAGAATATTGTTAGTTTCCATTCACCGGATACAAGTTTTAGAAATCCTTACCTTTCAACAGGTGAGTTAAAAATTTATGGTCATTTATCAGGAATTGCAAATCAAAGATTTATTGAACCACAAGGTCATCCTAAGTTTAAACTTGTAACCAATGATGCACTATGGATGATACTTATAGGTGGTATTGCTGATGCATTGTTATCTTCTGGTGGACAAAAACATATTAACTATCCTCAAGGTAGTTTTCAAAACTGGTTTGGTTCAGATTGGAAACTAGGTGGTGGGGGATCTGCTATAACTGGAGGTCCTTATTTAGCATTTTATGATGGCTTAAACATTACGGGAGGATTTCCAAATCAATTTGATCAAGTTTGGAATATAGCTACTCAAGCTTCTCAAACTGCATTTAATAACTATGCATCAGCAGGAGGTTTTCTAGCAGATGCATTTTCTCCACTTAATGATGGTATGGCAACTGCTGCTACCACTCATAACAATCTTTCAGCAACTAATGGAGGTATATTTAATGGAGGAACATATACACATGATCTTTCAGGTTATGCTATGATGCCGTCTTGGGCAACAGCATTAACTACTCTTTTAGGTGGATCAAATCAAATGGTTTTCTATTTTATGGAGGGAGCAAGAGCAGTATTAGATCTTTTATATGCTATTGGTCCATATAGACAATATGCTCTTCAATTATTAGGGCATGGTCTTTATGATACATTTACAAGACCTGCACAAACAGATACTAAAAGATTTAAAGTTGCTGATTCTTTTTACATGTTTAAGAATACATCACAAGAGATAAGAAACTATACTAATACAGGTACAGGTACTACAGATAGATATACTATTAATAATTATAAAAGACCTAAGTTACTTGTATTAAGAACTGAACGTGCAAATAATAATCAAACCGATGGACCTAAACTTTTAACAGGTCAAGACTTATCATTAGTTAACTTAGGTATTGCAGACTTATATAATTTAGGACCAAAGATTAATGACCAAGAAAAAAGTATTGAATTTGAAACTCCTATTGCTAGTCATTATGCGGCAATAAAAGTGGATTTAGATGATCAGTATGGTCAGTTAAGATCTATTGTGCAGTTACCAATAACTCCTTGTGAACAAAATGTTCCATCAAATTTACCAATACAAGTATTTAATGTAACTGTTCCTTTACCTAATGGTGGAACAACAACACATACTTATAACAAAAAAGTAATTTCATCTACTACAGAACTATTTGGTGGTGATACTTACGTGTGTAGGTTTACAGAAAAAAATCCAATGTTCTTTTTCTATGACTGGTTATATGGTGATCCAAATGGTTACGAGTATAACTACTTAGATAGTCAAATGATTGGTGAACCAAGATACTGGGTTAATAGTACTAAGTATGATGTATCACAATTTCAAGTAACAAATGTAGCTGCTTGGTCTTCTATATTTAATAACTCAAATCCAGGAGTAGGGTTTTTTCCAAACAGCTACTTTAATATGGATAATGAAAATTATGATAGAGCTAATGATGATGAAGGTAGCTATCCAGGATTTCAGTTTGCAAAAAATTCATACTTCTATTTATCAGCTTCAGGTGTAAGAGACTTTGTAGTAGAATCAGATGTATTACTTGATTTTAGAGAAGTGGGTACATTTGATTATGAAAAATGCTACCAGCCGTATATGTATACAGATCTAGACACA
>Ga0222712_10005370_pt1 | contig 13011 bp, 8 predicted proteins | sample C33_657DmetaG_FD_165043 | JGI IMG/M metagenome (GOLD analysis project Ga0222712, IMG submission 165043) | Estuarine water microbial communities from San Francisco Bay, California, United States - C33_657D | ecosystem: Environmental > Aquatic > Marine > Unclassified | place: USA: California...
GAAAGTAAACGCGGCGACGGGCGAGGGAGTGCGCCGATGGAGACGCGGGAAAGCGAAAGGGTGAACGCGAACGCGAACGCGAACGCGAACGCGAACGCGGCGAGGGAACGGGGCGGGGGATCGAACGCACTCGCGCCGAGAGGGGTGAAAACATTCGCGGGAATGAACGTCGTCGTCGCGAAAGCGCTGAATGTCGCGGGTGCGGAAGGGAAAGGGAACGATTGGGCGAACGGGAGACCGGCGAACGGGAGACCGGCGAACGCGAACGGGACGCCGGCGAACGCGAATGGGAGACCGGCGATCGCGCCGGTGCTGGCGAACGCGAATGGGAGACCGGCGATCGCGCCGGTGCCGACGCCGACGGTGGGCAAGGCGAACGCGGGGCAATATTTTAACACCCCAGCTCCGGTGGTGAAGCGATCGAAGCCGGAGGAGGAGGGGGAGTACGCGGCGCCGGAGAACACCGGCCCTCCGGGTTTGCGCGACGCGATGATGGATAACGGCATAGTGCTCCAGAGCTACACTCCGGGACAACATAGGATTATTTGCCCGACGTGCAACGGTGGATCCACGGGCGAACGGTCGCTGGCGGTAAACATCGAGGCGGACGGTAAGAGCGCGGTATGGTTGTGCCATCGGGCGAATTGTGAATGGACAGGCGGAACCGATACCGGTGGACGCCCGCGCGCGTCCAAAGGCGCGGATAGCGCGGCGTCCAATCGACGCGTAGCGAAGCCCAAGCTTCCAGCGCCGGAGGATTTACAACGCATCGGTCCGGGGAATATGACGCCCGCCGCCGCAAAGTGGGGAGAATTCTTAAAGAAACGCTGTATCTCTCTCGAGACCGCCGAACGTAACGGGTTGGCGGTACAACATGCGTACTCCCCAGCGGCGAACGATAACGTCGACGCGTTATGCTTCCCGTACATGCGCGGCGGAGAGTTGATAAACATCAAGTATCGCGGACCCGAAAAGACGTTCTGGCAAGTTAAAGGCGCTGAAAAGATTTTGTACGGGTTAGACGACATCGAAGGCGAAGAAGAAGTCATCATCGTTGAAGGAGAGATGGATAAGTTGGCGTTGGAAGAGGCTGGATACACAAACGTTGTCTCCGTGCCCGACGGCGCTCCAGGCAAGGTGAAGGAAGGCCCGACGCCGGCGCCTGAGGAAGATAAAAAGTACGAGTACCTTTGGAATTGCCGAGCGCAGCTCGATTCGATTAAGCGTTTTGTGATCGCGACCGATTCCGACGGTCCTGGGCAGGCACTTTCAGAGGAGCTAGCGCGACGACTTGGCAAAGAGCGGTGCTGGCGCGTCAAGTGGCCAGAGGATTGTAAAGACGCCAACGAGGTGTTACAAAAGCGCGGAGCGGAATCCGTTCGCGAAAGTCTCACCACCGCTGAAGGATTTCCTCTGCGCGGTTTATTCCGTTTCGCTGAATTTGCTCCCGAAATCGAGTCCTATTTCAACATGTCCACCGCCAACGAGCTTCGAGGGGTTTCGACGGGGTGGAAAAACGTCGACAATCATTACCGCATCGTTCCGGGCGAGCTCACCGTCGTCACAGGAGTTCCAAACAGTGGTAAATCCGAATGGGTCGACGCGCTGATGTGTAATTTAGCGGTGCAGCACGACTGGTCTTTTGCGCTGTGCTCGTTGGAGAATAAGGTGCACGAGCACGCGAGAAAGCTGGTTGAAAAGTACGTGGGCGAGCCGTGGTTCGAAGGCAAGTATTCCAAGGCGGCGCGCATGCATCCGGACACGATGCGAAACGGCATGCGTTGGTTGAACGAACATTTCGTGTTGATTCGACACGAAGACGATGAGCTTCCGAGTGTGGATTGGATTTTAGGCTTAGCTCGCGCCGCGGTTTTGCGTCACGGCATTCGCGGGTTGTTGATCGACCCGTACAACGAGCTCGATCACAAGCGTCCTCACGGGCAGACCGAGACGGAGTACGTCTCGCAAATGCTCACGAGAATCAAGCGATTTGCCCAGCACTACGACGTGCACGTGTGGTTCGTTGCGCACCCTCGTCAGTTACACAACTGGAAGGGCGAAGCGCCTGGGTTGTACGACATCTCCGGTTCGGCGCACTTCATCAACAAGTGCGACAACGGCGTCGTCGTCCACCGTAACCGCGACGAAAAGATGGGTTCCTTGCGCGAAGTCACGATAAACGTGCAAAAAGTGAGAAACAAAGTCGCGGGTTCGATCGGTGAACCGAAGCTCGAGTACAACGTCTCCAACGGTCGATACACCGACGTCGCGTAAACGCCCAGCTTTCGCCCATTGTACACTAGCGCGCACATGTAATGACCACACCGCGTATCGCAAATCTCGCGAAAGTACGACAGATTTACACGAATATGTCCATCGAATACCGATTACAATTCTCGCTCGCTTTCGCCGCCGCGATCGCGCTCGCGCGCCGCGCTTCGTCGTCTCTTCCCCAATCTTCCCTCAACCTCAAAGCTTCTTCCCAGGAAAGCACTCTTCAAACGTCTTCTGCGGATGCTTATTATCGCTGTGTTCCTTCAATTTCGCCACCGCGAGCGTGCACATGAAACTCTGGCGACACACCGAGCAAATCACGCTCATCGCCGCCGCGTTCGTCTTCAATTGCGACCCCGCGGCTTCTTTTTGCGCCTTCTCCAGGTTCTTCTTCCGCGCGTTCGCGGACTTATTCGCGTTTCCCCCGCCCATCGCTCGCGCGCTTCACGCCCTGAAGTTCGTCCTCGACTTTCCCTCTAACGTCGTCGCGCGCGTTCGATCGCGTCGGCGTTCGGTCGATCGCGTCGACGAACGAGACGGTGGTGCGGTCGGTCGGTCATGATGGAGGACGACGACGAGTCAATGACTCGTCAACTCGTCTCACGCCATCGTCTCGATCGATCGCGCGCCAACGACGCCGGCCGGCGTCGTCGCTCTCGATCGAGGACGACGACTGACGGGGGACGACGACGACGAGTCAATGACTCGTCAACTCGTATCACTCCATCGCATCGATCGCGAGCCAAAGACGATCGCGTCGTCGCTCTCGGACGAGACGAGGACGACGACTGACGATGGGGGACGACGACGACGAGTCAATGACTCGTCACCTCGCGTCCCGATCGACTCGTCGTCGCGCTCGAGGGACGACGCCGAATGGACGTCGGGAGACGCTTCAGAGTAAAGCGACGATGCGACGACGCGCATTCGCGCTCGCGAATGTTCGCAATCGAACGCACGCGAAATGCTTCGGCGTCGACGACGCGTTCGCGCGCGCACGAGCGCTCAGGCGCGCGCTGAGCGGATGCGCGCCGGTGGGGCCGCGCGCGCGCGCGAACGCGGAGGGGCCCTTGGCGCGCGCGAGCGACGACGCAGGCGTGAGCGATAAAGTGCTCGAACTCAGAGAGGCGATGAAATATGGCCCGTCGTTTGATGATTTCGTGAAACACCCGCAAGGGTTCGCGTATTCCGTGCCAGCGCCGCGAAGTTTGAAGGATAAAGCCGCGCGAAAGCCGGCGTGGCTCAAGCGCGAAGTCCCGGGGGGGGAACGGTACACGGAGATTAAAGCGAAATTACGCGAGTTAAAGCTGTCGACGGTGTGCGAAGAGGCGAAGTGTCCGAATTTAGGCGAGTGCTGGGGTGGGGGCGATGGACGCACGGCGACGGCGACGATAATGATCATGGGAGATACGTGCACGCGCGGGTGTCGATTTTGCGCGGTGAAGACGTCGCGGGCGCCGCCGCCGTTGGATAAGGATGAACCGGCGAACGTGAGCAAGGCGATCGCGGCTTGGGGATTGGATTACGTGGTGTTAACGAGCGTCGATCGGGACGACATCGAGGACCAAGGTGCGGGGCATTTCGCGGAGACGATTACGAAGCTCAAGTCTTCGAGCGACGTCCTCGTCGAGGCGCTGACGCCAGATTTCCGAGGAGAACCGGATTTGATCGCGCAAGTCGCCAGGTCGGGATTAGACGTCTACGCGCACAACGTGGAGACCGTGCCTGAGCTTCAGCGCGACGTGCGCGATCGACGGGCGAACTGGGATCAATCGATATTCGTGTTGAAACACGCCAAGGCGTCGGGGGCGGCGGTGACGAAGACGTCCATCATGCTCGGGCTCGGCGAGACGAAGGAGCAAGTCATAGAGGCGTTGAAAAAGCTTCGCGAGGCGGATGTGGACGTAGTGACGTTTGGGCAGTACATGCGTCCGACGAAGAAGCACTTACCGGTGGTGGAGTTTGTTACCCCTGAAGCGTTCGAGGCGTACCAAAAGATTGCCGAAGGCATGGGATTTTTGTACGTCGCGAGCGGTCCGATGGTGCGCTCGTCCTATCGCGCCGGGGAATTCTTCTTGGCAAACATGATTAAAGAGCGCAAGGCGAAAGCAGCTGTGGCTGTGTAGGTGGAATTAGTTAGAATTTATTCATTCTTTTATCGATCGAGTATTGTTGTAAGTCATCACGTGCTCTAGTGTACGCGCTTTCGGGCGAGCTTCATGATCAACTCGGTGTCGTCGTCGATGGAGTAATATTCGCGAATTTTTATCGTCAGAAGCAGCAGTTTGAACGAGTAGTCCATCGTCCACACGCTCCACTCTTTTTGACGTCCACGACCGTCGTATTTTGGCCCCGCGGTGGTGAACTTCATAAATTTTAACGTCTTGCTGTCGCCGCGAGCGCTCGACCGTCGCATGCGCATCGACATGAGCTCCACGGACTCGTTCAAACTCTTCAACACGTCAGCGCGCCCTTCGAAGTAATGTCCATGCACGTTTAAGAATTCAACGTCGGGGTGGAACATCTTAGCGATGTCCTCGTTCGAGGCCCAATCGAACTTTTCGTTTCGAATAGCCTCTCCGAACGCGCGAGAGAGCACGATTGGCGTCTCGGGAGGCTCGCGAGACAGCCATTTGCCGTCATCCTCCGACCGCTTCGGCATCACGTTCGGCAAGTTCATCAGATGATTGAAATTGTCTTCATTCTTTTCCCAATCTCTCGCGCGCAAGCGCTGTGCCATCGTGCGAATGATCTCCTCCTTCGATTGCAACTGCTCCTCGAGCGCGAGTTCGACGTTCGCCGACCGCCGACGCTTCACTTCCCCTTTGGGCTCGTACTCACCCTCATCATTCACCTTTGCTCGCCGATCGACGAACCCAGTGATCGCTAACGGATCAAACGCCTTTACTTTCCCCCCGTCACCCGTCGCTTTCCCTCCTTCGTCGTCCTCCGCGCCCGTCCTCGGATCTCCGAACGCGCGCGCGCCGTCGCGTCGCCCTCGCGCGCTCAGCTCCGCCTCGCTTTCCTCCTTCCTTTTCTCCGCGACGTCACTCGCGTTCGTCGCTTTCGTCACTCCTACGTCTTCTCTCCTTCGTCCTTCACCGTCGTCGTCGTCATCCGCGATCGAGCGCGCGCTCGCGCACGCCCCCATCGCGCGCCGATGAATGCGTCGGGAATACGAACCGTCACACCGGACGCGGTCGCACGTCGGCGTTTCTCGTCCACGTCCAACGCGTTCACTCGAAAACGTTCGCGCGAAGACGATCGTTCGCCCCGTCGCGATCGCTCGCTCGTCGCACGTCTCTTTTCGCGCGATCGCGTCACTTCGCCCGCCCGGAGTCAAGCGTTGACGTCAACGCGCGTCGTCGCGCGGCGCGCCTCGACGACGGCGTCCGGCGGCGTCGCCGCGGCGCGCGTCGCCTCCTTGAGTTCGCGTATGAAACGCGCGTCATTCGCGCACGCGTTTGTCGTTCGTCTTCGCGCACGATCGCATCGCGTGCGTTCGACGTCAACGCGCGTCGTCGAACGCGTCGTGGAACGCGTTGAGCTCGGCGCTCTCGCCTGCGCGAGCGAAGGCGCATGGCGACCGCGAGCTCGACGTCGAGCGCGTCGACCGATGACGGCGAAAACGCCGACGCCCGACGTCGAGCGCTCGTGAATGCGATGAAAGCCGTGCGAATAGCGTCGCTCGATCGCGCGTTCGCGGAAGTCGTCCCTGGGGTGTTCGTTGGGGCGATCGGCGCCGCGCGCGACGAAGCGGGCGCGCGCGCGCGAGGCGTCACGCACGTCTTGAGCTTATGTTCGACCCCGAGCGCGATTGCGAACGCGAACGAACGCACTGGTGGTGAAGACGTCAAGGATGATTTCGTTCGATTAACGATCGATATCGCAGACTCGCCCGAGGCGGACATCGCGTCAAAGTTCGACGAGTGCTACGCGTTCATCGCTCGAGCGCTGAGCGCCGGCGGACGCGCGCTCGTCCATTGCTTTCAAGGGAAGTCTCGGTCGGTGACGATTTGCGCGATGTACGTCATGCGCGCGCGAGGGTGCGGGTGTGATGACGCCTTAACTCTCGTTCGCGCGAGTCGCCCGATGGCGAACCCGAACGAGGCGTTCGTCGCGGCGTTGAGAGACGAGGAACGGAGGTTGACGTTCGCCGCGAACGCGAAGGCGCGAGTCGCGAACGACGAATGACGAACGGTTGACGAAAATGTGAGTGATGTCATCGATCGTGTGTGTTTTGTTCGCGGTCGTGCGCGTCCGTGGAATCACTTCGATCGCACGAGCGACGGACGTCGTCGTGGCGTCGGGCGATTCGCGCGAGCGGCGGTTCGCTCGCTCGCGTTCGTCACTTCGCGCCGCGCGCGGCGGAGCGTCATGGCGACGCCCAAACCTCTCGTCGCCGAACTCGCATCGATGCGCGCGTACGTCAGGGAAATGGAACAAACGTTGCGTGCGCTCGAGATCGATCGCGAGAAATCGCGCGCGGAGGCGCTGGAGTTGCGCGACGCGTGCGAGCGTCTCGCGAGCGACGCTCGAAGCGAAGCGAACGCGAACGCGAAAGCGATGACCGTGAACATGAACATGACCGCATCGCTCGATCGTCGCGCGCGCGCGTTGGAAGATGCCGAACAAAAGCTTGAGCGACGAATCGCGAGCGTCGCGGACGAACTCGCGTCGCGCGAGGTGCGAGTAGGGAAGAGCGAAGGACGCGTCGCGGCGCTCGAACGCGAGCTCGAGGGACGACGCGTGGAGAACGAAACTCTCGATCGCGAGATCGCGGAAAAGCGCGCGATTTTAAAGACGATTGAGGATGACGCCCGAGACGCGCACGTGCGCGCGCAAGAGGCGCAGAAAGAGGAGAGAGGGGCGAAAAGTCGAGCGCGAGCGGCGGAGCGCGAGCTCGAGCTCGCGCTCGAACGAGGACGAGAACGAGAACGAGACGGTGAACGCATGGAACGCGCGATAGACGCGATGGAGAAGGAGCTTGAGACGATGACGAGCGAACGAAACGCGATGCGCGAGAGCGAAGAGAGGCGACGAAAGGAGATTGAAGAGAGGGAGGCGGAGACGGCGAGCGTCGCGGAGCGCGTGGCGAACGAGTGCGAGGCGGTCGCGGCGGCGTGGGAGGAGGTGGAGCACGCGCGAGCGTCGCTCGATCGACAGGAACGCGCGGTGGAAGACACGGCGAATGAGTTGGAGAAGAACGTGGAGCAGTTCGAGCGCGATGTCAAAGACGCGCGAGCGCGAGAGGAGGCGCTCGAGTCGCGAGCCGAGGCGCTGGACGCGCGCGAAGAGTTCTTGAAGCGAATCGCAAAGGAGGGCGAACGTCGCGAAGTGGCGATTCGTAACGCGGAAGTAAGCGCAGAGGCGACGATGCGGGACGTGCAGGCGCGGGGTCGCGAGCTGGATGCGCGAGAAACGCTCGTCGCGGGTTGGGAGACGAAAATGAACGAAGCCGCGGCGAAGGAGAAGGAGACGAACGCCAAGCTGGAAGACATTTTGATTCGAGAGGGCAAAGTGCGCGATGCGCAGAGCGAAGTCGATGGATTGCTCGCACGCGAGCGTGAGCTGGAGGAAAAAGAGATGCAGCTCGAGCACAGAGAGGAAGAGGTGGCGCGACAGCTCGGCGCCGCCGCCGAATCCGAACTCGCGTTGCGCGAAGAGCGCGCCAAGCTGGATGAGAGAATGGAATCCGCAGCGCCCATGCTGCACGCTTCGGAGTTGAAGGAAGAGATTGACGCGCTCAAGACTGAGTTGGAACTCGCCAAGGCGCGCGCCAACGCCGCGATCGCGACGGCGGCGCTCGAGCGGCGTCGCGCCGAAGAGGCTGAAGCGTACGCGACGACGACGACTCGCGCGTCGACCTCAAACGACGAAATCATCAGCGCTCTCGAAAGAGCGCTGGATTCAGAGAGAGTAAAATATGAGTCCGCGATGCGAGAGATGTCCGATTTGAAGGAACGCGCCGTCGATGACGACCGCGCGCGAGCCGTGGAGGTTGAGTTCGCGGCGAAGTCTTCGGCGTTGTTGCGCGCCAACGCTTTGCTCGACGCTCGCGAGAGCGAACTCGTCGAGCGCGAGACGGTCATCGGTGAAGAAATGGAGCGCTTGGAGAGCGAAACGTTGCGGCTGGAGCGTTTGCACGCCGAGTTCAGTGAGCGCGTCGAACAAGCGATGAATACTCAGACGTCGTCGTCGTCGAGCGGCGACGATGACGAAGAGGCGATTAAAAATGAACTTGAGCTCGCGAGGTCCAGTCGATTAGAGGCCGAACAACTGCGCGAAGCTGCACGAGCGCACTTGATGGCTGCAGCGGCGACAGTAGAGGCGGCGAAGGCGGTGAACGTCGCGTTTGAAGCGGGCGAAAAGCACAACGTGCAAATGATGAAGCGCGTCTCCGCGGTGGTCGCCGCCGCTCTCGCCGCCGCGCATCAGGAAGGCGACGCACTGCGCGCGCAGCGCGAGGCTCTCGCTTTGCAGGCACAATCGCGCGCTCGTGGTAAGCGCAATATGGACTATGACGTCGTCGACGCAAAAAAGGTGGACGCGCTCGAGGCGCAGCTCGAATACGTCACTCGAGCGAAATCTGAGCTCGACCGTCGAGAAGCAGCGCTCCGTAGCGTGGAGTTCGCCAAATCTTCTCATGCGCGTTCGGTGCGGGTGATTGAAAACTCAATCTCCAACGTCGCCGCGCGCGCGGATGCGCAGCGACTCCGCGACGACGTGCGTCGCGCCGCCGGGCGTTTGCGCGAGTACCTCGCTCAAGGCGAATCCCGCCTCGCTCGCGCCGAACGAGTCCTTTCCCCAGGCGACGTCGCAAAGCTGCGTCTCGCTCTCACCGGTCTCGTCGGTGTCGCCAAGCGCCTCGAGGGCGACGACACCGAAGCCGAAGCCGACGAGCGCTTAGCCGAGCGCCTCAAAGCGCTCGAGCGCGAAATTCGTCGCACCGGCGTCTGGTTCGAAGACCTCGCCGTCGTCGTCAGCGCCGCGTCCACGCCCGCGACGACGAAAACGCCCTAGCTTAGAATTCTTCCATGCAAGTCCTCGCTCGCTCGGCTCGAACGTCGCTCGACGTCGCGCTCGCCCGTCCTTTTGCGTCTTCACAATCCATCCCCCGCCCTCGCGCCCTCGCGCCCTCGCGCGCCCGCGAACGCTTTCAACGAATCGATATGTCAATCATCGATATCCTCGAAGCGAACTCACTGGCGAGGCGCGCGGACGTCGACCGTCGTCGCCTCGACGCGCTCTCGCTCGCGGCGCCGAGCGAGAGCGCTCGCGCGTTCACCGAAACTTTTTCTGCTTCGCGCGACGCCATCACGCGCGATTTACACGCGATCGCGTGCAGAACGTCATCGTGTGAATCACCCGATGCGAACGAATCGGAGCGCGAACAGACCCTGCACGAGCTCCGAGCGGTCAACGCGCGCGTGGCGCGGCTCGAGCGCGAGCGCGCCGAAGCGATGTACTACGTCTCTTCGCACATCGCTCGCGTCACGGCGAACGACGTGAAAGAGGTGAGAACTTTGTTTGCGAATGTGATGGCGATGAAAGCGCCGAGACGGAGGTTTAAGTTTACGTGTCGCGTCGCGCGCGTCGCGGGCGAGCTCGAGCTCGAGCCGGAGACGGGCGAGGCGTTGACCGCGCGCTCGGACGTTGACGACATCATGGACGATCGATCACCGCGCGAGGAGTTGGGGAAGAAAGGCACACGAGATCGCTCGTGTGCGACGATCGTGGCGAAAATCGAGGACGAAAACGACGATTACGTACTGGAACGATTGGAGCGGTGCGACGTGTACGTCGTCGGCGCTCCGCGAGCGCTTCGAGCGCACGATTTGCGACGATGTAACGTCTACATCACCGCCGTGTCAGGGAGCGTACACGTGGAAAACGTCGTTGATTGCGTCGTACACGTCGCATCGCGACAGCTTCGCGTGCACGCGGCGAGACGAGTGGAATTTTACGCGCGGACGACGTCGCGGCCGATTATCGAAGACTCGCGGGACGTCGCGTTCGCGCCTTTCGCGTTCGACTTACCCGGTTGCACCGACCGCGAGCTCAAACGCCATGGATTATTCGAAGAGACCGGAATGTGGCGCGAGGTGGACGATTTTAACTGGCTCAAGTCAACGCCGTCGCCGAATTGGCGAACGCTCGACGTCGGCGAGCGGCGAGCGGCGCCGAATCGCCTCCCGCTCGATGACGCCGCGCCGCCGAGCGATGGATCACAGGCGTAGACGACGCGTTTTGTTCGTTCGTCGTCGGTTTCTTTCTCCACGCGCATCATTCATTCATTTTCGAGCTTTAAGCGCATTCAGTGACGGCCGCGCGTGCGAATGAGAGGTCGGTCGCGACCGAGCTCGCGACCGAGCTCGCGACCGCACAGCGCGACCGCGCAGCGCGCCGCCGATGAAACGAGCGCGCGCGAACGTCGCGGTGACGAAACCGATCGACGACGACGACGACGACGACGACGACGACGAGAGCGAGGACGAGGGCGACGCGCTGGCGACGCACGGCGACGCCGAGGCGTTCGTCGCGTGGTTGCTCGCGCCGCTCGACGTCGGCGAGTTCGAGCGCGACTGCGTCGATCGAAAAGTCGTCGTCTCGCGCGCGAGCGAGTTGAAACGCGCGCGAAAGTTTCGTTCGTGGTTCGGTTTGCGAGACGTCGAGGCGTTGGTGCGAACAGGCGCGTGCGCGTACGGCATAGACGTGGACGTGACGAGGTACGTCGACGGGACGCGAGAGACGGTGAATCACAACGGCGTTCGCGGAGGCGAGTGCGAGGGAGGGAATGATATCGTCGACGGCGATGTCGCGATGAGAAGGTTTACGAGCGAGGGGTGCTCGATTCGCGTGCTGCATCCACAGACGAGACACGACGGGATGTGGAAGGTGTGTTCGACGATGGAGACGTTTTGGCGGTGCGCGAGCGGGTGTAACGTGTACGCGACGCCGCCGAATTCGCAAGGGTTCGCGCCGCATTACGACGATATCGACGCGTTCGTGTGTCAAATCGAAGGCGAGAAGCACTGGCGCGTGTACGAACCGTTCGAAGATCAAACCCATCCGCGCGTGTCGTCGAAGAATTTCACGCAGGAGGAAATCGCTCGCCAGCGCGTGCTGTTCGACGGCGTCTTGCGCGCCGGAGACGTGTTGTACATGCCGCGAGGAGCGATTCACCAAGCGGAGTGCTCGAATGCGTCATGGAGCGTACACGCGACGTTATCCACGAATCAATTCAATACCCCCGCGGATTTACTCGAGTTGGTCGTCGCCGACGCTCTGACGGAGTTCATCGACGACGACGCCGCGGCGCGGCGCACGTTTTCGCGCGACTTTGGGCGCGAAGAGTCGCAGTGCGCATTCGCTCGATTGCACGCGCTCGGGAACGCGTTCAAGGCGCGAGCGACGTTCGATTGGCAACACGCGATAGACCGTCTCGGCGCGCGATTGATGCTCCAGCGCTTACCGCCGCCGGAAACGCACTTGGCGCGTTCAAAGTCGGAGAGCGGCGACGCCGCGGCTCGCACGTTGGCGCCGGGACAAAATCAACGCGTCACGCTCCAGCTCGCGGGCGCGCAGTGTTTGTGCGTCAAAGGCGATCGATTGGCGGTGTGTCATATTTTCGACAACGCCAGGGACGCGAGTCACAGGTTCGTCGCCGCCGCCGACGCGGCGACGACGTCGACGAAAGGCGAGGCGCTCTTCGACTTGGACGACGCCCCGTTTGTCCAAGCGTTGCTTGAAGCAGCGGAAGATCAAGTGTTGGACGTCGTGGAATTCGCGCGCGACGCGCGAGACGAGAGCGGCGCGGAGGTGTTTACAAACGATCCCGACGACGACTCTCCGGGAGGCGGGCGCGACTATTATTTCGACGTCGCGCGCTCGTTAGTCGCCGTCGGCGTGCTCGCCGTCGTAGCACACCGAGGGGGCGCGCGTTCGAAATAATAACTCTGATAAAACACTGTTGGTAAATAATTTTAATGATGATAGTACTGCTGTGCGATGTCTACAGGAAGCCCGCCGCCGCGGAGGCGCCTCCGACGGCGGCCGCCACCAACCACGCCCGAGCCTTTTTCAGAAACTCCCCTCGACGTCGTCGTCGCTCCAACCTTTCGAGCTCTCTCGTCTCATTCTCGGAATCCCCGAAAAACTTCCCGTCGCTCATTTTAATCATCAACTTGCTCCAGTGCGTCTTCGCGACGCCGGACAACTGCTTTTCAAAATCCTTGCGAATCTTCCCGATGACGCGCGGCGCGACCACTTTCACGAATCGCTGCATCAACGGATTGATCCAAACCTCGTGCGCGATAAATATCCCAACCCCAAGCGCGGCCCCTCGCGAGCACACTCGCCACAACGGCCACTCCAATCGACTGAAATAACACATCGCGAACCGATGAAACTCCTCCGCGTCGAGCGTCGCCGAGGCGTCGGCGTCGAACTCTCGCATGAGCGCGCTCGCGTCCGCGTTCACTTTCGGCAATCGCCCGTGCGCCATGACGTTCAGTTTTTCGTGCAACACGTCCACGGCGAATCGTAACTCCGTGACATCAAGCGCGTCGTCGTTCGATTTCGCCTTGGCGCACTGCGCGAACGTCTCGCGCACGACGTCGCGAAACGACGACGAATGGACGTAGTCGAGCCAGCGCCTGGTGAGTTCGCGCGCGCGCGTGACGTCGCGAATGTCCGCGATCGCGCGCGATAACGCGTCGGTGTGATGCGCGTGCG
>Ga0222712_10005371_pt1 | contig 13010 bp, 2 predicted proteins | sample C33_657DmetaG_FD_165043 | JGI IMG/M metagenome (GOLD analysis project Ga0222712, IMG submission 165043) | Estuarine water microbial communities from San Francisco Bay, California, United States - C33_657D | ecosystem: Environmental > Aquatic > Marine > Unclassified | place: USA: California...
CCTACTAGTCTCTTTTTCATCAAATGAAACTAATAAATGGTTTGTACGATCCAGAAGAACACCTTTGCAATTTTCAGAATCAATTCTATCTGAAACTTGATTTTCAATTTCATCCCAAAAGGGCACATGATCAGCAAAAACTCCTTGATTAATCGCCCCTTCAACCTGATCTATCCAGTACACGGTAGAATCTGTTTTATCCGACAAGTGCAACTTCTGTCCAATTAGAATTTGATCCATAAGGTGATTTAAATCTTCAACAAGAACACGCCATGAGACTAAATCGACAAAAAGATGGTGAATTGTAAAATAAAGTACTTTTTGATTTTTGAAGGTAAATAATGCTACAAGACTCGTAGGGCCATTCTGAAAGTTAATTTTATTATTTAGTTTGTCTATTTCGCGAGATAGAATCTCCCTTGAACTATTGTAATTTAACGTTGAAAAATCAAATTCATCTATTGAAAATGCCCAATTTCTAACATCTTCAAATATTTGAGATAATTCATTATCTGAAACAACAATTTTAGCTCTTAGCGAATCGTGATGTTCAAAAAGTTTTACAAATACAAGATGCAAGTAATCCTTGGTTATAGTATTATCTATCTCGAAAAGATTACTCTGAAGGAAATGATTTTTAGAGGCTAAATCACCAGTAATAAAGCCTTCTCCAAAAAACAACTTTTGCATTGGCAATAGTGGAAAAACCCCAGAAATCAATCCTTGATTAATCTCTCGTGTAGATTCCTTTATTTTTAGATACATCTGAAAAAAAACGGAGTTATCCATTATTTCAGAAATCTTAAGCTCTAAATCAAACATCCGCAACTTAGAAATCAGCATTATCGCTTTAATGCTGTCACCGCCAAGATTGAAAAAATCTGAATTGAAGCCTATTTTACTTAAATCTTTTTTCAAAACACTTGCCCAAACATCAGCAAGTTGTTTTTGTTTTTCATTAAAATTTAAAAAATCAACAAGTTCTTTATCATGATTCAATTTCTCAAAAAGAGCATTTTTATCAACTTTAAGATGAGGTGTCAAAGGCATTTCATCCAAACGCAGCAGGGATGCAGGAACCATATAATCAGGCAGCACTCCTCTTAGTTGTTTAAATACATCACTTTTCTCCAAATTTCCTGTATAGAAACAAACGATTTGTTTATCACCATTATGTTCATTAACTGCTGCAAAAACACTATGAATACCTATAAAACTAGCAATAGTAGCTTCAATCTCTCCCAATTCAACTCTGTAACCTCTTATTTTTACCTGATTGTCTAATCTTCCGTTAAAGACTAAATTTAATTCTTCATTCCAAAAACAATTGTCGCCAGTTTTATAATATATCTCATTTAAATTATTTGAGAATATAAATTTTTTATTGGTTAATTCTAAATTGTTCAAATAACCTTTCCCAACAATAGGTCCAACAATACATAATTCCCCTGATAACCCCAAAGGCATCAAATATCCCCATTGATCCATAATAAAATTTCCTACGTTAGCTATTGGTCTTCCAATCGGAACTTTTTCATAATCTCGATTTTCGGTTTTATAAACAGTAGACCAAACTGTACATTCTGTAGGACCATATTCATTAAAAAGGTTTACATCAGGGTATTTATTGAAGTGCCTTGTAACCAAATCAGGCCTACACTCTTCTCCTGCGACAATTACGTTCCGAAGCGAGATGCATTTATCTGCTTCCAATAAAACATCATGAAGTCCAGGAGGAATCGTAATAGTATCGACACTACTTTCGTCAATTAATGAAACAACTTTATCAATGTTTATTTCATTTTCCGGATAAAGTATAATGGTACCTCCGGATATTAACATTTTAAATGTCAAATTAACAGAACTATCAAAAGCAAAAGAATACAAAAGTAATCCTCTTTCCATTACACAATTGCCATAGTACTCATGTCGAGCAATATTTGACGCCAAAAGCATGCTATGTTCAATAAGCACCCCTTTGGGATTTCCAGTAGAGCCTGAAGTATATATACAATATGCAAAGGAATCTGTAGCATCGTTTCTATCGTCATATTCTTTACTTTGCAAACCACGGAGTAAACTGAATGATTCAATTTCGAAATCATCAATAACGAATAAAGCACCAACATCATTTATTATATATTCAATTCGAGACTCTGGATACATTGGATCAACCGGGACATAGGCAGCACCAATTTTATGTATGGCTATAACTGCTATAAAAAACCATTCCGACCTTTTCAGTTTAATTGGAATAAGATCTCCACCATTAATTTCGTAGTTCTGTTGTAGATAATTCGCAAACTGATTTGAAAGTTGATCTAATTCCTTATATGAAAATACTTTATTACCTATAATAAGCGCCTCTTTTTGCGGCTGTTCAAAAACATGCTTTTGAAAATAATGTAAATATGTTTCTTGTGTATCATATTTTACTTTCTCACCTAAGCTAACATCGAAAATTTGTGCATACTCTTCTTGATCAAGTAAGTCTATTTCTCCGATAGTATTATCAAAATTATTTACAACTGACCTTAAAATATTAATTAAATGCTTCTCAACGTGTTGAACAAAGTCAAGTCTTACCTTATTTTCATTGAACACAAACTTAATAGATATGCCTTCACTGCTATTAAAGATAAACGCAAGAGAAAAATCAAAATTCGACTGATTGAATTCTCTAATTAAATTTGGTTCATGATTAAATTGATGAAACCCATCATTTAGATGTGTGAAAACTTCTTTTAAATAATCTGGAAAATTTTCAAATACTAAAACATGATCAATAAGATTTTGGCCAAAATCACTACAATTTAAAATTTCGTTAAAACTTAAATCATTTGCACCACTTTCATCGCTCAAATGCTTTATTATATCTTTAACAAGTTTCTCATGTGAATTATTGTCGGAAAAATTTACTGTAATTGGAATTGTATTTATGAATAACCCTACCTCATTTTCAATTCCAACTACTGGAATATTTCTACCTGACACAACTGTACCGAATGTTACTGATAATTTATTGGTGTATTTTGCTAATAATATTGACCAACAATAGTTGAGAACTGATGTGATTGAAATTGATTTAGCGCCACACATTTCACGAGCACTATTAACTAATTCAAAGGGAAGACATGTTAAATAATCTCTACGTTTAAATGAAGTTGCTTGTAAGCTTTTCTTATCTTTAGGAACTATGTAAGAAAGTTCAACAGATGACAAGTATTTTCTCCAAAAACTAGCTGCTCTTAATGAGTCATAAGAATTTTGCCATTTATAATAAGACCTACAGAAATTCAAAGATCTTGGAACGGCAATTCGTTCAACATTAACTAAATCTGAGTAAATCTTAAAAAACTCGCTAATTAAAATTGAATTACTCCATCCATCCAAAATAATATGGTGTTGTGTCCAAACAAAGTGATGAATCGATTCACTTGTTTTAATAACCGTAAGTTTGTATAAAGCATCACGCTCTAAATTATATGTAATCAGTTCACTTTCACGTTCAAATTTTTCAATTGCTATATCAATTTCTGATTGAGATGAGGTAGATAAATCTATAAATCTGATTGGACCACTCTTTTCATTAGAAAAAATTTGAACTAAATTACCACTATCTAGCTCTAAAAAATTACTGGTTAAAACTGGGTAAGATTCTAAAAGGATTTCAAAAGCTTTTTTTATAATATTCAAATTAAATGGGCCTGATAAACTTACTGAATACTTTTCACTGTAGGCAGAGCTATCCGGGAATAATTTATTATAAGAGTATAATCCTTTTTGAGTTTTATTACAAGGTATTAACTGATCTGTTTCCTTAAGTTGTATTTTCAAAGAATTTGAAAATACTCCGGAGATAGCATATTCAAATAAACTACTATGTAATTTAGATTTTAAATAATTACTTAACCTATAAACTATACTCTCAATACTTTCAGTAAATTTTTGAGTCATGCTATCTAGTTGTTTTCCAAATACACTTTCATTTATTTCAAAATAAAAAATCAATTCTTCATTTGATAATTCAATATTTACCTCTGCTTCAAACAAAGGGCATAAATTGATACTTCTATCAGAACCATGATTCAAACTCGACTTTGAGAAATGTGAAAAATGTGCTTCTGTATCCCCAGAAAAATTTATAACTATTGCTCTTTCTAAATTTTGAATTCTGTTTGACCAAAAATTTGAAGACGCTGAAGAGCTAGCCCTAATTAATCGATTATTGATTTCAGCAATATTCAAAAAATCTTCGGTATAATTTAAATTACTTAAATCAATTGGGTAAAGCGAGGTAAACCACCCAACAGTTCGTTCAATATTCAAATTTTCAATAGACTCTTCACGACCATGGCCTTCAAGAAAAATTCTGAGATTTTCAAATTCATTTATGGACTGTTTAAGAGCAAAAACAAACAATGAATTAATATTTAAGAAACTGTGGCTCGATATTAACTTTACCGTTTCCTTAGATAAAACTTTTCCCAGTCCTATTTTTTTAAAAACTGCTTTGTAGTCCCTAATTCCATTTGAAACTGAATTAATTTCGGAGTTGTTATATCTTTTTTCATGTAAATGTTTTTTGAAAGTATCAGTTGAATGACTTTCAACCCAGCTCTTATAAGAATCCGTCTTTTCTGATAAATTTAATGGTTTATTTTCCTTTATTTGTCCGAACAAAGTGTTTAGATCTTCGAGCAAGATATTCCAAGAAATGGTATCAACAACAAGATGATTGATTACAATAAGTAATTTATTGTTTTCGCTATACTTAAAAAGCTTCAAAAAAACATTTGGTGAATCTTTCAGATCCATTTGCTGTTTGACCTGAATACTTAAAGCCTCTATCTTACTTTGGCCCTCCATAACAATTCCTTCTAAAGATAAATCTTCAACATCCAAAAGGAAATTACGTACATCAGTCTCTCTATATTCCTGATACCACTGCCCGTTTTCTATAAAAAATTTCAACCTCAGTGTATCGTGATGCGCAATAATTTTATCCCATACTGTAATAATATTTTCAAGACTAATCCAACTTGCAAGTTCAAGAATATTACTTTGATGAAAGTACCATTTTTCAGTGTCAGGCAATTCGAAGAATAAGGAGTCAAGTAAAGTTTGTTGCATTGGAGCAAGCAGAAACTTACCCGCTACATCAACATACTCCTTCTTTTTATTTAATTCTTGAATTAGTTCCGACTGAAATCTAAAATTACCATTCAACATTATATCTGAAAGTCGGAGCTGTAGCCCTTCTAATCTCAATTTATAAGAAACTTGGATTGATTTAATACTATCTCCACCTAATTCAAAAAAATCAGAATTCAATCCAATCCGAGAGATGTCGCTTTTCAAAACATCTGACCAAATATGAGCCAGTTTAATTTGCTTAGTGGTCAAAGGCTCAACGTAAAAACTAATATCAGTGCCAGTTTCAGTAGGAATAGGTAGCGACTTTTTGTCGGCTTTCCCATTAGACATTAGTGGTATGTCTTTCAATTTTACATAGTAATTTGGAACCATGTAATAAGGAAGATTTTCCTTCAAATATGCTTTCAATTTTTCAGCACGAGCACTTCCTGTATAATATGCAACTAATTCTTTTCCCGAAGTGCTATTTAGTTGACGTGCTAAAAGTAACACTGAACCAGACTGAGGGTGTTCTGCCAATACATTTTCGATTTCACCTAGCTCTATACGAAATCCTTTAATTTTAACTTGGTCATCTATTCGTCCCAAATATTCCATATTTCCATCCTCTCGCCACCTTCCCAAATCACCTGTACGATAAATTCTTTCTCCCTTTATAAAAGGGTTCTCTATAAATTTTTCTGCTGTTAATTCACTTCGATTTAAATATCCTCTCGCTAAACCAATTCCACCGATACATATTTCACCTTTACTACCGAACGGAACTAATTCTTGCGTCTCAGAATTAATTATATAAAGCGAAGTATTATCAATTGGTTTTCCGATAGGAATTGTGCCTTCTAATGCATTTTCGCAAGTATAAAAACTAACATCAATACTTGCCTCAGTAGGACCATACAGATTCATTAATTTCACTTCCGGTAAAAGTTTTTTAAACTTTTTAACCTGTTCAACTTGAAGTGCTTCACCACTAGCATAAATCTGCTTCAAGCTAAACAATCTTTCTAACTCATATGTATTCTGAGATAGATATTCCGTAAACACACTTAACATACTTGGCACGAAGTGCATGACAGAAACCTTAGAACGCTCTATTTCAGCTATAATATTTTCAGGCAACTTCTCACTACCGGGTTCGAGTATGCAAACACTTGCTCCGCTTATTGCCCACCAAGTCAATTCCCAAACAGAAACATCGAAAGTATATGTTGTTTTCTGCATGATTCGATCGTCAGAAGTCAAACAGTAGGATTTTTGCATCCACTCTAGCCTATTGACCAGGCCCCTGTGCTCTAACATACAACCCTTGGGGTTTCCAGTTGAGCCCGAGGTATAAATCACATATGCTAAATTACTAGGGGATAATGACGATATTGGATTTGAAATCGGAAAAGGTTTCTTTGAATTCTGATTAGCGAATATCTCTAACTCCTGAATATCTACTACAATTTTTAGTTTAGCATCTGAAATAATAAATTTCTTTCTTGACGCAGGATATTTCGGATCAATTGGGACATAGGCAGCGCCTGATTTTAATATACCGAAAATTACCATAACCATTAACTCACTTCGCTCTAATTCTATTCCAACTAAATCATCAACTTTAATTTGATAACGCTCTTGGAGGTAATGTGCGAACTGATTTGATTTTTCATTTAGCTCATTATAAGAAAATCCAATATCACCAAATCTAACTGCTATCGCACTTGGGACTTCTGTAACTTTCTCTTCAAATAAATCAACTAGCGTTTTATCAGATGAGAAAGTTACAGAAGTTTGATTAAGTGTTTTTAAAAGATAGTTTTTATCCTCGTTTGACATAATGTCAAAATCAACAATCCGTATATTTCTGCTTTCCGGGAGTGAGTCTAAAATTCGAGTGAGATATTTACATATTTTTTCGATTTGATTTTTAGTATAAATTGTTGTCTTATAATTGACCGCGAGATAATCAGAATCCTTTCCATTGACATACTCTATTGTTAGATCGAACCTTGCAGAATTATATCCCTGTCCATTTAATCGAAGAAAAGAATTTTCTTCATAGGCAATATGATTAAAACTTGTTAAATAATCTTCTTCATTTTTTGCCATTATAAGATAATCGAATAATGGATTTCGGCTGGCTTCTCGCTGTAAATTCAATTCGGCTAATAATGAATCATAAGGATAGAGCTGGTGATTGAACCCTTCTAACGTTTCAGACTTAATCAATTCAAACAATTCCTCAATAGTCATTTGATTTTTAAACTGAAATCTCAATGGCAATGTGTTTACAAAAAAGCCAATCTGCGTATCTAAATCAGGATGATCTCTACCGGCAAAAGTGGTCCCTAAAACTATATCCTCTAACCCTGTAAGCTTATTTAAAAGCAAGGTAAATGCCGTTTGGACGATTAAAAAAATAGTCTTTGACTGCTCGTTTGAAAAACGATTTAATTTGCCAGTAAGTGCACTATCTATTTTGAAATAAAAGTTATCTCCATCGAATGTCATTCTTTGAGGCCGAGGTACATCAGTAGGAATTTCCAAAGTAGGAGGCTCCTCTTTGAATTTATCCAACCAAAAAATTCTATGTGTTTGAACTCGATCCGATTTCATGAGTTCTATTTGCCAAACAGAAAAATCTTTATAATTGATTTTTTTTGAGTCAAGTTTTGGAGCTCTCTTTTGAACATAAGCAAAATAGTACTCACTGAACTCTCTTAAAAAAACTTCTGTAGACCAGCCATCTCCGATTAAATGATGAAATAAAAGAACCCAACAGTAACTAGACTCTTCTTCTTTGAATAATTCACATTGAACCAAAGGCCCCAATGAGATATCAATTTCACTACTACAAATTCGAGTTATTTCCGCATCCAAATGACTCCTTCTTTCTTGAACAGTCAAAGTACTCAAGTCAGCAAACTTAGGTTTTAAAATTGCATTTGAAATTTTAATTATTTTCTGATTCGGTAATCCTGAGTCATCCAAAACAATTACTGTTCTCAAGACCTCATGCCTGTCTAACATTGCCCAATAGGCGCTTTCAAAAGCGATCAAATCAATTTCAGTATTCAACTTGAATACGTATGGCATCAAATAGGCCTTATTAGCACCTTCGAATTGACTTGTTACCCAAAGTAGTTTTTGAGAGGGTGATAGCGGATAAACTTCACAATTAGAGACTACTGGTATTGTTGAATATTCATTTCCTTTATATACCGACTCAATAAATTTAAGTGTAGTTTCTACGGTAGGATTCAAGAAAAAATCTTGGAGTGTCAGTTTTACCCCTAGTAATTTTTGAATTTTTCCTATTATTCGAATGGCTCTTATACTATCACCCCCAATACCAAAAAAATCAGTCCTAATTCCTATCGTAGATACATCTCTTTTCAGAACTTCACTCCAAATTTCAGTCAGTAATTTTTCAGATTGCGTTTCAGGTGAAATGTAAACTTCGGATAATAGTTTTGTTAAGTCAGGCTTTGGCAGAGAATTAAAATCAACTTTCCCACTTGGCAATAATGGTATTTGATCCAAATTCACTATGTAATTCGGAATCATATATTCAGGTAGAACCTTTTTTAATTGGCTCTCGATTTCAGCGGACGTAGCTATACCCGTTTTATAAGCGATGAGTGCCTTTTCACCATCATTTTCAAAGACACTTGCAGTAACCACTACCTGACCTGCATTCATACAACTGCGAATAGCATGCTCAACTTCACCTAGCTCTATTCTATAACCTCTGATTTTAACTTGGCTATCAATTCTACCTAAAAAGTCCAGATTACCATCAACTCTCCATCTGCCCAAATCACCAGTTTTGTATATGAATTCACCTGGCAGAAATGGATTTGTCAAAAAAACCGATTCATTTAACTCAGGTCGGTTAATGTAACCTTTAGCTAACCCTACACCACCCAAATATATTTCACCTACATCGCCATTAGCGACCAACTGCCGCTCTTCATCTAAAATATAAACCTTTGTGTTGGCCAAAGGTTTGCCAATGTGAATTGACTCATCACCTTTTTCGGTCAAATAACCTAATGCATAAATACTTGCCTCAGTTGGACCATAATAGTTATACAATGGTACTTCTGTCTTTGTATACCAATTATAAAGGAAGAACTTAGGTAAAGCTTCACCAGCAGAAACAACTCTTCGCAAAGAGTTTAATTTACCTTTTTCATAAAATAAATCATCAATTAACAAGTTCAGTAACCCAGGGACTGCATGAATACTTGTTATCTGTTCACTTTCAATAAAATCTAATAACTCTGAAATATTCAACAACTTTTGTCGAATTACTATAATCACACTTGCTCCCCATATAAGTGGCATAATTAACTCAGTGAGAGAAACATCAAAAGTAAAATTAGTACTTTGCAGAACTCTTTCATTGCCACCAAAGTTCAACGATTTCCAAATAGTTGTCAAACGATTTACTAATCCTTCATGACTGAGTTTACAACCTTTTGGATTACCTGTAGAACCTGATGTATAAATCACATACATCAAACTGCTGGGTCCTACAACTGTGCCAAGATTCTCCTCTGAAAATATTGTTTCCCTTGAGATTAACAAGTACTTATCAATTTCAACTTGGTTAATGACAAATTCTATTTCTGCGTCATCAATAATAAATTGCTTTCGTTTCTCAGGAAATTCAGGATCAATTGGAACATAGGCATAGCCCAACTTCAATGTGGCTAGAATAGCAATAATCATCCAATCACCTCTTTCAAGTTCAACGCCTATCAGCTGATTACAAATAACTCCACAATTCGATGAAATATAATTTGCAAATTGATTTGATTTCCAATTCAATTCGGCATAAGTCAAAGTTGAAGCACCAAATTTAACGGCAAGATTTTCAGGTGTTTTTGCAACCTGCTCTTCAAATAAATCAACAATTGATTTATCCTTTGGATAAAATACTTCAGTCGAATTTAAAGATTCGAGTAAATATGCTTTCTCCGCTGGTCTTAAATTCTTCTTACTGGACTTCATACTTTTCTACACAAACTTTTCTAGTTATTACGTCACAAAAATAATTTATGAACGTTTGCTATATAAAATTTCTTTTTCTCCAAATAATCTTTCTGCTATTAGACCTCGTGATTGAGATTCCTCAACAAGCTTATTCGATTCAATAATTGGAAGGGACTCATCAGTATACTTCAAACTGCTGATAAACTCACACCAAGGCTCTTGACCCATTGCATAAACATAAACTTCTTTTGGATGAAACATATTCACCAAGTGCATTCCCTTCATATGATCACAACCGGAAAGTTTGCGCGAATGATCATTTTCTCTTGAAATTTCATCAAACATGAGCGGACCATACAACCAAGTCAGAGGTGCTCCATCACATTCCATCCCTAGAAAAATAACGTCAACATCCCCAACTATTTTATGAATATTCTCATATAGTTTCGGCTCCATCACTCTCGAGTCCGCAGAGAAAAACAATGAAAAATCTTCAACTTTAACATGATAGCAGGTTTTTGCTTTTATATCAAGATCACTATGTTCTCCAGTAAATGGCATTCCTGTGATTATGCAATCAGAACGCTTGATTGTTTCCATTTCATCTATCTCAATAACATTATTAAACCCAATTTTATTGAACATTAACTTGAGCTTTGGATCCTGCAATCCACCGCCACCAGAGCGGGGAACAACGATATTTTTTATACGATGCCTCAAAGGCAATAAAGTCTCCAACAACACATGATCTTGATGATTATGCGTAATTAGAACGTAATCTATTTCATCTGGCAAATCAAAATCAGAATAATGATGTACCTCAGTTGGATAGCCGTAATAACTAATCAATGGGTCTATAAGTATCGTCAAATCTTTTGTTTCTATAAAAATGCACGCATGTCCAAAATAACGCATTCGAACCTTATCCCCGGTGTACTTCTGATATGGCACAGGTGCTTCTTCTGTGAAAAAAGTTTGAAACAATTCGTTCTGTCGCTCTGTCAAATTTAACTTATTCGCCAAATCTTCAGGAGAACCAGCAACTCTTTTCATTTTCGATAATTCATCTATTATTTTATCATCAAAAGGAATGTTTAAATGAAGGAGATTAGCGTCATTCAATTTAGGCGTGCTCAATGAGAATGGTCGTGAGTCGTTATTAGTAATCCATAACGCAATCGATTGAAAACTCTTATCGTAATATTCAGTATTATACAACAGTTCTTCAAAAATTCTGAAAGACAAATTATTGTTCAAATCATATATCAACTCAACGTATCCCTTTAGGATTGACGGGACCTTATCATATAATCCTTCTAATGAATATCCCTTTGGATGAGACTTCAAAAGTTTGTCTAGTTTCCGAAATGCAAAAACTAATTGAACCATTTTTGACTGCTTCTCTAAGGTATCTGCAAGAAGTTCTTTCACCTCATCTGTTCTGTCATAGCCATAATCCACAAAAGGCCCACCCAACATTTTCGGATCTTTAACTGCATCCATATGTTGCTGAGGAGAGTCTATATAAGAGTTCATGATTTCAACATGACGCTTTACTATATTCATTGCTGCGGTTCCTGGAGAAATTAGATGAGACCATGCGTACCAGCGCATAAAAAGGGGTTCAATGACGAGGTTGGGTTTAAGATATTTCATGAAATTAAAATAATTAAGGATTGTATTCAATTAGAAAAAAATCGATTGTAGCATGGGTTGTAAATGAGACAAAACTAAAATTGACATTTGATCGGCTGGCTGATATTTTATTTGACCTTTCAATTGTAAATATGTAATTATGTCGTTCATTATTGTTTTATTTTTATTTAATTCTTAACTTAACTCACAAATATAACACTCCCCATTCTTGACACCAAAAGATCAGTCAGTTAAGTTAAGAATTTTTGTAATAAAAGTTTTCTTTAGACTGTTTTTTTATGGATTTCTGTAATCTCTATTGGGATGTTTGCTAAGATGTCTGACGTGCTTTTGACAAGAATAATCCAAGTGGTTTTGAACACCACCCAACAGACTCAAAACTACCATCGATAGGATGCATTTACCATACGTTCGAATAGCTTCCACCAGAACCTTTTACACCATTGGGCATTCAACGTATTGCAGACGCCCATTCTAACAATCTCTCGACTAAAAACATCATAAGCATCATGGTGTACTTAAACACTTTTTTATAAAAGTGTAGGTTATTTCAGTTCATCCTACCCATACTTGGTTAGCAGGATAATCTTTCGGTTTTTATGCCTATAAAAATGTTGTCCTGCCAAAAATCCCAAAAACGAAGGATTCGCTTGGGGGAGGGAGGGGGGGGGTAAAATAATGCCCATCCACTATGACTGGCAAACCATTGATTCTATTCCTTAAATCGGAAATTTGGTGAAATGCCGGTCCATAATGTTAATCATATCTGGGTTTTCCGGTTCCTCACAATCAGGCTTACAATAAATTTTAAACCTCATTTGACTGATAAAAGTCCACATTGTTTTAGGACGGAAAGTTTTGAAGCAAGGGTCTAGGTCTATTCGAGCCGAGCCCTTATATAGTAACTCCCATCTACTTGCAAATTTCGGCAATAAATCCATTGTCAACCTTCAAATGAAAAATAGTGACACAAAATATCTTGGAGTATAGTTCTTTCGAATCCTTCTCATCCGACTTGTTAAAAGTGTCTGATAAGGATTCGAAAAATTCTGTCCCCCTTAAGGAAATCATCACAGTTTTGATGTCAATATCATTGGCCCCATTTTGGTTATAGCGGCAAGTAATTTTGCTTCTGCTATTGTCATAGAGGCTGGCTTAAGTTTTTTGGGCGTGGGTGTCCAACCGCCACAACCCAGCTGGGGCCTAATGAT
>Ga0222712_10005372_pt1 | contig 13009 bp, 14 predicted proteins | sample C33_657DmetaG_FD_165043 | JGI IMG/M metagenome (GOLD analysis project Ga0222712, IMG submission 165043) | Estuarine water microbial communities from San Francisco Bay, California, United States - C33_657D | ecosystem: Environmental > Aquatic > Marine > Unclassified | place: USA: California...
CCCCCCCCGACACCGGGTCTCGGCCTTTGTCCCAAGTTGGGACAAGCACGGCCACGAGCTCGGCGGCCAACTCCCGCACCGCCTCCGAGGGTTTCGCCCGCCGCGCCGAGCGCGTGACGGGCAGCCCACGACCGGCGCTTCCGCCACCTTCGCGTCCGTGGGGATCGTCGCCGCCGTCACCGCGCCCCGTAGCGTCCGCGGAGGAAGGCCTCCGCCTCACGGGCGAGGCCCGTCCCGCCGCAGAAAGTCGCCACCACCCAGCACCGCACCTGGGCGGCGTGCGCGAGTGCTACCGTCTCCGCCACATTCGGCAGTCCCACGGCATCGCACCGCGCCGCCACGGCCAGCACGTCCGCCGCCTCGAGCGTCACGGCGTGCGCCGCATCCGTGGGCGCCGGGGAGAAGTCCACCACCACGAGCTCTGCCAAGGCCCGCGGGCCAAAGCGTGAGCCAGTTTAGATCGACCGGGCCCGGGGGGGCGTTGTCCAAACTTGGGATGAAGGTCCACCCGCCATACCTGCCAGATTGAACTAGACAGTCGATCACGCTAACGGCACTCTTGAGTGCGCATGGAGGATCGACATGAAGACCTCGCGGTTTACGACGGAACAGATCATTGGGAGTTTGCAGGAGCATGCGGCGGGCGGACGCACGCTCAGCTTTCGGGCCTCAGAGCATTGACCGCGTCGAGAGCCTCTTGCAGGTAGCCAAGGCGCCACTCACTTTTTGATGAAATGCGCTGAGCCTATTCTCGCAGAGCTTTTCTTTTTAGCTGTTAGGGCACCTCCCAACGAGTGAGCGCCAGATGAATAGATGGTTAGCACTAGCGGCAGTCTTGCCCCTTTCGATAGCCTGGCCTCTCCACGGGCAGACAGCCCGAGGCACCGGGACAAATCGATCCAACACCGACTACTGGTCATACATCTTAGGTGCGATTTCTGGGGGATTGGAGGGGTACAACGAAAGGAAGCAACAACAGGAACTTTCTGAGTACAACGCCCGGCAACGGGCAATCATGGAGCTTAACGAGCAACTCATGCGGCAGAGCTTTGAACGGCAAGTTCTGTTAGACGCAGAGGCAAGCAAAAAGCGAGAGGCGGCGTACCGAATCTTCCAGCCCAAGGTTGACGAAACGATCCTTTTCTTTGTCGATTCCCTTGGCCTACGTGGGCGTTCTGCCATTGTCGCCTCGGGACAGGCCATTTCGCGCGCTCAAGACATTTTCCTTGCGACCCCAGACGCGACAGAAAGCCGCATCCGCGAAGACCTGAAACCACTATTTCAACCCTTCGCCCGGCGATCGAATGCATTTCTTCGCACATGGAATACTTGGGTCGAGACCAAAGGGGCGGATGTAGCCGATCTGACACGCCTTCAAAAAGAGGCACTGGTTGATGCGGCACTTGTCATTCGGGATCCGTTCATCGCTGGAGATACGATCCCGGTGCTGGTCGATCACCTTGACAAGGTTCTGCAGCAGCTCATGGATGTAGCAAAGGTATGCGGCAGCTACACCCCGACGAGCTGTCGGCTTCTACGTGTCGAAACCGACTCTGTAGGCGAGCCTATCTTCCTTGACGGAAGTCAAGTAGGCACAGCGCCGGCGAATCTTGCAGTTAGGAACGCGTACGCACCCAGATTAGGTGTCGGTGTAGGCGACTACGCATTTGAGAGCACTGTTTCACTCAGTGCTTCGCCCTATACCAACGTAAAGATAAGGACCACTCGACGAAGAGGCCCGCCAGCCCCATCACGCAATGCGCTGACGGACGAACTTGCGCCTTTGCTCCCAATCACACCGAGCGTACCAACCATTGCGCTGGCCCCAAGCCCACCAAAGATTGGTAGGACCCTATTGCTGACTGGAGTTATTGGGGCGGCGGCAGCGGCCGCTACTTCGAACCTTTGCGAGTCGCGCGCACGGGCTCCCGAACCCTTTGGTGGTATTTCGGGATCGACATATTTCCCACCAGGTACGGTCAGTTCCACCGTCAAGACGAGGTGCTTCGCAGTGAGCGCCGGTGCCGGAAGCCTAGCTAGTATCCTCCCGCTACACTGGCTCCGCGGGCGGATTTATGCGAGTCGAAAAGCGTCCTACACGGTGGCAAAGGTGCAGTATGAGCGCGCGGTTGCCACACGCGCAGCTGTCTCTCTGCGCCGGTCAGCTATGATCGACTCAGCGCTAGTCGTGCGTCAAGCAGCGGAGCGGCGGGTGACCATAACTCGCGCAATCGCAACTGAACCAGCTGTGATTCGATGATGAACACCATTTTCGTTTCTCGCCGAAGCCAGCGTGTCTCGGTTGCCATTCTACTTGTCAGCCTCAGCGGGTGCCACGAGATCACCCCATTCGCTCCAGACCAAGTTGTACTGCAGACGCCATCCGTTAGCGTGCGTGTTGGATCAGTTACGCAGCTGACTGCTTCAATTTATGATGGCGCGCTTAAGCTACCATCTCCAGCACAGAGCACTCTTCGCTGGACAAGCGCTAATCCCAGTGTAGCGACGGTTGACGCAGCGGGCGTGGTTAGAGGAGTCACACGCGGCGTCACGCGCGTACAGCTTGAGGTATACAGCACATCGCTCTCTACATCTGCCAACGTTCAGGTTAATGGCGTTGTAAGCATCTCAATTGATCCGTCGCCCACTCAAATCGAAATTGGGACGCCTCTATCGCTCACGGCCCAAGTAGCAGCGGACCCTGGAGTTGTTCCAGAATCCGTGCAATGGGCATCCGCTAACCCGTCGATTGCTTCTGTCTCGAATACGGGCGTGGTCATTGGCGTTGGTGTCGGCCAAACGACAATAACGGCGAGATGCGAGGGGATTACTGCCACTCGTACAATCAACGTAAGCCAACAGCGGATTGCTTCTATTGAATTTCCGCAGCCTTCCTACGCTCTGCTTATTGGCGAGACAAACCGCCTACAACCGAGCATTCGGGACGCGCGTGGAGCCTTGATTACTACGCGTACCCTTACGTGGAGCTCAGCGAACAGTTTGATCGCCACGGTTAACGGTCAGGGCTCAGTGACAGGCGTCGCTCAAGGGCAAACGGTTATTTCTGCAGAGGGTGATGGCGTTCGAAGCAACGTAACCGTTGCGGTTCGACCGTTCGTTCCTGTGACGATTGGCATCGAGAACAGCTTGGGTGTAGGCGTAAATGTTACGGCAAATAGCATCAGTCAAGGCTCTGTTGCTGCAGATGGATTTAGCTCGTTTTCCGTTCCACAAAATGCGGCTCTTTCGTGGCAAAGCCAAAAGATCCGCTTCAGCGACGGTTCGCCAATTCAAGATGACTTGAATGGGGGCACGCTAGCACTAGGCACAGCGTCAACCGGTCAAATCACCAATATTGTTGGCGGTACGCCGTACATCCTGCCGATCATTTCCTCCGCTGTAGCCGATACGGTGTCCTTTCAGGTTCAACGCTCAAGCGGTTCTCGATGCATTGGATACTCGTGGGGAAGCTCCTTCACTGGATCCCCGTGGGGGTACTACAGACTGGAACCCTCAATGGCAATCCATGTCTATCGTGGTTCGAACTGTCAGGGGAATTCACGGCTCTGGACGTACGACGTTCTCACAGGATATCAGCCCCGCTCGGGTCGCATCTATCTACGTGTAGACAGGTTACCATAATGCCAAGGTGAATTGATGAAGTGGAGTGGTCTGCACTCGGAATGCTGGTCCGGCATTCGGGGGGGCAGACCAGAACCGCGAGGTCTTCATATCGATCGTCCGTGCCCACTCAAGAGTGCCGTTAGCGTGATCGACTGTCTAGTTCAATCTGGCAGGTATGGCGGGGGGACCTTCAGTTCACATGCTTTCACCTGTTAAAGGGCGCGATGAAAAGTACTGGGTGTAACTCAAATCCATTCTTCGCTCGCCCTTTCTGATTGTGTATGAAATCAAAAAAGCCTACTCCTTCCAAAACAACTTCGCCCCGCCGTGGTACCGAACGTAGTGCAGATCGAGCGGTTGCATAAAGCTGACGATGATGATCGTTCGCTGCACACTCTGGAGACGGTATTTCTCCGATCATTCTGATTTGGGTATTCGATGAATCTCCAAGAATGATATGCCAGTCTCCGTCAGACTCGGTGAGGATCTGAATAACGACGGCGCGAATGCGATAGACGGTTAGTTCATGTGGAGCGATTCTTCCGTTGAGCGGATAAGGGATCTCTGGAATTGGAATCGCATTCAGTTGCTGAATGGACGTTTCGACCACAGAGTCGAAACGAACACGCTTTGCGTCAGGATCTGACAAGACCTTCACGTTCCATCGCTCAAAGCCGCAACGAGATGACGTCGACTGTTGGGCATTGACGAAAATGGGCATCGCAATGAACAAAGCGATGCCCACAATTGTTTTGAGGGTCACGAACCGCATGCTTTACCGTATGCAGCCCGATTTCCTTCGGCGATTGCCTCTTTTTCGGTTGAGTACCGACCCTTAGCCGTCGTACCAAAATATCGAGTCCCTGGACAGTGATAGACGTTGGATTTTGTATTGATCCATACCTTGGTTGAACTCCCAGACTCTTCGGCCTTCTTTGTAGAGTCAGTCGGTCTGCTTGGTGCTGGAGTTGGAGTGCTTGAAGGAACAGAAGAAGTAGAAGAACCGATTCGACATACTTTTTTCGCCGAGATGCAGGAGTTTCCGCAAGGAATTCCTTTTTTACAGTTCTTCTGCGCCTCTGCTGAGGTCGGGAGAAAGAGAAAGGCAAAAATGATTGATGCTAGAAATCGATTCACTTCAAAGCCTCCTGTCGTGTGAGTGGTACAGCTTGGCTTTCTCGGTCCTTATTCAAACGTTTCCTGCTCCGAAAACCTTTCAGGGTTCGGCCGCTCATGTGACCGAGCCTTGGGCGGAGTCATAAACCATGAGGCAAGTAGACCTGAAGATGTTGCAAAAACGCCGATGCCGAGTGTCATAAGACATACGGCCACAATTCGGCCTCCACCTGTGATCGGAGCGTAGTCTCCGTACCCTACCGTGGTGACTGTTGTGAACGCCCACCAAAGCGCCTCTTCGCCTGTCTGAATCGGTCCACCGTGTCCTACTTCGAAGTGCAGCACGAGAATACTACCAACAACAACACAGACGAAACTGAGAAGAACAACGGAGAGCAATGCGCTCTTTGCACGGTGCTCAAGTACAGACTCTGTAACTACGCGAGCGGCTTTGACAACTCGTAGCATTCGAAAAAGTCTTGTAATCCGTGCCAGTCGTCCTAGTCGAAGCCAGTTTACAGTCGGTATGCTCGAGAGGAGATCTATCCATCCCCATGTTGCCAGGTACTTCAGCCTGTGATCGGCCTGCCAAAGAGTTACGAGAAAGTCACAGAAGAACAAGAGACAGACTGCGGTATCTGCAACTTCCAATATGACAAGTACTTCAGGACTAATTTGGCCAAGGCCCATTACTACTAGCGCCAATAGCGAAAGAAGCGATAAAACTTCGATGAAGATGCGATACTCGGTGCTATGTCGATCGATCACTGTCTCACCCGAAAAATAGAGTCTTGCATCCGAAAAGCGGCAGAGACCGTAGATGCGTTCTCGATCATCGGACGTTTATGGATGAAGTACTTCTATGAAAGTTCGTCGAGAACCTTCATCGCGATTGGGTGAATGTCTCTGAGAGTGGTCAGCTAAGAGAAATGATTTAGCACGCTAAAACACCAAGACTTCAACGGAATCTGTGGCAAAATCACTCGCTCTTTCATGGAAAAATAGTAGCTTCAACTTCTCCGAATGGTGTGAACACACATCGAGCTGTTTGTTCGGTGAGCAATCCAATCCCGTTTGCTGCTTCAAATGGAAACTCTACGACGATGTTTCCCAGCGATTTTGCTCGCTGTACACCAGTTGACAAGCGTTTTCTGTCAAATGAAGAAGGACGCTGCAGTTGTTTACTAACCAGGCGTTCGCATTGATTGATTGCATCAGTGTCCGAAAGAGCTGACATCTTTTTCTCTTGAGACACTGGAATGGTTTGCGCGTCGACTTCGGTGTCTGCGATATAGAACCGTTTTTCGTTGGCACAGTCGACAAAGAAGACGGCTTTCTTTCTTGGCTCACTACGTTGCTCGGAAAGCGCCACCATCACTACACGATCACATTCAGGCGATTCTGCAGCCTTGAGTGCTACTAATGACTGTATACTGTTGAGCCTTGCAACTCCCGAAGCGCCCCAATCCTTAAACGCCCTAGGAAAGTTCTTCTTATTCATTTGGAAGACTGCAAGGCTGTCGATCTTCTCTGCGGGGGACAGAGTCTTTTCTGAGATGCGTGAATCGTCAGTTTTTGTTGAGCCACACCCAAGTAGCAAGGCCAGTACAGCTAGACGTCGCATCATCGAGATCCCTCCTCCTTTGCCCGCGCACCGAACCACCACCACCACCCCACCACCACCACCGAGAGCGCGAGGGTGCCGAGGAGCACTAGGACGCCTGTTGCCCAAGCGTTGACGCGCACGACCCGCTGGTAGGCTACATACGACAAGTCTCCCGGCGGGACGATCCAGAAACTCGGCAACACCGGCGGGTTCACCAAGCGGTGCAGCGAGAGCAGTCCGACCGTCAGGCTACACACGGTCAGCACGACAAGTTGCCCAGGGTGAAGGGACACCACCCACTCACGAAGGCGGCTCATCGAGCACCCCGGAGCGGCGAGGCGGCACCCGTGAGGGCCATGTTTCCGAGGCGGCTCATGGGCGAACCCTCGTAAAGATCAGTGAGAACCCACCGCCACCGAGCGACCGAGCGGGCTCATCCGTGTTCATGGCGGACGAGCCAAAACCGTACGACACGGTCAATTCTCCAGCGTCTACCGTGACATTGTTTACGCCACCCTCGGTGCAGCTCCACGAGTCGGGCGCGAACACCACGCAGTCCTCGAGCTCCCTGAATTTCACAGACGTGAGAGAGTCCCCTGCATAGGTCCGTTCACGCAATACGGTTTCCCCGTTCGTTGGGGTGGCGACATACATCCGCCACCGCCCGTTGTCTGTGTGATATTCCGGGATCGCAGTCTCCTTCGCCCCGCAGCCAAACAGGAGCGGGAGGAGCGGCAGGAGCGTAAACAAGAGGCGGCTCATGGGGCCACCTTTGCCGCGAGACGGGCGGAAGTACGGTGCGGCATAGGATCTCCCTCAGGTAAGCGGACAGATCGGCGGTGCCTCGCTGAGCTTTTTCTGGGCCCAGCGGAATTTGTGAACGCGGTTATCCGCGCCCTCGTCAAGCCAGAGCTAATCTATCTCGGAGATGGTCTGTGTGGACTTTACCCGTTGGCGCAAAGCAACGGGCTAAGCTCGTGCGCAAGCTGGAAACGGCAATATCTTCGCAGGCGTCGTGTCCAAGTAGCCGGCGATGGTCTGCGCCACCGCATTAGCTGCGAGCCGTACTGTCATCTCACGCACCTCTCCATATCGGCTGGTCATGCCGCTAAGTGTGTGGCCAACTAGCCGGGCGATTACGTGATCGCCGTAACCGAGCTCCCGCGCTACTGTGGCGAAGCTGTGCCGCAGGTCGTGCAGGCGAAGCCGTAGTTCGGCTTGTAGGCCGGCCGCGTACTTTACGCTCTCCCACGTCGCTTTGGGATCGCGCAAAGGATTGCCCTCCCGATAGCCAGGGAACACAAAGGGGTTCCCGTCGACCGGCGTCATCGAGCGCAGCACGTCGAGTGCGGCCGTTCCTAAGGGGCGTTCACTGCGCCCCGTTTTGGTGTCTCCGAGCACGGCTACCCCGCGCTGGAGGTCAACGCTGGCCCAGGGCAGCGTTAGGGCTTCTTGCTCGCGCCAGCCACTCAGCGCGATGAAGCGCAGCGCGGCCAGCACAACCGGATCTGCGGGGCGGGGTGTGTCGGCGTTCTTTGGGCGGTGCTTCTGTTTGGCCGCATTCTTGGTGCGCTTCTGCGCCGCGGGTGGGGTGCGCAGCCCGACCGTTTTCGCTGTGGCGAGCGCCACCCCGAGCCGCTGGTACTCGTCTGGCGTCAGACTGCGCCCTTTGCGCGCTTCGGCAAAGCGCTCGACCCCGGAGCAGGGGTTGGTATGGCGGGGGCGGTGGCCGCGTCGCTCGGCCCAGGCGCAGAATGCGGACAGCAAGTCGACGGCTCGGTTCGCTGCATAGGGCGTCGCCGCCTGCGATGAATGCCACTGCGCCACCGCGCTTTCGTCGAGCGCCACGACTAGCTTCTTCCCGAAGGTCGGTGCCAGCGCCTTGGTCCAGATCCGCTGGTACTCTTTGAGCGAACTCGCCGCGAGCTTCCCCGTCCGTTCCTTCAAGTACTCTGGAAATACCGTCGCGAGCGTGGCCCTGGCGTCGACGCCTTCGCGCTGTGGGTCGGTGCCCTTGGCGGCTTCACCCGCTTTGGCAGTCGCCATTGTGCGGGCCGAGTCGACCGACAGAGCGGGAAAGGTCCCAAGGGTCAGGCGACGGCTCCGGCCGGTGTCTGGCGCTCGGTATTGCCAAAAAAACACCCGTCGTCCACTCGGATAAATCCGGACGCCGAATCCACTCACGGTGCTATCCCAGAGGAAGCTCTCCCCGGTCGCTGGGATAGGGGCGTTTTCGACACTGTGCTTCGAGAGGCGCGTACCGCTGTAACGGGGCATGGGTTTTGGCCGAAATCCGGAAGCAAACCGGAAGCAAGATGGCGGGAAATGGGGGGATCGCGAGGGCGTGTCGGTTTCGCAGCAACGCACTGGTTAAGAGTAGAAACGTGTAACCAAGGATAACGCGGGACCTGGCGGGGAATCAAGCACTAAAACTCTGGATCAGAAGGTTCCAGGTTCGAAACCTGGAGGGGCAATAGACCTATGTCGTTAATTCGTAAACAGATAGCCCCCGGCATTGCTGGGGGCTATTTGCTTTGTGTGCTCTCCGGAAGCAAACCGGAAGCAATTGGCGCGATTCCGTCTGTGTACCGCGGCGCGGAAGGCGTACTCGCCGGAGCGTAAAGAAGCGCTGGGCAAGCAGGGGAGAGGGTATACCCCGCCTTAGCATCTAGCCGTTGAGATGACCCACCTAGTGGGTCGGCGTCCACCCGGTACTTGTCAACGTCAGCGGTTCCGGCTGACCCGACTCGGCCCTTTGTCGAGCGGATCATCACCGGCGAACGACGCATCGTTTCAACTACGCATTTTCATAGCCGGACGTGTGGGCGCGAGCAGCTTGCACGCATGCCAAGTGAAATAGTGCGAACGCCCTTCTGGCTAGTGAGAATATGAGTCGCCGTTTGATACCGTCGCGCGTCATGAATGTTTCCTGCGCGCGCGCGATCTATATCATTAGCTATTCGCGCTTCCCCAGTCGCCTCTCGCGCACCGCTCTGTGGTAGGACCCAGTGATTCATTTGCCTGCGCAAAAAATCGGGAATTCCATGGGCCTGAGCGCACCTTAGGTGTTGTGCGGTGAACGGGAGTGATAGTCGCCATTTGCTTATTCTCCCACCTTTCGAGTAATTTGCTAATGACGGTTTATCGAAGAATGAGTAGATCGTCAAAAACAGAACAAAAAAGTGCGGCTTGCGTTCTCGGCGTTTGTGTAGCCGATAGCGGGATCTTGTAACCGAACGTGTGCATTCCGTGTCGGCTGCGAACCCGCAGGAGACTTGCTCGGGAGACATCGAGTAAGAGGACGCTAGTATAGCCGGGGGAGGGGACTCTTCCCGGATGACGCTATAGGGAGCCTCTGTGTGCAACAGGGGTGCGCTGCTGCCAACAGCCGCGCGTTATGTCCTGATAATCCGAGTTTGCTGCCAAGGGTTTTCTCCCTTGGTCTGCACTCGTTTATCAGGACTTTTTGCATTGCCTGATGAACGACGTGCGAAGTAATCGCGCAGAGCAAGCGAAACAGTTTTTCAACGCCGCTTGCACACGTCCTCACACGCAAGAGTCGCCAATGGAACGGAGAACGCAGTCCTCTCACCGTGCAGTGGTCACGCTTCTGACCACCTCAGATGCTGCTCGGTACCTCGGCTTATCTGCCAAGACCCTGAATAACTGGCGCTGTCTCGGGGGGCAACGGGGCCCATCGTTCGTGCGCGCCGGTCGAGCCGTGCGGTACGACGTCCGCGCGCTTGACGCATGGATCAATGCGCGGACTTACGACAGCACAAGTGCCGCCGATCACGCCTCCCACGCAGCCTAACCGTTCCCACAAGCGATAAACGCCACCGGCAAGGGTGGCGTTTATCAGGAGCAATCAGTGAAACCGAAATATACCATCTGTTGCGCACACTCGGAACGTCTCATCTGCTGTGCCACACATGTAGCGCAGCACCAGCCATTGCGAGCGTTCGCATGAACGCGCTAGACCGTGTGATGAACGCGTTGGGTGATCGCGTGACGAACCGGCGTGCTGGCGGCTGCTCTGCGCGATGCCCGGCGCACGACGACAGCACCCCGTCGTTAGAGGTTACCTCGAAGGGCAACAAGGTGTTGGTGCATTGCCACGCCGGTTGCGGCGTCGAGTCGGTCGTTCAAGCGCTCCGCCTGACCATGCGCGATCTGTTCGACGACGACGACCCGCCAGCGATGGGTCTCAGCAGGATTGTCGCGGAATATGACTACGTCGATGAGGACGGCGCTTTGCTTTTCCAAAAGGTGCGCATGGTGCCAAAGGACTTCCGGTGCCGCAAGCCGAGTACCACGGGAAAAGGGTGGTCGTGGAAGCTGGAAGGTGTCCGCAAAGTTCTCTACAACTTACCTCAGGTACGAGCAGCGATCGTGGCGACAAGCCGGATCATCATCGTTGAAGGCGAGAAGGACGTCGAAACCCTCACGCGGCTTGGATTCGTGGCAACGTGTAACTACGACGGTGCCGCAACGGCTGACACACGGCCAAAGTGGGGTGACCGTGAGGCCGAACAGCTACGGGGCTCAATGGACGTTGTCATCCTGCCAGACAACGACGACGCCGGACGTGCGCACGCGAATGCGATCGCCAGATCGCTGCAGTCGTTTCCCGATTGCATCGTGCGACTTGTGGCGTTGCCTGGTCTTCCGCCGAAGGGTGATGTGTCGGATTGGGTGGCGCAGGGGGGAACAGCGGCGCAGCTCGGGGCGCTGATCGAGGCCACACCACCCTTTGAGGCTGGGACGGTGGAGGAGATGCCCCAACCACGCGCGGCTCGGCGACGAATCAAAATGGTATGTGCCACGGATGTTTCCCCAATCTCCGTGGACTGGTTGTGGGAGCAGTGGTTACCGTTTGGGAAGTTGGTCGCGTTAGATGGTGCGGCCGGAGTCGGTAAGAGTACGCTGATAATCGACGTTATCGCCCGAGCCACGCGTGGTGGCCCGATGCCCAATAGTGACGCCACGTTTCCGCCGGTCACGGTTGTTATTGGGGGTGTTGAGGACGGCTGGGCCGATACGATCCGTCCGCGACTGGACGCAGCAGGCGCGGATTTGACGCGAGTCCATTTCATCACGATGGCGCAGCTAGGCCACACGTTGACTTTACCGGACGACGTGGTTGAACTCGCAAATGAAGCGGCAAAGCTCGGTGCGACATGGCTACACTTCGACACGATTTACGGCGTGCTCGATAGCAGCGTGAATTCGAACTCTGATCACGATGTCCGGCGTGCCCTCGGCCCCCTGAAAGACCTCGCCGAAGAGCATGGTATACTAACGACCTTCATTCGGCATCCTCGCAAACAAGGCGGTACGTCGGTGAATGCCGGTGGTGGATCGGTTGCCTTTACCGCGCTGGCGCGAGTGCAGTTGTTCGTCGGGTTTGAGCCGGGCGAGTGTGGCGGCCCCAACGACAAGCGGCGGGTGTTGGCCGTCGGAAAAAGCAATCTTGCGTCCCATCCAACCTCCTTGGCATTTCATGTAGTGGAGGCTCCCAACGGATCTGGCCGCATCTCATGGGACGGACCCGTCGATATCACGGCCGACGAAATGGCAGGCCCGTCTACGTCGATAACGCCAGGCGCGGAACGCCCACAGCGAATGAACCCATTCTCAATTGAAAAGGCGTGGCTGCGTCGAATGCTATCGGACGGCAAACGGATTGCGGCTTCTGAACTGCAGGCGCAGGCTTGCGCAGACGGGCTCGCGTGGCATCGCGTTAAACGCGCTGCGAACGCGGACGGGGTCACGTTTGAGCGCGCCGATGAGTTTCCGAGTTACTCGGTTTGGTTCTACTCGGACTACCAGTCGGAACAGTCCGCACAGTTGGAACATCGTTTGCGAGACATAGAAACGACTGTTTCGACTGCGCCAAGTGTTCCAACTGGAGTGGTGTCAAATGTGGCGCTGGACCTTAACACGAGCAGGACGTTCCCGTGTGTTGGTTGCGGGAAGCATTGGTTTCCCCGCCCTGATACGCGATGCTACGCGTGCCGGAAGCCCGCAGAGCTTGCTGCATGATTGCGCCGACGGTGTTCCGACGGCCTACCACGTCAGAGCGCTGAGCAACAACCGCAACACGTGGAGAAACTGTGCTAAAGCCGCATTCAACAGAAATACACCTTCAAAGACGGCTAGGACGAGTCTCATTTGGCCCGTCAGGGACGTTCGATAACAGTGGACCGAAGGACTTGTTTGAGAAAGGCTCTAGCCTCGCGCACACAAGTAGCACGGTCACGAGTGGAGCAGCGAGACGGCGAATCATTGAGTCCCCCGCGGCTTTACCCGCGCCCCGAACCACCACCATCGAGTCAGCAATCCTATCCCCACTCCGAACACGACAAAGACCATCCAGAGGGCTGCTCCCACCATGAGTCCAAGTTCGAGGTAGCCTCGGGGAGCGAGTGCAATAGCAAGCGTTTCAGCTGCTAGAGAGGGAATCCCAACACTGCTCGTTGCTCCATCGGGAGGGAGCGCGACGTGAACTGCAACAGCGGCGGAGGCTGCCCCCAGCAGGAAAGCTGCGGCATTCTCCAAGGCTGGTAGCACTAGCAGTTGCCCCCGGTGGAGGTCGCTGACCCACCCCCGTAGGCGACTTATCGCGCTCCCCCCCCCCCCACCCCCGGGCCCGGGCCTTGT
>Ga0222712_10005373_pt1 | contig 13007 bp, 22 predicted proteins | sample C33_657DmetaG_FD_165043 | JGI IMG/M metagenome (GOLD analysis project Ga0222712, IMG submission 165043) | Estuarine water microbial communities from San Francisco Bay, California, United States - C33_657D | ecosystem: Environmental > Aquatic > Marine > Unclassified | place: USA: California...
GAAGATTTCTTAACTGAAATTGGTATGAAAATAATAAATCCAATAAATAAAGAAACGGGAGAATCATTATCAGGTGAAGATTTAAATGACGCAATAGTTGGTCTTGTTCATGATGATGACTTTTTTAATGATTATGAGTACGATTTATTCTCTCCGATATTAAGTGTTATTCGTAATAACCCTTTATTGTTTGATAATGAATACATGTATTTTACAAACTCTATTGATTGGTTAACACCAAATAACGAACCAATAAAACTACAGTTTTAGTCAATCTTACGTTTATATTTCACAAAAAAGTGAATAACTAACATTAGTATTACAAATCCAATTCCTATTAATTGTATCATTCCTTCAATTTTATTCATAAAAATAGTTTAAGAGTTTATTAACGTAAAGTCAAAATTAGTAACTATTAAAACATGGGGTAATGTAAACATTTCCATATACTATAAGTATTTATTGAATATGAAATATCTAATTACTGAATCCAAACTAAAAAGAGTTGTATATAACTATCTGAAGGATTATGAGAACCTAATTGAGTTTGATGGTGACTTCTTTGATTGGGATAATGGTCAAAATGTAGAAGCTATTGAATTTGGTAAAGTTGAGTGGGACCCTATTTTCACATATTATAAAATACCAAACAACACTAAAAAATATAAAGATAAAAGTTTCTTAGAGTTACTTCCCGCATTACACAGTAATAATTTTGATTTTTTAGACACTTTAAAATCGTTATTTGGTGAGGAATCAACGGATATTGTCATTGATTGGTTTGAAGACACGTATGGGTATAAAGTAAACACACTAATCTAATATTTATAGTATAATAAACAATTAAAAATTAAATTATGTCTTACACAAGAGAGCAAATTGAATCGGCGGTTAAGGGTAAAGGTTACGTATGGTTTGAGGATGCAAAGAACAAAGGTTTTGATGTGAACATTGTAGGAGTTAGAAATGATTCTACAGGTGATAAAGTTACCAATGTATTTGATGATTACATTACATTATCATACAAAGAAAATGGTGAATGGAGATTCCATATTTGGCCTGCAACTACTGACCCAGGTACTAAAGGAATTCTTGAGACAACTAATAAAAGTGGTATCGCTAGATTAGTGGAGGGTCAGTATCGTGGTTCTCACACTATCAGATTACACCAAGGTAAATATGAAGCGTTAGGCCAATCAAAAAATGTTAAAGTTTATCGTGACTCCAACCGTGATATGAAATATGATGAAACTAAAATTGAAGAAGGGGTTTTTGGAATTAATATCCACCACGCAGGTGCTGACTCAACATATGTTAACGATTGGTCAATGGGTTGTCAAGTTTTCAAAAAAACTAAAGATTTTGAGGAGTTTATGAAGATTTGTAGAAAGGCTAAAGATATTCATGGTAACTCATTCTCATACACTTTAATCGGAAGTAACGATATTAAATAATGATAAACACAGTTAAAAATTTCCCAAATAAATCAGGAGTTTATAAAATCACTTCACCAACAGGTAAAATTTATGTAGGTGAGGCGGTTGATTTACAAACTCGTTGTAAATTTTATTTAACACCTAATAGAATTAAAAAACAAAGGGGAATTTATAATTCATTAATTAAACATTCTGTTGTATCTCATACAATTGAAGTATTAGAATTTTGTGATGTCAACCAATTATTAATCCGAGAAAGATATTGGCAAGAATTTTATGATTCAGTCAACAATGGATTGAATTGTTTTTTATCTCAAACAAACGAAAAGAAAAAAGTTTGGTCTGAAGAAACTAAGAAAATAATGTCAGAAAACTCAAAAGGTATTAATAACCCATTTTATAAAAAAAACCATTCTGAAGAATCATTAAAAAAAATATCTGAAAGTTCTAAAGGTATTAATAATCCAAATTATGGAGGTAAATTTAAATCTGAAGAATGGTTAAAAAAACAAAGTATTTCTAATAGTAAGAAACCTTTAAAAGTAATTGACACTTTAACTAATGAAACTTATGAATTTATTAATTCAAAAGAAGTATCGGTTTTTTTAAATTGTTCTTCAAGTAGTGTGAGGGAATCAAAAAAACATGGGTATCAAATAAAAAAACGTTTTATTGTTAAAAATAATGACTAAAGACCAAGAAATACAAGCGTTAAACAAGATTGTTAATTCAGGTCTTATATTATCAACGTACCCTGAAGTGGACCATATTGATGTGTCTCTCGGTGGGGTACGTCAGCCATATCTCATCTATAAAATTTATATGGTAGATGAAAACGCAACTAAAGAAGATATGTATGATGGTATTGACCCTTTTTGGTTGGTTGACCATCATGTGATGAGTGTAATATCTAAATTAATACCTTTTGAACATTTACCAATTAAAGGTGGTGACTATCAAATGATTGTTTATAATGGAAGCGGTATTCCAATTTTTGATTGGGAGCATGACCTAAGTCAAATGAATCCTGGAAGTACAGGTAGAACAGATTGGGAACGTAGGTCTAATCGGGAGTAATAAACTCAGTTATTACATATTGGACCATCCAATCGTTATCAACTAAAGCGGGATATTTATCTATTATTTCATCAAACTTAGAATAAATACGTTCTGTTTCATCATACTTACTCTGTCTTTGCCAATTTTTATAACGTGAAATTGCGGTATCTAAATCGGTTTTTGTCCAACCAGCGTTAGCCGTAGTTAAATCTGCTCTTATGGGGTCAACATAATTGGTGACTACAAAACTGTCATCATTTCTAATACCCGCAGTAAAATAACCATGTCTAACACGAATTTCCCATGGACCTACTTTAACTTCTCTAATACTATTAAAATAACTCGTTAATTCATCAATAAGTTCTTGATTTAGGTAAAAGTTATCACAATCAAGATACATCATCTCATCAATGTTTAAACCTAAGACATTATTAAATTCCTCTCTTCTTTCGGTTATCCAACCTCTAATAGATTGTTTAGAATATGAAATTTTTTTAGGGTTATCCATTCGATAAGTAATCTCATAATCATCTGTAATATCAACAGGAATTAAACGAATACCAAAGATGTTTTCTTCACCCTTAATGTATTTTTTGTAAAGTTCTAAATATCTTTCGGGGTTCATTATAAATCTGATTTGTAATTTATCTTATCAATGACAAATGAGAATCCTGTCGTCATTTCTATATTGTCAATTAAATAATCCCAAATACATTCTTGAATTTCATTCTCAATCTCCCAACCATATTCCTCGTTGTCTCTAGCATCTTTTAATCTGTGTATAGTTCCATCCATCAACATTAACATAACCGTTCCTTTAACATCATCAACAGTTAATTTTATTTCAAATTGGTGCCCATCTCTACGATAATCATCAATTGTAAATGTGAAGTCATACCCGCCACAATCTATTTTATGTTCAGGTTTACTGAAAAACTTTTTCATAATCTCACCACTACTTTCACCAAGATATTCTCTTAACCAAGAACCGATAACCGATGATGGTATTGTTCCACGATTTAAACCAAATAATTTTAACATTTGGTCATCATATTTAGGACCAAACTTATCCCAATACTTGAAAAACTTTTTCTTGTAATCCTCAATTTCAGATATTGTATTTAATTGGTCTTCAGTGATTCTAATTCTCATACCAATAAATATAAGGTATTGAGGTTTAGTTCTCCTCAAATACCTTATCCAAATACAGTTTCATTGAATGACACATGTGGTGTTCAGTAATCCCTAATTTTTTGATGAATCCATCGTTTTCTTTACGATACATTTCAAACATACGACTACCTGACATCTTAGAATATTGAACGTTTGCAATACGGTCACACATCTTAACGAATGGTCCGTATTTAATGTCACGGATTCCCTGGTAGTATTTGTCATTACCTCGTTCTTTACGGTTCTTACCTTTCTCATTGGTTAACGCATATACCAATTCAGCGACTTCATAACCTAACATATCTTTAACATCATTGTAAGTAACACGAGTGTCTTCAATGGTATCGTGGGCAAAGCAGGCTAACTTAACTTCTTCTTGTTTAACGTCCTCAACCAAGTGTTTGAATTGTTCATAAACTCCGACAACCATTCTTAAATGGAATTCATAAGGTAAGTAAGTATCGTACATATGATTGGTATCTCTATGTTGTGAGATAATCCAATCTATTTTTTCTCTCATTGTTTTCATAATACAAAAATAAGAATAATCCAATTATTTAACAATCTTTTTTGTAAATTATATTTATGAAAAAGAATTATTATGGCTCATCCAATCATACATGCAAAGTCATCCGCTAAAAAGTTCGGAGGGACATGGGAAGAATATATTGATATTCATAATTGGTTTGACGAGACCAAGGCTTGGTATGGACACTCTAACCATAGAATATGGAGACACCACTCAGAAGGGATATTTGAGATGGAAAAGAAGTTTGGTATGTCTTTCATCAATAGTGAAGGTAAAACCGTTTATACACGATATGTTGGTGAACAACATGTCCGAGAAGACTGTTATAATCACTTACCTTCTGCTAAGGAATGGTTAATGGCTTTAGAAGCAAAAGAACGTCCAATGTGGATGATGAGAACCTTGGAATTAAACATTGACTAAGATATTTATTATTATGGAAAATGTAAAAGTTACCGAGGAACAAGCGAAATCATTAAAGTTGTTTGCTTATTACGCTCAAGGATATGGAAAAAAAGAAGTTAATACTACAATATATACTCAATATTGCACTGAAGATTGGAGAGATGAAGAATGGTATGGTGATGGTCATACTAGAGTTGAATCTTATGACGCCATTGACAATGTTATTAATGAAATAATTAATGAAAATGATTTATATTCTGAATCGGTTACAGATTGTGAGAATAGAGGTCAATTAAATATTAATATTGATTGTGTTGAAAGGACTTTAAAGATTGATGCCTTTGAATGGAGATATGAAACCAGGGATAGTGGTGATATGTTAGAGTTATCTGATATAGATAATGAAGGTCTTATTAAGATTTTTGAATATATGAAATCAGAAGGTTATACTGAAGGCGTTGTTAAATTTGCTGGTGGTGGAGATAGTGGTGAAATAGAATCAGGGATTGAATATGATGGTAAATTCACAGAACAAATTCCAAAAGACATTTTGGGTTTTTTCTACCAATGGTTAGAAAGCCATTATGGTGGTTGGGAGATTAATGAAGGGTCTCAAGGACAATTTGTTTTTAACTCAAATGATGACCAATTAGAATTACAATTTCAAGAAAACCTTGAGGAAGAATTTGGTTTAGGACAAGTTTTCTACTCAAAGTTTTAAAAACTCAAAACCCCTCCGAAGAGGGGTTTTTTTATATCTGTTCAAGTGAGGTCAAAATGTTAAAGTTATAAGAATTTTAAGATTTGATTGGTTAACTGTTGAACGCTTAAATCTTGACTAAAGGACCGTACTTCATCAATATCTTAACATCAGTTCTGAATAACAAGTTGTAGTATAACATCATCACTCAACTCTCCCAGATATTAAATTTGGGTTAGAGCATTGTGTGTATCCAATTCCTCTTGGATTGACTCAATCTCATCCTCCATAATTTTTACCATCCCATCTCTTTCTACGATTGAGATTTCTGAGGTCATCACAGGTGCATTCTCACTACGTCTTGAGTAGTAATCAGTTGATGTACCTTCAGTACAGTTCAACATTTTAATTTTTGACACCAATGATTTCAATTCAGATAATCTGAAAATTTTATTATACACAGGTGAATTTGCTTGATGAATCTTTGTTTTCAATTCAATCAACTCATTGGTTAAGGTTGACACCTTTTCCAATGCTTCAGATGAAGAGTATGGTCTCTTTGACCCCACCTCAACACTATTATAGGACTGAGCCTTTTGTAGTTCTTCGGTGATTTCTTTAACCAATTTATTCTTCAACTTTAATGCTTGTTTTACAGTCATATGTTGTTTTTTTATTTACTATTCAATGATAGGTAATAATCCCTAAAAGTCAAATTACGAAACGATAAACATGTTTGTATTCGCAATTGGTAATCTCATAACAGGAATCGCGTTACTATTCTCATTAGGTTTTTGCATAACCTCATAGAAACCTTCAGGTGCGACTTTAACAGTAGTCACATTTTGTTTCTGTTCTACGATAGTAGAGGAACCTCTATATCCTGTACTAAGTTGAACCGTTTTGTCTTTTGTATTGAAAACTAATGTTTGCATATTTTCTATTTTTTATTTAATGTTAGTAATAATATTGGGGAGAGTCAATCTCTCCCCGTTTGGATTAAATCATTTTCAAGATGATTTCGGTCTTACCTTCCCACTTCACAATTTTAGATTTAGGGACCCAAAATTCTAAAATTCCAATCTCTTCAACTTTTTTCAAATAGTCCTCTCGGAAACGTTCTGCCTGACTTGAGTCAGTGATGTATTCAACACCCATGTGTTTAGCACATGTCTTACCCATCTTAGTCAACATTGAGAACTCGTCAGTAAGTGTTTTAGCACAACATACACAAACATCACCACGTTTTACAGTCATCTTACCTGAGAACTTAACCGCTTTTGGTGATACTGCCAACACCTTAGTGATATCCAAAAGGATTGGGTTGAACTGAAGACCGTACTGTTCTTTCATCTTCTGACCAACTGAACGACCAACCTTAACTGTCTCACCAACAGTTGGGATGTTCATCTTGCGAGTATTCGCTTTGTCTTCTTCTTTTTGGATTTGTTTAACCGCTGCGGTAGTTTGAGGGAATGTCAATGTTCCGTAAGCCATCAATTTTTTCTTGATGTCCAATACGAAAGAGTTCTCACCCTCGTAGTTAGCGATACGTTTCATGTCCTCAGGTAGTTCATCAACTTTAACCTCAGACTTCGCCATAAGAGCCTTCTCGGCCGCGGCAAGTTGTTTGTCGGTCAAACGACCGTATTTAGATAATGCGTCCTTCATTTTAAGGACGAAAGAGTTAGAGCCTTGGTAATTTCTGATTTTTGATGTGGTTGTTACTGTAGTTGTCATATGTCTTTGTTTTAGTTTTGTTTCACAAAGATATATAACTTTCTTGGTTTGGCCAAATAAAAAAGATATTATTTTAAACTAAATGCCCACCCATAGTTGTCAGTGATAAGGACCTCACCATTCATTAGTCTCTCAAGTTCCTCAACGTATTCTTTGGTATCACTTTTTTCACCTCGTTTTAAAAAATTGGTAAACTTAGCTCTTAACATGGGACTTGTTCCATCAGCAGTAAATTCAAAATCCACATCAGGTTTACTTGATTGGGATATGGCATCTTTAATCTTTTCTTCAATCGGTTCTAAATAATCGTAATTTTTAAATGAGAATGAAACATTTAACTTAATACCAAAGAACTTTTCAATTTCATTACTAACTTTTTCAATCTTACTTGTTGGATTTGATATCCATACATAAGCATCTTTTGGTCTTTTGGTTATTAGTTTGTCTCTGTATGACTCATCATACTCATCACTGTTCATATCAAACTTTGCACAGTCAACAACCAACATTAGATAATATCTTTCGTGGTGAACTTCAACTTTAAATTCAACCCCATGGAATTGAAGTTGAGCAAAACTAAGTATTGCTTTCTCAGGTATCTTATCCATTATTCTTAGGGTGATAGAATTTGAACTTGGTATTATCTCCGTTAAGATAAATACTGTAATCACCTAACAACCTTTGTTCAATACCCTTTTCAATATCTTCTGAGAATGGACTTGGGACCACATATCCTTCAGGATTAACAACCATCTTATTTGTTCCTTCAACAGTTCCTGCTTTGTCGATACGTATTGTGATATGAACTTTACCGTTCTTCTCTTCAACGTTCTTAATTGTAAACTTAACTTTCTTCTTATCATTACCCCAACCCATACTAATCATACGGGATGGATGACTCATGTTTAGGTCTTTACCAATAACATTCACAAATTGTGTAACTCTATTCGTTTTGACATCATCTAAACTTTTACCATTGATAAGTGATTTCATTTCATCAGGAGTAACTGTTATTACTTCATCTTTAATATTACTATCATACCCACCTCTTCTAGGATTTGCATGTGATATTTGTTTTGCCGTGGAGGATGAATATGAGTTACTTACTCTATACCATTGGTTATTAATATACAAATAGATTGGATACCATTCATATGATTTAACCACATAATACCATTGGTTTTTAGTATTAACATCCCAATACCCTTCTAAATTAGAACCTTTGAATGGTATTTTACCTGAAGTATATGAATAAGCATCATTGTTAGGTGTTCTTCTTTGTTTGAATCCTCTGTAGTCTACAAAGTTTGACCCATCCAAATTCTCGTAATCCCCTTCAGGTCTATAGTTCGCAGTATAAACTTCATAATAGAATCTTGCATCAGTTGTATTTCTACCAATCATTGGCATCATCGTTTTAATTAACGATAATAATTTCTCCTGTGTCGGGTTTTCATGTTTATGTTTATTAAGATACTTAAACAATCTGATTTCCTTCTCAGATAGAGGTCTATTTTCAGTTCCTTCTGTTTGTTCTCTTAATATCTTTTTGATAAGGTTTTTCATGTTACATATAAATATACATGAAAAGGAATTTATCACCACACCTCATAAAAAACGGAAGTATATTTGGTTCCTCTTACCGTATTTTGTAACTCCCTCAATTGGGTTTCAATAACTCTTTGGAACTCGTCTTCCGTCATAATGGACGATTCTGTAAATCCAAACAAACCTTTCCATAATTGTAATGAATGATGAAGTTTTCTCGATACTCTTTCCATAGAATTTGGATTAGTAATCACTAATAAAAATTCTTGGGGTTCTTGGTAGTCAGTATATAAATAATAAAACCGATAATTTTCACTATTTTCCGATTCAGGATAACTTTTCCGTATTTCATCCATAAACATTATTAACCGTTTTGGATGTATCGTATCATTCATAACGGAATTATAATAAAAAACCCCCACTAAAAATAGTGAGGGCCCTAAAATAGTTTGTATTTCTTACTTTAAAAATCTTAACTTATACAATGTTGAGTTGATTAATTCACAAACAGTATCAATTTGATTTTGAATATAAGAATCTTTACAACAATCTCTTAAATCTTCAATTTTACCACAAAGGTCTTTGAAGTAATTAATTGTTGTTGTTGAGTCTTTATAGTCTTCAATATCGTATTTTTTATATCCTTTAAGAATACTGTATTTACCTTGGTATGATTCAATTAATCCATCAACCAAATCACCGATACCATCGTAATATCCGTTCAATGCACTGTGTTCCGCAAATGATTTAGTTTGTAAATGTAAAGTATGTGCTTGAGTTCTTGAGTGAAATAATAATGAAACTAATTCAACAAAATCTTTTGTTCCTGTTTTTTGTTCTGTAAGTAAACCTCTTTTAGTTACTTCTTCAAACAACCTGTCTTTAAAATTTTTATCCATGATAATTCTTTTAGTATAAATATCCTTACATTAAGAAAAACTAATTATAAAATTATCCTCAATTGAGAATAAATTCAAAATACTTTGTATCTCTTTGGTAATATAATGTTCAACCATATTATCTGAGAATACCTTATAGTCTTGGAGGTTTATTAATGATAGAATAATAACCTTCATTTCACTACCACGGTCACTACCATTTTTAACATCAACTAATTTAACAGATAATTTGGTCCCACCATTAGATGGGATACTAAACTGAATTGGTTTGTCTTTGTAATATTTTAAAAATTGTTCCATATAAAAATCCCCACCCTAATTATAGGATGGGGATTTTTATAATCAATTATTTATTTCTCGTTATTAATTTCCAATTACGATATCACTATAGTTTAACTTATCAGCACCACCCTTGTCTGTTATTTCGTCATACATAAACGTTTTAACAACCGCAGTAATACTTTGGTCCGCCTGAGCAATTTTACTCTCCATCCAATCCTCCAATTGGTCTCCTTCTTCCATAGATTCCCACATTTTATATGCCATGGTTGCAATAGTGAACAATTGTTGTTTAGCCATGTAAGAACCTTGTTCATGGTTTTCTTTAACTTTAACTTTATTCACGAGTTTCTCCAATTGTTTTTCTGATATTATAATATTTTTCATTTGTGTCTTTTGTTATAAATATCACCAAATAAAAAAAGGAGACTGTTACATCTCCTTTAGGGCCGATAGGATTATCGGGTTCCACCACCTTGTTTTACGAACAAGGAAACGTTATTGTTTAATATTAAGGAAGGTTCCTGACCCACCTGCAACTGTGGTTGGTAAAATCCCATTCCAAGCAGATGCCTTAACAAACTCAACATACAATGGTGTTAATTCTTTTTGTTTAATCTTCATTGACAATGCCGCGGCGTTAGCGTTAATAATTGTTTTTGCAGAATCACCTCGAGCAATTGCTATTTTTTCTTTCGCTTCGGCTTCGGCGACTAATGTTCTTTGTTGAGCCGCTTGAGCTTCCTGTACCGCCTTAGTTTTACCCTCAATCGCCTGTTGTAAGGATGTAGGAGGAATTATGTTAGTTCTTAATTGGGACACCTCAAACCATTGGGACACTCTCTTATTACACTCAGTCACAATAGCGGCCTCAAACTGTTCTCTCTGATTAAAAATCGCATCTACTTCCCATCTGTTAGCAACATCATTAACTGAAGACACAATCGCATTTTTCAACCAACCTTGTTCAATTGCTTTGATTTCTAATCGTAAGTTTTCGAACATACCCCCAATCGCGTCTTCTCGAAGTGAGTAATTGAACGAAGGTTTAATTGTTGCTGCGAAACCTCCTTTAGTAATTACCGTTTGTTCGTCATATTCAATATGTTGTTGGTATAAAGGAAATTCTTTAACCTGTTCTGTCCAAGAATTATATAGAACCCATCCTGTTTTATACTGAAAGTCTGATACCCCTCTTGCACCTCCTGTTAAGTTAACTTTTAGACCTTTATATCCAGTATCAATTCGTTCTAATGTATACGGTTGGATAAGTGACAATAAGAGTCCTACAATGAAAATCCCTATTGGTTTAACTAACCAACTTGTATTAAACGTTTTTCTTTCCCCTGAATACCTATCTTGGGTAATCTTAAACATGTTTCCTTTAGTTGACATCGCAACAAATACACTAACAATTAGTGTTAAAATAAAAATTCCTAATCCAATCATTTTTCTTCTTTTTTAGTTTTAAATAAAATTTTAATGGTTTCGTTACCAATATACATTAAGAGTCCTACCATACCAACGAAACTTAAAAGTTGGAGGAACCCATTTACTTCTCTACTTACGACATACTCGCCGAACATTGACATGAGGACCAAATATCCTACCCACATCAAAAACAATTTAAAATACTTCATTTCATAATTTTTATTCAAAACATTTAACAACTCTTTCAACCTCAACTTTTTCTTTAATGGGTTCTTGACCTGTAACACCATCAAAAGAAGTTTTAATCTTTATAACCAAAAATATAAATAAAAATACAGTACCAATCAACAACCATTTTAGAATCAACTTCCATAATCTGTAAATTATATATAGTGTTATACCTATCGCAATTAACCATTCCATAGTTTGTCAATTTATTTAGTTACTAACGCCTCTACCTTACTTTTCATGTGGTCAGCCAACCCGTAAGCATCTACCGATGTCAATACGATTGAATCTACCAAGTATTTGTATGGAACGTGAACCAAGAAGTCCACTCCGTTGAAGAATGTCAAGTCGTTCTTCAGTTCCAAACACCCGTGGACCATTTTAAGGAACAATTTGAACTGTGTCCCGTCCACGAATGTTTCGTTTACCAATTTACCGAATTTCTCGTTCTCAATTCTGATGTTGTATGTTGAAGTTGTCATATCTATTTATTTTAGTCTACAAATCTACAAAAATTATTTCATACTTCCTAATGCTTCAACCACAGAATCAGCATTATTTGGTCCAATACACACCTGAGCCACGGTGAACTCAACCTTACCATTTACTTCATGGTAATTAAGGATAATCGCACTTCCATTAAGATTTTTTACAACGATTTGGTTTCTATTAGTGTTGATATTATTAACTCTACTTCCTCCAAAATCAACGATTGAGTTTCTATAACGTTTAAACGCTTCAGTGAATGCGTTGTTACGAAGTTCCTCTTGTTTAAGTTTATAGTTATGTGTATTCCATAACCCCTGAACGTAGTCCTCTACAATTTTAACAACAGGTTTACCTGTTTTGTAATAAGACTTATTATCATCGTAACCAATTCTAACCTTTAATTTATAACCTTGGCTTTGACTTCTCCAACTACCTCTTGGAGTTGTTGTATGTTCCTCAACATAAACGTGAACACGTCCATTTTCACCGTTAGGTAGTTCTCCTTTATAAACGATACTCATGTCGTTATAAGTCTGAGAAAGTTCACCAATTCTGATTTGGTCATAACCAATACGGTTACCATTTTCATCTACTTTGTAGACGTTAACACCCCAAGTTTGGGTTTGTTGGGTTTTAACCAACTCAAACTTATCAGAATGTTTTTGAAGTTCTTTGAAATATTTCTCCCATTCAGATTCAACTTTCAACTTACCTTCTTTAAAAACGTCTGCACTTCTTTGTGTCGATGCGAAACATTCTTTGATGTGTTTTTGCTGAAGTTCTTTCTGTGTCATGATGGGTGTATTTGTCGTTAATTGTTTTACAAAAGTACAAATAACAATCCGTTCTACCAAATTATTTGATAAAATAATTTAAACTATCAACCATAAGGTCTCGTACCTCAACATGATTAAATCCTTCATAAGCGAATTCCATCTGAAATTCAAAGACACCTGTGTTACCTTTGTCATCAACATACACGTCAATAGATAACCATGGGTATTTGTATTCATCCATCAACCCATCAAATTGGTCCATCAAAGGTCTGAAAACATCCGCAACTTCAGTACTCGAAAGGATTCTTGATGTTG
>Ga0222712_10005375_pt1 | contig 13003 bp, 22 predicted proteins | sample C33_657DmetaG_FD_165043 | JGI IMG/M metagenome (GOLD analysis project Ga0222712, IMG submission 165043) | Estuarine water microbial communities from San Francisco Bay, California, United States - C33_657D | ecosystem: Environmental > Aquatic > Marine > Unclassified | place: USA: California...
AGGCGACCGTCTAGCCTGATCGCGTAACCTCTACGCCCAGGGAGGGCTGACGTGGAACTACAATTCAAGATCAAAGAGACAGGCAAGGACAGCGTGCTGGTACGCGCTGCCCTAGTCGACATCGTGGCGTGGGAGGATCGCTTCGAGCGCCCATCCTCGACGATGGGTGGCGATTCGATCTTTGCTCGCGACTTCGTGTGGCTTGCTTGGCATTCGCAGAAGCGCACGGGCGCGACGACGTTGGACTTTATGGATTGGGTCGCCACGCTGGATGAGATCGAGGGCGCTGAGGAAACGACGCTCGTCCCTTTGGAGAGTCCAGCAGTCATTGGCTCGTCGCCAGCCTCGCCGTCGAAACCGGAATAGCGCCTAGCGTGCTGATGCTGGAATCCGAGCGGATGCTGTGGACGATGCTGGGTTATATTCGTTGGCGAAGCGTTCACAGCAACCGGTAGAATGACTCTATGGCTACGCAGCAGATACGCGGCCTAGACGACGCGCTCAAGACCCTTCAAAAGATGGACCCGGTGCTACGTCGCGAGGCCGTCAAGCGATTGAAGGACGACGTGAAGCCGATCGTGTCGGCTATCAAGGCTGGACTTCCAAAGGCTCCGCTATCTAACTGGGTCGCGCCGAAGCAGTCGAGCGCGCGGCGCGGGACTGTTCAAGCTGGTCGTAGCGGTGCGGCTGGCACACCGTATTGGGATTTTGGGAAAGCCAAGAGTGGCGTTCGGGCGAGCGTGAAGAAACAGGGCGCGCGTCAGATGAAAGGGAAGGCGATTCTGGTCAGCATTCGGCAGTCGAATGGCGCCGGCGAAGTGTTCGACATGGCTGGCAAAAAGACGAATAGCACCTTTACCCGTAACCTGTCGAATAAGTGGGGCAGCGCATCCAGGCGGATGTGGCCGATTGCTGAGAAGAATAAGCCTGCGGTCTTGCGGTCGATTGATGAGAGCGTGCAGGACATGGAGAAGCAGATCAATCGTATGCTCCGCTAACGGTAGAATAGACCTATGGCTATCATCGTTCCGATCGGCGTCGATACCTCCGGCTTGACGCGCGGACTCTCGCAAGGCACCAGCGGTCTGCGTAAGTTTGGGAAGATGGCGGCGCTGGTCGGTGGCGCAGCTGCCCTCGGCGGCTTGGTTGCCACGCTGAAGATCGGCGTGGATGAGTTTATGCAGGCGCAGAAGGTTATGGCGCAGACGGGCGCGGTGCTGAAGTCGACGGGTGGCGCTGCGAATGTGACGGCTGGTCGGATCACGTCGATGTCTGAGAGTTTGATGAAGTTGAGTGGCGTCGATGACGAGGCGATCCAATCCGGCCAAAATTTATTGTTGACGTTCACCAAAATTCGTAACGAGACGGGCGCTGGCAACAAGATCTTTGACCAGGCTACGCTGGCGATGACGAACCTGTCGGTGGCGATGGGTAAGGATCTGAACTCGTCTGCGATCCTCGTCGGTAAGGCGCTCAACGATCCGGTCAAGGGTGTCGGGGCGCTCTCGCGTGCCGGCGTGCAGTTTACCGCGTCGCAGAAGGACACGATCAAGGCGCTCGTCGAGTCTGGCGACGTGATGGGCGCGCAGAAGATGATTCTGAGGGAGCTCGAAACGCAGTTTGGTGGGAGTGCGAAGGCGGCGGGTCAGACGTTGCCGGGTCAGCTGAACATTCTGAAGGAGACTTTTCGGAATGTTGCGGCTGGACTAGTCACGACGTTCATCCCGTATCTGTCACGCGCGGCGACTGCGCTACTCGGCTTCGTGCGCCAGTTTGCTGCGCGCCCGACGTTCGAGGGCAAGGTGCGTTTCGTCGTGGAGAAGTTGCGCGATGCGGCTGGTCGTGAGTTTCGGAACCTGTACGAGTGGTGGACGACTTCCAAGACCTCGGTCAACACGACCGGCACCATCACCTTCACGCTCGCCGGCCGCGAACAGTTTGACCGGTTCTTCGACAACTTGGAGCCGAGGGCGAGGCAGGCGGGTCGCGATCTCGTCAAGGCGCTAGTTTCCACGCTTACATCAGAGGGTCGTAAGAGTGTCGGGACGTCGCTGGGGGATATTTTCGGTAAAGCGTTTGAGGTGCTGAAGTTTACGTTTCGGATCAGCGGCACGACGCTAGCGACCGAACTCATCACCGGCATCGTCGAGGGCTTGCTTCCCCTTCCGGGTAGGCTCAACGCATTCTTGTCTCAATCAGTAATCGACGCGGCGAAGGGGCTAGCGCGTAAGGGCAAGGTATTCACGGCGCCATTCAAGATCATCTTGACCGATCCGATAAAGGAGGCTATCGCTTCGGCGCGCGCTAGCCTTTCCGGGCTTGGTTCGGAGATCGGCGGATTCTTGGAGCGCATCGGCGCGGCGGGTGGCAAGTCGCAAGAGGCGACTGCTATTCGTAAGCGGTTGAAGGATGAGGCGGATGCGCGCGAGAAGGCACGACTGACCGAGGCGATCGCGATGGCTGCGACGGATGCGGATCGTGCTACCGCTACCCGCGAGCTGAACGATTACATCGACAATCAGACCGCCGACCGGCTTGACGCGGAAGTCAAGGCAACGCAGGACGCGAATCAGCGCAAGATCGACGATCTGATTCAGTCCTTCAAGGATGGCAATACTAGTGCCGAGCAGTTTGCTACCGATCTCAATGCGATCATCGGAGGAGACTTCGGCGAGGGTCTTGGTATTGCATTCGTCGCCGGCTTCAAAGGCGCGCTGGCTAATCTGGTGACAGAGATCAAGGGCATCGCTGCCGGCGAAGCCCCCGGCAATGTTCAAGCACCAGCCGGCTCTACGGTCGCCGGCGCACAGAGTGACGTAGCAATTGCCGCGCGTGATGCCGAGAATGCGAAACGACAGGCGGCGTACGACGCAAAGTTGTCCGCGTGGGAGAAGAAGCGTGATGCGCGTCGTGATAAGGCAGAGGAGTTCCGGCGTGGCGAGAACACGCCGGGGGGGTCGAAGATCACGCCAGCCGAGCAGAAAGAGATCAACGCGATCATGAGGGAATGGGCGGCCGCGAATGCGAAGCCAGCAAAGCCTACGATGCTTGGCGCTGGCGGCATCTTGAAGCGTCAGGTCTTTACGGCTGGTGAGGCTGGGCGCGAGGCGGTGATTCCGTTGGGGTCGAGTGAGGCGATGAACATTCTCCGTCAGGCCGTCGGCGGCGGTGGCGGAGGGGCGACGTACAACATCGTCGTCAATGCCGGCCTCGGCACGAATCCCGACGAGCTCGGTCGCGTCATCGTCGAGTCCATCAAGAAGTTCGAGAAGCGCAACGGTCAGGTGTTCGCTGGTCCGCAGATCCAGGCGACCTCGGCTGGTGTCTCGACGAATGGTGGCACGCAGTCGCGCAGTCTTAGGATGGGTTAGCGGTGGCTACGCCGAGCCTGCTAGTTGAGATCGGGTTTGACACGTCGAGTCAGGGTGGTCCGTTCTTTCTGTGGGGTAGCGGGACGGTGACCGATACGCAGGCGGCCAAGGATGCGAATCCGCAGAGTATCTTCGACAACACGACCTACCGCTTCGGGGGAACGCTCAACTATGACGTGACGACGCGCGTCCGCTCCGTGTCGATCACACGCGGCAGGTCACGCGAACTAGACAGGTACCAGACCGGCGTCGCCAACATCACCTTCAACAACCAAGACCGCGCGTTCGATCCGTTCTACACTTCCAGCCCGTACTACCCGGATATCAAGCCGCGTCGTAACGTGACGATTTCGACGGTCATCGGCGCGTCGACTGCCGTGCAATTCACCGGCATCATCGAGGATTGGGGGCTTGATTACAACATCTCGGGCGAGTCCACGGCTGGCGCGGTTGCCGCTGACGGATTCATCACCTTTGGCGGTCAGCAACTTTCCGCGCATACGGCGACGAGTCAGGCGTCGGGAGCGCGTATCGCGGCGATCCTGAACCGCACCGAGGTCGACTGGCCGACGACGCTGCGGAACATTGACACGGGCGCGGCGACGCTACAGGCTGACGTGGTGGATGCGGGTACCGAGGTGCTGGGCTACTTGCAGCTAGTCGAGGCGTCGGAGCCTGGTCAGTTGTTCATGTCGAAGTCGAACGCGCTGACCTTCAAGAATCGGAATGCTGGGGCGACGATCGGCACGGTGACGTTCTCGGATGCTGGAGGGACGACGATCCCGTATACCGACATCACCGTGTCGTACGGTACCGAGCTTTTGTACAACCGCGTGAACATCGCGCGGCTCGGCGGGACGATCCAGACGGCTGCGGGAACCGCGTCGCAGAACCAGTACGGCATCACTTCGCTCGACTATAACGGGCTGCTGATCGACACAGACGCGAACGCTGCTGCGCTCGCCACGTATCTCGTCGGCAAGTATGACGAGCCGGACCTGCGCTTTGACACGATGGGCGTCGAGCTCGCCGGACTCGGCACCGCCGACCAGACGAAAGTGCTGGCGCTAGAGATCGCCGACATCATCTTGCTGGAGTACCAGCCGAACCGGATCGGCGATAGGATCTCGAAGAACGTGCAGATCATCGGCATCCGTAACGACGTGCGTCCGATGTCGCACAAGGTCACGTTCTCGCTGGCCTCGACGGACACGGCTGCGATGGTCTGGGCGGGCGGCACCGTGACGAGTGGCACGGCAGTCGCGGCAGCCTACCCGTTCAGTATCATTGGCACGTCAACCTTCGGGCTTTAGGCGGTAGAATACTCTCATGGCTTACGTTACTCCGGGAACTGTGGCAGCAGGCGACGTAGCGACGGCTGCCGCTTGGAATGTGTTGACGAATGATGTGATTGACGTTGACTCTAGGTTTCGAATCTTCACCAACGAAGCAGCTCGGGATGCTGCGATCACTTCGCCAACCGAGGGGATGCACGCATATTTGACTGCCGCGACCGTTCCGGCCGGGACTGGTTCAACCTCTACGCAAATCCCCACCGGAGTACGCACTATCTATAACGGATCAGTTTGGGTTTGCGTAACGCCCGTCGGGGCGCGATCCAACGTAAGCGCCACTACAACGTCCACAAGTTACGTCAGCACTCTTACCAGCGATGGCACTTCTGTTAGCGTGACTCTGGTTACGGGGACTACGGCGCTCGTTCAGTTTCACTGCACGGGTGTTGGCAGCACAGCATCAACCACATTTCTTACGTTTGCAGTAAGCGGCGCAACAACCCTAGCGGCTGCTGACGAACAGGCCGATAGAGATGTTGTTGAATCTAACGGTCGCCAAGTGGGTATAAATAGATCACTTATTCAAGATGGACTCACGGCTGGAACTAACACGTTCACGCTAAACTACCGAACTGACGGCGGAACGATGGAGTATCTGAGGAGAAATCTTATCGTTCAAGGCATCGCCTAACCCGTCACGCTCGGGGAGTTGGGGATTCGTGTCGAGTCGCAACCAACCAGGCGGGGGACGCTAGGTTAGGCGGGTACTTCTTGTACCGTGATCGTGGAAATGGCACGCGAAGTCGAGCCGTTGTCAGCATCACCGGGGCCACGATTTACATAAATTGTTCGCGTGCCTCCAGATGACGTTCGTAGGCGCACGCTGTACGTTACGCTTGATGTTGTTGCTGGAGAGTCTAGAAAACTCAACGAAAGCAAACCGGGCATATTTACGGACGGAAGGAATCCGCTTGTTACTCTCGCGCGCGACCCGGAAGCATCACCGACTCCAATAGCGACACCATCACGATGCAGTAAGGCGTATACAAGATTGCTGACATCAATGTCTAACGACAAAAATGCCGACACGAGAATTTTTGATGTGTTTGCCGATGGTGTTATTGCAACGGTCAATCCAGCAATATCGCCGGTTGTTGTTGCAGTTGCTACAGCGGTACCAAATGCCGAGGTCAATGCTGTCTGTTTGATATTGACGAGGCTTGCCTGGTGAGCGATCACATCATTGGTCAACACATTCCAAGCGGCAGCCGTCGCTACGTCGCCAGATGCCAGTAGGTGAACCTTGCCACGAAGTCCATTACACTACGGTCATGTCTGATGCTGAAGTCGAGCGATTGTATCGGGCGATGGAATCCCTCCGTATTGAGGTCGTTCAGTACCGGGCAGACTTGAACGGTAGGCTGCGTGCGCTAGAGCTACACAGCGCCGAGGTCGATGCGCGGGAGGATCAGCGCACGATGACGCGGAGGGCAACGCTGGCCTATATCGCCGGTATCGCGTCGGTGACGGGTATCATTAGTGCAGTCGTCACCAATCTGCTCTAAGGGGAACACGTTGCATATCTCGCCTAAAGTCACCGCCGCCGCTCTTGCTGCTGCGCTCGTCACGATCATCGTCTGGGGCGCCAGTCTCGCCGGCGTCGAGATCCCGACCGTCGTCCAGGGCGCCATCATCACGATCCTCGTCGCGGCTGCCGGGTACTTCGTTACCGATCCTGCCCGGTCGTGAAGATCATCCGCCTGACCTCGCCGCTGACCGAGGGTACTGGCGTCGCGCTAGCGCAGCAGCACCTCGCCAAGTATGGCGTGCTGGCTAAGACCGCCGTAGACGGCATTTACGGGCCTGTGACGGCGAACGCAGCGAAGAGGGCTAAGTACCTACTGGGCTACGCAGACACCGCAGGAACGTACGACGCCACCTTACAGGCGTACATGAGTGGCAAGACGCCGCCGACAGTAGCGATGCGCGCCCGAGCATCTGCGCGTAAGCGGAAGCCGCTGCCGTCCGTGACTCTCGGCGAGCGTGCTGCTGACCGGATGGTTGGCTGGTACGTGGCGCGCTGGTCGGAGAAGCCTGCCGGATCGAACATCGTGCCGCCACTCTCCCTGCTCTGCAAGGATCTCAAGCTCGCTGCGTACTACTACCAGATGGGCTATGCGTGGTGCGCCCTCGCAGCCTTCACCGCCTACCTCGCCGAAGGATCGGCAGCCGCCAAGTACGGGCTGCGTGAAGGGCGATTCAATGCCCTCTACACGCCAGAGATCCGCGCAGTCGCCGAGCGTGGCGCGTACGGGTTGGCTTCCCAATCGAAGACGACGATCGTCAAAGGCACCGCGCTCCTGTTCGACTTCGGCGGATCGAACGGCAGCGAGGTCGACCATATCGGCATCGCCCTCGGCAAGCCTGGTCAAGTCGTCAAGGCTGGCGGCAAGACTTGGCGACCCGGCAAGAACTCGGTCGTGACGGTGGAAGGCAACACGTCCTACGACGATTCGGGCAGTCAGTCGAATGGTGGCTGCGTCGCTATCCGAACGCGCAGTCTGACCGTCATCCGCGCAGCGATTCGCGTACAATAACGGACGACACAACCGGGAGGGTAACGGTATGGGCTTGCTCGACGAGATCGGCGCGGCATCGAAAGCGCGGCACCGCACCTGCGTCATCGCCGACGTGATTGACGATCTACCGATCGAAGACGCCAGAGAACTACAGCTGGCGCTCGACGACCTGACGATGACGCATGTCGCGATCGCACGTGTCCTATCGAATCGCGGCTATCCGGTAGCGCTGAACGGCAAGCAGGTTGCGAATCATCGGAACGGATCGTGCCCGTGTCGGGTCTAGGCAAAGAAGTCGCGCTCGAAGTCCGATGCGACGAACTAGCGCAAACGTGCGCGCATTTGCAGCGCCAGTTAGCACGCGCCAAAGGCAAGAGTGCGGATCTCGTCGCAGCCGTCGAGCGTGCCGCGCTCGAATCGGCAAGCATCGCCGGTCGCGGCAAGGCAGTCAAAGCGCCGAAGCGTGACAAGCGCCCAGGCGGAGAGGTGGCCTTGCTTCATCTCACAGATTTCCAGCTAGGCAAAATTACCCAGTCATACAACACCGAGGTCTGCTGCCGCCGCGTCTTGGCGACCGTAGCAAAAGTGCTACGGCTGACCGAGATCCAACGCGCAGCGCACCCCGTCGACGAGATTCACGTCATGCTCGGCGGCGACCTGATCGAGAACGTAACGATCTTCAAGATGCAACCATTCGAGGTCGACAGCTCGGCGACGATGCAAGTCTTCGCAGCTGCAACGCTGATCGAATCCGTCCTGCTGACGCTGCTGGAGAACTTCGATCGCGTCGTCGTCCATGAGGTCCGCGGCAACCACGGGCGGATCGGACAGAAAGGCGAGACACCAGACAACTGGGATCGCGTCGTCGGCAGGATCGTCCGCGAGCGCCTGATCGATCCGCGCCTCGCGTGGGAAGCACCAGACAACTGGTACGCCATCGGCGAGATCGGTGAGTACCGGTTCCTTTTGGTCCACGGGGACCAGGTAAAATCGTTCGGGGGAAATACGCCGGCATTCGGAATCATCCGCAAGGCTACGGCCTGGTCCTCGGGCGTCCTTGAAGGATGGGACGACCTCTACCTCGGGCATTACCATCACGTCAGCCAATTCCAGATCCCGAACGGTGGACGCGTATTCATGACGGGCAGCACCGAATCCGGCAGCGAATACGCACGCGAGTTTGTCAGCGCCAAAGGTAAGGCGTCGCAGCGGCTTCACTTCGTCGACCCGCGCGCCGGGCGCGTTACCGCGGAGTACGTCATCTGGCTCGACTAGGCTCGCCGTACACGTCCGGCGTGAACTACGTACAACTTGCAGCGATGCCGCGTAGATAACCACGGCACCTATCTACACGCCGGTGCGGAAGCGTATCAATCCGATACGCTCTAGCCGCGCATACGTGCGAAGTAAGGCGCGCTTACCGGCGCACGTCGCAAGGTTACGCGACTTAGGTCTTGGAAAGTAGCGCCCAGACGGATACTATCCAAGCCTAATCCTCGGTCGCGTACGCGCCGAACTGGCGCCCGTGAACATCCGCGCCCGAGCCGGGTGCGCCGAAACGTTCGCGCCACTCGGCGATCGTGTACGTACAACCATCCGGCTCGGTGTCGAAGACGTGGCTACTGACAACGGGCGGCTCGGCGGCGACGGGCTTACCAACCTTCGCTCCCTTGTCATTCGACCAAGGTGCGTACATCTCACCATCGCCACGCGCTAGATCGATAGCGTCAAGGAAGGTCTGCGCGCGTGGACCCCAACGCGCGATGATCTGGTTACGCACGCCCTTCGGGATACGCCGATCACCCGTGACGTAACGCGTAACACGCGGACGCTCGCAACCAATCAGAGCAGCCAACTCGTCCGGGCAGATCCCCAGCTCGACCATCAGCACGCGGCTCGGCGAGATAACAGGCATTAGGCACCAGCCTTCGCATCGAGCGCGACAACCACGGCTAGGCACGCTTCGATGATGCGGCGAGCCTCATCGGGCGCATCGCCGAACGTGATGCGTCCGTTGGGATCTCTGCCGCTTGCCGTCTCGGTGTTCTCCTGGCACGCGCCTACGGCGTCGTCAACGCTGGCGCCTATGCCAATCATCCAATGATTATGACGCGCCCAAAAATAGAAGGCGCGCCCGTCAATCAGCTCGCCCTCGACCTGATGCGGACACGCCTCGCACGTCACGCGGTAGCTTGCCAATACCGTCGTCATGCTGCCGCCTTCGCAGCGCGTCGCTGGATCTTCGCAGCCAGCTTCGCGGCGCCACGGTCCAAGCGCACCTTCAGATTCGCCGCGATCTTCGCCTGACCTGTTCGCTTGCGCCTGCGGTTACTCATTACGTTCTCCCCTAGTGGTGGTTGTTTGTCGATCATACACAAAAAAGCGAACACCCGGCAGGACGCGAATCCTGCCGGGTGTGAGTCGCCCGAGGGAGGGGAGGGCGCCTGCCTACAGGTTACCCGCCGCCCGACTGCTATCGTCACTCGGCGGGCGCGTCGCCGGTCCCCGTGGTGGTGGACTGCGACGCGCCCACCTTCACGATCAACCCGACCGCAGCGCGCGTTAGTCCAACCATGTCGCCGATCGCCTGAAGCGTCATGCCGGGTGCCGCCTTGCGGATCAGATCGTCCCGCTGCCGGCGTTTCTCCTGCACGACATACTCGGCGTCGAGCAGCGCGTCAGCTGCTTTGTAGAGGTCGGCTTCGATAATGGTTTTCATGCCGCCTTCCTGTCTGCTTTGATCGCTCGCGTCTGAACGACGGCATACGCTCGGGCTTCGGGCAGATAGTCGAACTCATGTCGACGATCACGCTCGACGACGACATAGCCGCCTCGATCTGTCGCCCAGACCTGAACGACGGGATCGGCGGTCGAGGACACATAGATCAGGGTGGCGCTCATCGTGCCAACTCCGCGCCCGGATAGACCGGCGCAACGTAGCCTTCGGGCTTGTGGTGGTACCACGCGATGGGCGTGTCGCAGAGCTCGGCGCCCAGCGCGGTGATCGCGTCAGAGATCGCACGCTGCGCATCGTGCAGATGCTCGCAGCGATCGCCGCACTCCCAGAACTCATGCTCGATGTCGATCTCGTGGGACAATCGCCAACGGGCGATCTGAAGGTGGACGGTGACGTTGTTCATGGTGGTGATCTCCTTCGTGGTGGTGGACTAGCGGTTTTTCTTTTCAGCCCTGCGGCGAACTTGGTACTCGTACTTGGGGTGTCCGGGGTTGAGAGACCCCGTGCCCTTGCAGTCGTTGCATGTGCGATCCCTTGTGGGCTTCAATCCTGTCGTGCCGAGGCTCATGGTGTATCCGGCTTCAATAGTGCCGGTGCCCATGCACTTCATGCAATCAACCGCTTTGGTCGTGGCGTTCATTTCGTTCTCCCTTGTGGTGGTGGTGGCGATCATGCCGACGCCTCGTTGGCGTAGATGTAGGGTGCCATGCTGTAGTTGCCCTGAGGAAGTGCCTGCTCGACACCATCATCACCAACGCTGACCCCGACGCGCTTCATGCTGTGGCCATCGTCAACGGTGATGAACTTCGCGGTGCGGCTGACAATGCGGAAGCTAAAGATGCAGTCCCAGTTGCAAGACGATCGGGCGGTGTAAGTGCTGCCGGTTTGGAATGTGGTGGTCATTTGATCTGCTCCCCGTGTGGTGGTGGCGGTTGCCATGTCCTAAAGATAGGGCATATCCCCGCCCTTGTCAAGTGCGTTTGACAAGTGACTTACAGGGCAGATTCGGCAAGACGCCGCCGCGCCCAATATGCCGCCATCGACGCCCGCATCTTGGCGCGTGTGGAATCGGAAACAGGATGCCCCATCCTAGCAGCGCTCATTTTGGCGCGCGTTTTATCGGACGCTTTTTTACCCGTCTTTGATGCGCTCTGAGCGAACCTCCACTCGGAAGTGCGCGGCGGTTTCTTCCGACCTAAACCAGAAGCGCTCATCTTAGCGCGCGTTTCATCGGAAGCCTTCCGTCCGGTCATGGCGGCACTCTGAGCGGCACACCATTCGGGCGTGCGCGGTGGCATCTTCCGTCCCGCCATCGACGGTCCTGCGACTAGCGCGATATTGGCGAACTTGGGGTGGTGGCAATACTGATTGAGTAGAGCCTGCTCCCGCTCAATAATCTCGTCTACTGGATAGCGTCCAAGAACCGTGAAGCCAAAGGCGCCATATTTGTTGAACACCCTCTGAACAATTCTATTGCCATGAACACCGCGGCGCATATCGCTCCGATGTTCTGCCTCACGTCGCTTTAGATTGCACGCAGACCCGACATAAAACCATCCGTTGCCCAGATCAATCCTGTAGACGCCAGACTTCAGCATGGCTACATTCTACCAATCGGGGTTGACAACCGGGACACCGAGGCGTACTGTCCACAGCGCAGCCAAAGCTGCAAGCCAACATCTACACAGGGAGTTCAATGATGGCAAATATCGTATCCGCAGACGACGTACTGGGTGGCGGCGGAGAGCCGTACCTGTCCGCAGAGGACAAGGCGGCGCTGCACAATTCGCAGACCGCGTTCTACATGACGGGCGCCGTCGCAGAGCGCGAGGGAACCTATGGAACCCAGACCATTTTTACCATAAAAGCGAAGGGCATGGAGCCTTCCATGCTGGCGTTCCAGGCATCCGCATCCCGCATCTCGCAGGCGCGGAATGTGCTGAACGCGATCGCGCAGGGGGCCGATGCAATCGGACCGTGCTACCTCGGTCGCTGGGAAGCGAATGGAAAATCTGGGTGGCAGCTGACTTTCTCGCCTTCGACACCGCTCGCTATCCCGGCAACCCAGCAGCAAGCCGCGCAGGCTGCAACCACGGAACGCGTCGCAGCCGTCACGGCTGATCTCGTCGATTCGGACATTCCCTTCTGATGAGTCTGGCAATCGAAGTGGACAAGGTGGTCTCTGTCCTGATCGCCGGAGAGCGAATGTTCGTCAAGTCGGGCACCTTCACGCTTGATGCCTATGAGTTTCGTTTCGGCGATGGCGATTATGCCGGTAGTGGACTTGGATACGGGTTCCAGACCGTCGAAGGTGGATCGTATTACGGTCCGATCGAAGCGATCCAGATGGTTGAAGTAAGTGGCTAACGAAGTCGCGGTACGCGTCGGCGGTCTAACCGTCGGCGCGCTCCAAAACATCGCGGAGAACCGGCACGTGATCACTTCGGACGGGGAGCTGCTCGACGTCACGCTTGCCACCGATGATGATTTGGTGATCTGGTCGATTGTTACGCAAAGGCTCCGAACGCTCGCCCGGAACATCGAGCAGGGAGTCAACGCCGAACTCGCTGACCGCGTACGCCGAACAGGCGGCGCGATCACCACACCGCAAGGCAAAGCAAGCGAGACAATCAGCAGGGGATCGGTGTCCGGCATAGCCTCGGCGCAGATTCGCGAGTTGCTCGAAGCGGCGGCGGCTGACGGGATAATCCCGTGGGAAGCCGTTGACAACGTGGCGCCCCTGGTCGCGCACGTCACACCGCAAAAGGCTTGGCAGTACGCAGAGGACGCGCCTGATGAGATTCGGGAGCAGCTGGAAGCCATGATCCCGGCGAAGCGTCGAACGATCAAAGTCGACGAAGCGCCCGTATGACAGTTTCGCCACCCGCGCCCACACCCATCCTCCAAGATGATCCACTAGTGGGAGCGGGTGGCGTTCATACCGTCATCATCGGGTTGGACGCGAGTCCACTTCGCATCGGCTACGCGATCATGGTTCTCCAGACCGGCGAGCTCTTGACC
>Ga0222712_10005379_pt1 | contig 13000 bp, 1 predicted proteins | sample C33_657DmetaG_FD_165043 | JGI IMG/M metagenome (GOLD analysis project Ga0222712, IMG submission 165043) | Estuarine water microbial communities from San Francisco Bay, California, United States - C33_657D | ecosystem: Environmental > Aquatic > Marine > Unclassified | place: USA: California...
AAGATGGATTATAAGGAAATGCGCTTCCGTTAATATTTCTATTGTGTATGATACTCATAGATTTGTGCTAACTAGAGCTTGTGCTACAACGGTTCCTATCCAAACCGGTGTACCTGCACCACCTTGATAACTGGTCAACATAAATACGTCTGCAAATCCATTTGTACCAGTTAATGTTGGTGTTGCACCATTTGCCCATATTACGTTTGTAAATGTGATAGAAGCAGTACCAGCATATTTTACAACCAACATAATTGTATTTACCGATGGATTGTTATCTCTGCTGTTGTATGTGAAACTTGATATTGTGGTAGCATTGGCAAGAGACAAAATATGTACAGCACCATTTGCTAAATCAATTGTACAACCTGTTGTGCCTGACAATGATTGTGTTGCGCTTCTTTGTACAAGTTTTCCACTGGTATAGATAGATCCAGCTACATCTAACTTTTGTGTTGGACTTGTTGCGCCTATACCAACATTACCTCCAATTGGATTTAAAATTACATTTATATTATTGGTTGCACCAACGTCCGTTCCTTGAAGCCATCCATATCCACCATCCGCACTAACACCAAAATTAAGTTGAGTAGCACTTGTAACTCCACCTCTAATTTTTAATATACCTGAGTCATCACCGGCCACGCCATAACTTCCCACTACATCTAACTTTTGTGTTGGACTTGTTGTACCTATACCAACAAAACCCTTAAAATAAGAAGTACCTGTGCTAGCTTCTATACTAGCTAACAAGTCTGAACCTGTGCTATAGACTCCGAATTTTGGTTGTGCACCACTTCCATAATCAGCTGCATTTGGAATATGAATACTCAATACTCTATCTGTATAAGCTCCACCTCTACCAATCAAATAATAATTATTTGCAGCGGTGGTACCTGTTTGTGTATCAGGTAAACCAATAGCTCCCCATTTTGGACCAGACGTATCTGATACACGTAGTACACCAGAATAACCATTGACGCTTCCATCGCCTAATATTGTTAATTGACTATTTGGACTACTTGTACCAATACCCACTTTACCATCGGATCGAATAGACATTCTTTCACTACCATTGTTGTAAATAGAAATGAATCCTGAGTTAGTATTAACAATATAACAATCAACGCCTGGTTTATGTATATAAAAATTTGTACCTGCACTTCTTAAAGCAAGCAAAGCATCAGTATTTCCATATAATTCTAAAAGACCTCTATTTGACGTTGGATATGAAAATGTTGATGTGCCTATACCCACGTTGCCGTAGAAAACAGCTGCCGGTACACTTGCTGAACCTGTAACATGTAATTCTGCTAATGGATTACTTGTACCAATACCTACTCTATTATTGGTTATTACAAAGTCATTGGCACCATATTGACCACCAACAATTCTGTCATCAGCAAACACTTCAAATACAGGTAAACCAGCACTATTGTTGACACTCATTAAACTATCGGTCAAATCATCAACCACACTAAATAGTGTTCCACTTGTTCCATCTGCTCTTACAACGGTTGATCCTGCGGTTGTTGTGTTTACATGTAGTTGTCCAGAAGGAGTTGTTGTGCCGATACCAACGTTTCCAGTACTAGAAACAAACATTCTAGTAGCACTTCCAGCAACAAAAGTTAATCCTACACCATTGTTACCAAAAATATACTGAGTACTATTTCCCCAACTAATACTATTTCCAGAATCTATAAGTAGAGTACCAGCATTAACATAACTATTTCCAACTACATGAAGTTTATATATTGGAGAAGTTGTACCTATACCTACATTACCATCAGATTGAATACGCATTTTTTCAGATCCGTTAGTACCAATTGGTATAATACCCGACGCATTTAATACCAAATTACTTCCCATTCTGATTTGAGTATTAGCACTTGGACCTTGAATTGTGCTTTCGTCTTGTGATAAAAGAATAGCAGCTACACCACCTGAATTTGCTTGAAAAACATGTAATTTTGCAGATGGATTAAATGTACCTATACCTACATAACCATTAGCTTTGATACGCATGGTTTCTGTTTTACCATTAATAGTTTCACTTGCACTATTTTGGAATATATGATCTTGGTATGAACCATAAATCATACAATCAGAACCGGTGGCAACATCACCACTATAATTTCTGAATACTATATAACCACCGGTGTTGTTGTCTAAAAATGTTAAACCAGCATATGTTCCATTATCAGATGTGTTTCTGAATGTTATGTAATTACTTGTGTTGGAATCAAGTAGTATATTTGTTCCTGTTGTTACAGTACCAGTTCCGGTTGGTGTGGACGCACGAATGTTTAATAATGCGCCTGGCGCCGTTGTGCCTATACCAACATTTCCACCACTTAATATTGTAAATAATGGTGTTCCGTTATGAATGTGCTGAAAAGCTTTGTTATTATCAGTATATGTGTATAATGCACCAGCTAAAGCATTGTTTGTTACATCTGAACTTCTATTTTTTAATAAGTAACCAGATGAAGATGCATCGTCCATTCTAACACCAGAAACATTGCCTCCACCTGCTTGTAGTCTAATTATAGCATTAGCTGCTCTGTATACATGTATTGCTTCTGTTACACTACTTGTACCTATGCCTACATTTCCAGAAACATCAATTATCATCTTGAGCGAAGTTGCTTTTGTGCTTGATGCAACCTTTCCATTATAAAATAATGTTTCTCCAGTTGAGTTTGTCGCTATATAAGTAACACCATGATTATTTGCAGAACCATCCCAACGACGAAGATCAAGACCAGGAGTTACACCATCGTTATTTAGAATTGCTCCGATAAAAGTACCAGAATTATTGTATGTCGGATCAGAAACAGCAATAAGACCAGTTACTTGGAGATTGTAAATCGGACTTGTTGTACCTATACCAACGTTACCTGTACTTATGATACGCATTCTTTCAACACCATTGGTATAAAATCTTGTATTACCATGGGTGAAATTAGCATTGTTTTTTGTTAATTGTCCTATTTCAAGACTTCCGCCGGCTGCACCATATGTTCCTGGTGTATAATAAATTCCAGCTTGAGCATCCCAATCCCAATTTGAACCTAAAATCAAACCATTTGTAGCATTGTTACCAATCATCCACAAATTACCATCATTGTATCCCAATAAATCAAATCCGTAATATCTGACACGTTCATAACCTTGTGTCAATTTAGCTACAACAACATTGCTTGATCCAGCTCCAATTTCAAATTTAAAATTAGGAATGGTTGTACCAATACCAACATTGCCGCTTGTATCAATACGAACTCTGTCAGTGTCATTTGTTCTCAGTGAGAATCCGTGATTGGTGATTGAGCCAGCATATATAAGCCCGCCGGTGTTCGCAATCATACCACCCTGTACGGTATTTGTTCCTGCTGATACACGAATGCGCGCATCAGCGCCAGCGGTATCAACGTGCAACAATGTGGCTGGAGCAGTTGTACCTATACCAACGTTACCATCTGTTAACATTACAAAGCCATTACCAAAATTATTTGCATATGGAACGTTTACAATTGGATTGCCAGTAGCATCTGCATCAGTCCAAGACCAACCACTTGCGTATTGGTTTGTATAGGCACTGCTATACATGCTTTCAACATAGAATTTTGGCCAATATCCAGGTGAGCTCAAAACAATTGCTACAAATCCACCTTCTGCTGATAATCTAATAGTTGGTGCCCAACCACCACTTGATTTTGCTATAGGATTGTAGAATGTACTAAGATAATAATGCCAAGATATACTAATATCTGCATTTCGTGCGGCACCATAAATAAATCCTTTTATGTTAACAGTAAAATCGGCACTTGGGGATGCAACTGGAATAGTTGTTACTATTTTTATATAAGTTGGTGTTCCACTACTATTAATATCCAACCCAATCATTGACAATTTAGATGATAGACCAAAACTAGAAACACCATTTACAGCTAGTTTTGTACCAGGACTACTTGTGCCTATACCTACGTTACCAGAACTAGCGTCAATACGCATTCTTTCGGTTACTCCATTAGCATAGAATCTTAAATGTGCATTGGTTGTACCCAAACTATCATAATTGATATACATACCATCAGTAAGAGTACTAGATGTATTTCTTATTACTCTTATATTAGCATATATGTCATTTGCATTGGTCGATGTATTTAAAACAGCAACACCTGCTACTGACAAAATTCCATTAATATTTAAACCACCGTTTACGTCTAATTTATAAGCAGGAGAGGTAGTACCGATACCTACATTACCACTTGTATCTATACGTAGTCTTTCAGAACCATCTACGAGAAATCGCAATACTGCACTATTTTCTGCTGATAATGTTAAAGAACTTCCAGTAAGCCCTTGAATATAACCAGTTCTTGTGGTTCCCGCGCTATTATATATTGAAATATATCCATTGTTATTGTTTATACGAATTGCTTCTGTAGCGCTACTATTGATTGTGCCAGTTATACTTACTCCAGCAAGTGTCGATGTACCTGTTGCATTAAAAGTGCCATTAACATCTAAAGTGTAGTTTGCTGTTTGTCCATTATTAATTGACAATCTCTTATTTGTTCCGTCAAACCAAGCAATATTTTCTGCTTTACCATTACCAACGTTGAAATTTCTAAATTGTGTATTTCCATTATTATATCCACGGTAATTTATCCACATATCTGCAATACTATTAGCAAAATATGCACTATTTAAAGTATTATTCTCAGTTGGAGATACATAAATATAATCATTAAATATTGTTAGATTATTTATTGCGGTTCTAAATGTACCATTTACATCTAGTTTAGAACCAGGACTTGTTGTGCCTATACCAACATTACCAGTTGAACCTTTGATACGTAATACATCAACCATACTGGCTCCAGTATTCATAAGTTGAATACCTAAGTCGGAATCAAACCCATTTGATGGATTTATATTTAAAAAGTTGATTTGCACTGCGCTTGAACCATTATAATCTGATCTTAAAAATGTTAATGGTCCTGCTGCTATTGATTGGAATCCACTTACTTGAACTGTACCAGTCCAAACATGCAATTTATTACCTGGACTTGATGTGCCTATTCCAACATTACCATCACTTGTAATTCTAACTTTTTCGCTACTATTTGTATAAATTTGAATGGCATGAACACCATCTGTAGATAACACCGTACCATTATTATCTGCTCCTATAGTGAATCCAGCGTCAGTAGCAAGATCCCGTGTGAATCTAGCAAGAGTAGCAGCGGTACTGAATACTTGTAGTGGACAATTAGGACTTGTTGTGCCTATACCAATATTACCACCACTTAATATTGTAAATAATGGTGTGCCTGCATGAATATGTTGAAATGCTTTTCCACTATCGGTATAAGTGTACATAGCGCCTGCTAATGCGCCATTGCTTGTATCAGAACTTGTATTTTTAAATAAATAACCATTACTAGTACCATCATCCAATCGAATATATCCAAACGAACCACCACCATTTAATCTTATCCATGGGTTGTTAGCTCTATAAATATGAAGTGGCGCTGTAGTGGTGGATGTACCTATACCTACATTACCATCGGCTGCAAATTTAACAATATCTCCACTGTTTATTCTAAAGAAAATACCATTTGATGCGGTTGTATCGATGGCTGTTGCAGTTCCGTAAGCTTCAAATCTTGCAGTGTGATTATCATTTTGTGATACATATGTAACTCTATTTGCATTCTCATAGATATGCAATTTAGTTGATGGACTTGTTGTACCTATACCCACATTACCATCGTATAAAATACGCATTCTTTCTTGTAAACTGCCATTGTAATTTGTAAAGACAAGATCAGTTGCTGCGTTAACGGTGCTTCTTAATAATGCACTTATTATACCTGTTGCTGAATAATTGCCAGCCACAATGAAAGATAGTGAAGAATCATTATTAACAGCGGCCGCTGCAGTATTTGCTAATGTCAAATTATATACTCTGCCAGCAGCACTGGAACCACCAATTCTTGCAATAACACTATTATCACCACTTGCAGTACCTGATGAATTTGTTCCAACTTGCAAGGTAGCAGTAGGAATGGTAGTACCTATACCAACATTTCCACCAGTTATAATCCGCATTGATTCTGAATTTCCAGCAGCAAATGCCATATAACCAGCTCCAGCTGATCCTCCTGATTCTATCCAATTATAATAAACTCCAGAAGCATCAAATGATAATCTACGTAAATTAGCAGAACCATTTGAAATATTTATTGTACCGGCAACATCCAATTTAGTACTAGGACTTGTTGTGCCTATACCTACATTACCACCTCTTAAAATAGTCAATCTTTGTTGTAAACCACCACCATCACTTGGTCTTGTAAAAAATCCCAACGCATATCCATTGTCGCCTATATCTTCGTTATAAGCGGTTATTTGAGCGTTATCTCGTAATAAATTTCCCGCAGTTCTTCCTCTAAATACTATAGATCCACCAAAACCTGTTCCTGTTGCACTTGCAAAATCAGTATTAATGATAAGCATTTGACGCAAAGTTGTTGAAGTAGCAGGCACAGCATATACTTCCAATGAAGTACCCGGATTTGTTGTGCCTATACCTACATTGGCTGTGGCTAATAAAATTGCAGTTTTAAATGTACCATCTGCGGCTGGTATGCCACTAGCATCATATTCACCCCAATTTAATATACCACTCGAATCCATCCAAACACTCTTAGAGACTCTATTTGCCCAATGAAAATTAATATTTGGACTGTACTGAACACCCGCTTGAGTATTTCCTACCTGATCTCTTTCTCGTATGCTTATTGGACTATTTTGCCAATCTTCACTATTTGTCAAGTTTGTATAAGATACCAACATTCTGGTGCTTAAACCACCATTAAAAGCTAAATCACCATTTACTGTTAATTTATAACCAGTAACTGTTGTGCCTATGCCAATATTACCACCATCTCTTTGTATATAAAGATCTCTAACGGTTGAGCTACCAGGAACAAATGATTGTATAACAGCACCGCTACTTGTTTGTCCACCTATTCTTAATTCTCCAGCTGCACTACCAAATCTTGCGTGCCATACATCTGCATTATTATAAACATTTAAAGTAAATGTTCCTGATGTGGTACCTATACCAAGATTGCCACCACTAGTTATACGCATTCTTTCACTATTACCCGCACCAAATGCTAATCCAGCACTACCACCTGTGTTCATTAAAGTGGTTAAATTAGTTGCAGTAGTAATTTGTAAATCACTATCAGAACCATTTGTTTGAATATAACCAGTACCATTAACTCCATAATTTACATACAAATTTCCTCTAACATCAAGTTTTGACAAAGGACTTGTTGTGCCAATACCAATATTTGTACCGTTATCATAAAGAACGCTATTTCCTATCTTATTAGCAGCTGTAAATTTAGAAACATAATTTGTTGTTCCTGCAATTTGCCAGTTATTTGTAGAGTTAGAAGAATCAAACGAACCATTATTTGGAATTATTACTTGGCCAGGAATCCATTTCAATGAATTACTATCACCATTCAATGCACAAATTAATATCCAATTGCTTGAAGGTTTCCAAGTAGAGTTTTGATAATTTACTAATCTAAATTTTGTTTGATCTGATGCTTGACCTTGACCCGGAGTTATTTCATAATACAAAGCCTCCCAAGCAGCTATAGGAACACCTGATGCTGCACATGTAACTGTGGTTGTAACATTTGATGCGTTGTAATATGTTATTGTACCAGAAGTTGGGCAATTAATATCAATATATCCAGTGGTGCTAAGCTCATCCTTTTCTACAGGTATAACAATTACTCTGTTGCTCCAAAGAATTGCAGATCCATTATATGTTACAGTTCCGCCACCATTTACTATCCATTGAGCAGATAAACTTGCATTAAAAATGCCGCCAGAAATTCTTGCGTCACCAATTACATCTAATTTATAAGCAGGACTTGTTGTGCCAATACCTAAATTACCAGATGAATTTAATCTTGCTCTTTCTGCACCTGATACATAAAACATTGTATAACTACCATTTATCAATATTGGTTCATAGTTAGCATTAACTCTATCATATACTTGGAATATACCCCAATTACCATCCCAACCAATTTCTACACCACCCGTAGTACCAGAATTATTGTTTGACCAACCACTTACAGATAATCCACCACCTGATACATCCAATCTAGCTGTAGGACTTGTTGTACCTATACCAACAAGACCAGCACTAGTTATTCTCATACGTTCCGCAAACGCAGCATTTGCGGCGGTATTATTATTAGAAACAGGAGTTGTCCAGAATTCAAGATGCCCATTAAATTGTCCATCTTCATCAGCCTTGATACCAGCAAAAACATATCTACCACCTGAGTTACCTGTAAACCTTATTTCAGGAATATTACCAAAAGCACTATCACTCAACTCAAGATTTCCATTTCTTATATCTAACTTACTATTAGGACTTGTAACACCTATACCAACATTACCATCATATGTTATTCTAACTCTTTCATCATCATTAAATGAGAATTGTAATGAATTTGCAAATATTGTACTTGCAGGCACTCTTACTTGCCATCCACCACCATAACTTTGTAAATCCACACCCGTATAAGCGGCAGCACCAGTATTTTGGTTGTTTATTCTTACATAAGTTGCACTATTTGCTGTATTTAATACTTCTAATTTATGTGTAGGTGATGTGGTACCTATACCGACACTACCACCATTCAAAAGGGTCATCAAGGTGCTGGTATCAGCCGCATTTATAAAATTAAGTGCGGTTGTGCCTGTATATAGATAATTAAATGATCCACCATTACCCGCAAATAATCTTTGACTACCAATTGAGTGATACACGTTGGCGGTAAAGACTATGGCACCACTATTTACTACTTTGAATCTACTTACCCAATTTGCATGAGCAACTGTACCACCTGAATAATAACCTACATCTGTCAGTGGGTTTGTACCACCACTATAATCACCTGCTAATCTTATACCGGCAGTGGCTTGATCCATACCGATACCTTGTGATCCTCCATAAGTATTTATAAATAATGGATTGTTTGGAACTGTTATACCAAATGATAAAGCCAATCCAGAACCAGCACCAACTATATCTAATTTAGCAGCAGGACTACTTGAACCAATGCCTACGTTTCCAGCATTTGTTAAAACCATCAACGCTGAATCAGCTTGACTTCTCCACTCATAACCATTTCCTGAACCAAAATATGTTCTTCCATTTACGTCGAAATAAAATCTAACTTGACCATCATCTGTAAGATTCCAAGCATTGTTTTTAAGTCTTATTACGTCTTGAAATCTTGTTACTCCATTGACATCCAACTTGTAAGCAGGACTTGTTGATCCTATACCTACGTTTCCAGTAGTTGCAATTGTCATGAATTCTGTGGTGCCACTGTTACTGAAAAATCTTAGATTACCACCAGCACCACCATAACCAATAAACATACCATCACTCAATGATGCACCTCTCAATACTCTAATATTTCCATAAATATCAGCGGCGTTACCAGCATTTAAATCAAAGTTGGTGGTTAGTACTGTGGTACCTCTTACAGACACAGGTCCGTATATATCTACTTTTGTAGCAGGAGTACTGGTGCCTATGCCAAGATTACCAGCTGCTGTGATACGAGCTTTTTCAGCACCTTGTGTTTGGAAATAAATTGCTGCACCTGACGGATTTGCATTTAAACCAATACTATTACTTGCACCTTGAGATTGAATGAAAATATCTTGAGAAGTACCACCACCAGTTATTCTTGCTAAATGACCAATACCACCAGTTACACTATCAGATTGACCAAACGCTAAAACTGGACCAGCCGCATTACCTGTATTACCATTCAAATAAATGTTTCCAGGCGAACCAAGAAGGTCAGCAGCGGAACCAAATGATACAGATCCACCTGAGAAAATAACCATTCTCTGCGCATTGCTAGTAGCAAAAGACATTACACCTGAATTGGTATTATTTATATAAACATCTGCCGATGTCTTTTGAATATATAAATTTCCAGTACTATTTCTAAGTGCTAATAATGCATCTGAACTACCATAAAGTTCTACCAATCCACGATTGGCTGAACCATAAACAAATGATGTGGTACCTATACCTACGTTACCACCACTATCAATTATAAGTCTGTCAGTATTAGCAATTCTTAATCTTAATGATTGACCAGAGGCAGCATTTAAATATGTTATACCTTGATTGGATTGTAATAATGCATAATTAGCAGCATTTGTTTGATCCAAAGCTGAATTACCAAACATTCCCAATGATGTTGTGGTTGGCCAAGAACCAATTAATGCACTACCTACACGTGTTAAAGCTGAAGCAGCTGGAATATCAAGTGGATATATAGGATTGGTTGTACCTACACCAACATTTCCACCTAAAAATGCTGCTGATGGAGTAGATGTGGAACTTGTAACTTGTAATTTTGCTGTTGGATTGTTTGTACCAATACCCACTTTGTTATTAATTACTACAAAATCATTTACACCATATTGACCGCCTACAATTCGATCATCCGCAAATACTTCAAAAACAGGCAAACCAGCACTATTGTTTACCGACATCAAGCTATCACTTAAATCGTCTACAACACTGAATAATGTACCACTGGTACCATCTGCTCTAACAACCGTTGAACCAGCGATGGTGGTATTTATTTGTAGTTTAGATAGTGGACTTGATGTTCCAATACCTACATTACCATCAGTAGCAATACGTATTCTTTCTACTTGACCCGCAAACATTCTAATCAATTGAGTTCCAGCATCAAGAAAAGTTCCCGTTGCATCCGTTCCTATATAAAAACCATAAGCTGACGTACCAAATACACCAGATCCATAAACGTCAAGAAGTGAATTTAATCTAACACTAGTTGTACCAATACCCACACAACCAGTACTAGTAACACGCATTCTTTCACTCTCAGTTGATGTACCAGTAAATATTTTTAGATTTCCGGTATTATCTATAGTTAATGTTGAGTTGCTAACTAACGATCCAGCGTTTTTAACTTGAAAGTAAATACCCGATCCGGCAGAAGCACCATCTGTAGTAACTACATTAATTCTTTGTGTGCCTGTTCCTTCTACATGCAGTTTATAAGCAGGACTTGTAGTTCCTATACCAACATTGGTACCATTATCATATACTAAACTATTAGCTATGGTACTATTACCTGTAAATTTGCTTAAATAATTGACTGTGGGTTGTACAGATGTTACAAATGCACCGCCACCGCCTGTGGATATAGAACTGGCACTAAGTGGGCCTGTGACAAGTAACGTATTACCCGATAATCTTAAAGTATTAGTTACGTTATCACCTTTGACTGAAAAGAAGTCAATTTTACCAACAGCTGGATTTATTACGATATCTGCCATATGTTATATAAATAGAGGACAAATATAGATAATCGAGCGACAATTATAACCCAAATTGACCTTTTGTAGCATTATAATTCTGCAATGCTTCAGTTGAGGATAAAGCTCTGTTATAAACAAATACTTGTGATAAACTACCCTCAAAAACATGTGAGCTTGCTCCGCCAGCGGTTGCTCCTATGGTATATCCAACAACTTGCATACCATTAGCACCAATATTTAATGCACCTTTATCAACTCCATTAAAATATCCTCTTCCGGCAGATCCATTCCAAGTTACTATTACATGGTTCCACGTATTGGTATTTACAGAACCAGCTGATAACTGCGTTTTACTTCCTCTTACACCCACAACACAAAAATATGGAGCTAATCCGCCTGCACTTGTTGAACTATCACCACCACTTACAAACAATGATAATGTTTCAGCACCACCAATACCACCCGCGTTACCTATCATAGAGTAAGAACAATTACCACCATTGACTGTGGAATTTCTTACTGTAGTTGGTGATACTGGAAATTTAAACCAAACGCAGATTGTCCATGCATATCCAACATCTGCATAAAAATTATTTGTAGATGATATAAAGAATCCAGAAGCCGCATTTATAGAGAAATATTGAGTTGAACCATTTAATATAAATTGATTTGCTGAAAATATAGGAGAATTGACCAATGTAAAATCATTAACTGCTCCACTTGTATCATACCAAGTTGTACCTGCGCCTGCATAACTATATGGATTGCCAGCATCAACATTTAATACAAGACCTTGTTGTACAATTGTATCTGCGAATTTTGACTTTTGAGCTTCATAATTTTGAGCAACTTCTGTTGCACTTAATGCTTTTCTATAAAAAGACACTTGAGATATATTGCATGAAGTTGGGTCATTAGTATTTGCTCCTCTTCTTCCAATACCTATATTACCAGTACCTACATCAAATCCTGAAGAATAACTGGTACTTACATCTAAAACACCATTTATATATATAGCTATTGTTGATTGATTATATATCGCAACTACATTATACCAAGTATCAGTAGAATAAGACTGTGTGCTTGTTATTGAGGTTACCGTATTTTTTAATATGTAAAAAATAAATTTACCACCCGACGTAATCCACAACGCAAATCCATCATAAGCAGCAGAGTCATTCATACTATCTATTAACGCAGACGTTCTTACGACTTTGATTTTGACCCAAGTTGATATAGAAAAAGAAGAATCTGCTGGAAGAAAATTATTAGTAATTATTACAGCATCATTAGTTCCATCAAAGTTTAAAGTTCCTTTATTATAAACATCAAATAAAGGCATATCTGCTGTTGTTCCGTTACCCAATAATCCATTATTATTATTGTTACTCAAATCAATTATACTTCTATCAGTATTAGATATACCCCATTTTTGTCCAAGATATGTGTGGACTTGTTTTAATTCTGTCGTTGTTAAATCACGATTATATATTAAAATCTCACAGATACTTCCATTATAATATCTACCACCACCAGCCGACCAATATCCTATATTTAATCCATA
>Ga0222712_10005380_pt1 | contig 12998 bp, 24 predicted proteins | sample C33_657DmetaG_FD_165043 | JGI IMG/M metagenome (GOLD analysis project Ga0222712, IMG submission 165043) | Estuarine water microbial communities from San Francisco Bay, California, United States - C33_657D | ecosystem: Environmental > Aquatic > Marine > Unclassified | place: USA: California...
CTACGGGGCTCGTCGCCAGAGATGCGTAGCTCGTCCTCATCATCTTCCTGCGGAGCGGGATTGGTGGTTTCGCCCAGAAAGCTCAGGGCCATTGCGGCCTGATAGCTCGGGCCAAGGGCCAAGAGCCTGTCTGCTGGCGCTGCCGGCACTGCCGGTGTTTCACGTGAAACAGTGGGTCTGCTTACTGGGACAGAAGGTGCGCCTGCCGCCTGTCTAGGTGCGGGGGCCACGTCAGAGGGAGCGGGGGCCTTGGCCACTGCTGTCTCCGTTCCCATGACCTTCTTCACATAATTCTGCGTCTCTTGCGGCAGCCCGGCCTCATCGGCCCCGGCATCCAGCCGCTTCTGGGTATTTCCCGGGCCCCAGTTGTAGGCTATGGCAGCAGTGCGCTTGTCCTTGAACTTGTCCAGCATGGCCTTCAGGTAGTCCCGCCCCACCCGGGCCCGTTCGTCAGGGGTGTCGTCCTTGGCAGCAACCACACCGTAGCCCGGCCTCTTATTAGTACTGTCCAAAACCTGCAACTCGCCCTTAGCCGTACCGTACTTGGTCATCGGGCCCTCTAGAAGCTTACCTGAAGAATCGGTCCGTTTACCTCGGCTCTCGGCAAAAGTAATTCTGCTGAGAAAATCTTCAAAGTCGTCTTTGGCCATGCCTATCTCCGTATTACCGACCGGACGGTCGGTTAGTAGTACTCCAGCGCTTCCTGCTGCTGCTTCTCTTCGTCCTCTTCATCCGTGGCCAGAGACGCAAAGTTCCCCTGCCTGAATCTCATCCACGCCATTATCGCAGCATCCACCTGATCATCGTGGCTGCCGTTCGGAAAAGAAGCGCACTCCTCCACCATCTCCTCGGCCCACTCCTGCTGCTCTGGATACCAGATCATTCCGCTCTCCAATATCGGCGCTACGGCATTGGCCCGACTAACCTTATCCTGCCCCGATCTGCGCCCGCCGGGGCTATACATAGTGACAGGAATTCCCATTTTACGCAACTCCTGTTGCAAGGGCGTCCCGGTGGCCTTGGCCTCAATCAACACATTGTCAGGGTTCCAGTACCTGTACTCGTCCTTGGCCACACGCTTCAATTCAGGAAAGTCCCACCGCCCGCGCTTCACGCTCAACAGGATCAAGTTCGGGCCCGAGTCGGCACTCGGCACAAAAACGCCCCACGTACTGATTACCGAGTAGTCCGCCGTCTCCTTCTTACTGTACGCCGTGTCATAGGTCTGAATCACATAACTGCACTCCGGCGGCTCATCATGCTTCCAGCGCTTCCACCAGTTCCTCTTCAAGACCGCCCCATCATCATTCGTCGGCTGCTGCTGCCACTGGGCATTCCACTTCTTCAGCCCAATCGACATCTTCACCTTCTCCAACTCATCAATCGGCCAGAACCCCGGCCAGAGTGAGCCACCAGAAGGCAAGATGGCAGGGAATTCCAACAACTCCCACTGGTCCGACTTTATCTGACCATGCATCTTCAATAACCGACCCGACAAATCGTCCGTCTTCCACCTCGTATTAATCACCACAATCGCACCGTTCGGCTGCAACCTCTGACGAGGGCCGCTGGTGTACCACTCCCACGTGTTCTCCATTGCCGTGTCCGACATCGCATCCTGCTCATCCAAGATATCGTCCAAGATGATCACGTCCCCTCCGCGCCCGGTCATCGCACCGCCCTTACCAATAAAAAACGCCTCGCCCCCTTGCTGCGTGTTCCACCGGCCTGCCGCCTTACTGTCTATCGACAGGAGCATGTTCGGAAACAACTCCTTGTACTTATCCTCCTCCATCAGGTTCCGAATCATCCGGCCAAAGCGCTGCGCTAACTCCGCTGTGTGCGAAGCCACAATCAGCTTGGACCGAGGATCTCGGCCCATGAGATACGCAGGAAACAGATAGCTTCCCATCTGACTCTTGCCATGGCGAGGCGGCATGGCAATCATGAGCCTCTTACATTTGCCCGCGATTACCCGATCTAGCGCCTCGGCAATGATCCTGTGATGTTCGCCGACCAACATCTCAGGCCAAACATACCGACAAAAATCTAGGAACTTATTAGAGGCTTTCTCCTGTAGCTCAAGGAGTTTTAGACGAAGCTCCAAGCGCATCCGCTCTTCGCCCACGGTGTCCGGGGTGTTTTTCATATTATGAAATTGCCAAGTTTTGAAAAAATATAAATATACCCCATGGTTTCTATTTTGTAAATGACGGGGGGTGTTTTGCTAGAAATGTTTTGAACAACTATTTATTTGTCAAAAACAGAGCCGGAGACAGAACGTAGAGATGACGTACCATTTATGGCTCCCCCCGGGGACCCCGCAGCCCCGGGGGGAGCCAGCCATAGCCCTAGGCTATCGCCCAAAGGCGGCGATAGCCTATAGCCCTGAGCTATCGCTCAGGGCGGACGGATAGTCTATTGCCCGGGCCTATCGGCCCGGGCGCACCGATAGCCAATAGCCTAGGGCTATTGGCCAAGGGTCAAGCAGGCTCGTACTCTATGCTGAGTAACTTCTGCACTTCGTCGTCAATTTCCTTAATGTCCTCCGCAGCGGTCAACTGAATAGCCGCTTTCTTAGCGGCGAATGCCGCCAGTCTGGCAGGGATGTAGTCTGCCACATTTTCGGGCACTTCGAATTCAAGCTCACGGGAATACTTATCAACCAACACGTAATCACTGTCGGTGGTCTCATACATGCGGGGCATGTACTGGGGGGCTTCGCCCGGACTGGCATACCGGGAGAAATATGCATAAACATAAATGGTAACTGGTACGGTCTTAATCATGATGCTATTCTTTCTAGGTTAGTTGCACTGGGCCGGTTGACCCAGTGCTTGTATTATAGCAGGGTTTATCTTACCCTTACAACAAAATCAATATCATTTATTTTATTCTCTATCCTTTCGCCTAGGTTATCGTCTGCCCAGTCGCCGATCCTGTCGGACAAACAATCATCAAGCTTATCGGACAGATTGTCTTCCATCCAACTGTCAATCCTATCGTCCATCATACTGCCCATTGTCTGGCCAAGACTGTCCAGCAATTTATCTTTTGCCCAAGTGTCGATCTGGTCATTGATCAGTTGAATAAGTGCCAGCTTCTCCGGACTGGAAGTTGCCAGCATTTTGTCCACTGCATTAATTACAGTATTCAGCACGACTCGGGTTGCGGTATTGATTGCCGGACCTTCCACACTTGCGGACGACAGTTCTGCCACATAGTTTAATGCAGCGCTAACATCAGAGCCCCAGTCCGCAAACAAGGGGGCCCGAAATTTCCTGAGAGTATTTTCCATGATGCTATTCTTTCTAGGTTAGTTGCCCCCACTGCGGGGACATTCCCATTATAGAGCAGTGGGGGCGGCACGGTCAATATATATTTAAATCAATAATCAAAAGATAATAGCCCTCGGCTATCGCACCCGCTGCGCGGCCCTTCGGGTCCGTGCAATAGCCAAGGGCCAAGGGCCCCGGTCCGGGGCCCCCGGACCACGTGCACATAATATGGCGCATAGTATGAAACAGCGTGGACCGGGTGGCCGGTTTTGACTGTCTATAACTAACCGGATGGTCAGTCAGTAATCCCTAGGTCTACACTCGGGGGCAGCGCCCCCGATGTTCCATTTTATCCGGGGGTTAACTGGTTAGCAATTCTAATGCTCTGGTTTTAATGGCCGCCCCGGTCCCGAACCATGCCGATTCAAGCCGGGTATTGTCACTGCGCCCGCGCTCATGGTCCACCAGTTCAGTAACCGCATTCAGCATGCCCCAACGGGTCCCGATAACCCCCTCAAGCTCGGAGCCAATAGCCCGGCCATTGAACAGCGACATTATCCGCTTGTAGGCCCGGCTATCGCTAACATCCTCTTGCTGAGTGTACGGCCGGAGTAGCTCAGTCACGAATGCATCCGCTTCAACCGCAGGCATGGCCACCGTGGCCAACTTGCGGGACTGCACTAAAAAGCGCTCCCATGTGTTGGCCACAATGCCCAACTGCAACCGCACCGCTTCCGCATCGAATTTCTCCGAATGCAGGACCCGGACCGTGCTCTCATTGTCCCCAAGCGCTGCCGTGATGGTATTGTTGCAGACTACCCGAATGCTTGTGAACTTTGCAACCGTGGCCATGGTTCCATCATATGACGTGCCGAACAGCAGGTAGGGTTTGACCATATCGCCCTCAACGATATCAGCGCCCGGTCCAACACTAGCCAGAGCCCATACCCTTTTCCCGTGGCTGAGTGCTCCGGCTGTTTCCAACTGAAAGCCGCCAAGTTCCACAAGCCGCTCAAAAAAGCCCATTACCTGCGCGGGCTGAACCACGTTGTATCCGTCACTAACTACAGAGAGCGCTCCGCCTGTATCGCTACGGTGCAGGACTTTCCGGCCTTTGAAGCATTCGGGCTCTGTGGCCGCTGCCGTGCGATACAAAACGGGGGCCTCAAGCACGGTATATGCTAGGCCCGCTTCCCTTGTCCATTCGTCAATTGTTGCGCCGGGGGTCAGTGCCTGACCTAGGCCGTGCCAAGGGGTTTTCCCGATGTAGGCCATGGCGGCGGTTCCGGTAGTGGTGTCAATCATGTGAGCCATAATATTCTTTCTAAGTAAGTTGTTTCCAACAGCCGCCCGGCTGCTGGTAAGTGAATTATATTCCTGTTTCGCAACAGTTTCAATTTATTTTTAATTTATTTTATTTGCCCTCAAATTTATCTAACAGCCACGCCACCAGCACGAACCCGAACACCACCAAAATAATTATCACGCTGACACCTCCCGGCCCACGTCACCCGCCACATGATGCCGCAGCATTGAGCCCGGGGGAAGTTTGGCAGCAAAAGCCCGCAGGGTTTCCGCATCGTTTTTACTCCCTGTTTTTCTTGTCCCGTGCCACTGTATAGCGGTCGGACCACTGGCAGCATAACAGCCGCCCTCCGCATCCGTGGCCACTTTCTTTTTTCCGGTCCCGTGGCCAACAAACACCACCACATAATCCCGCTGACCCCGGGCGCATAACGGGCTACCGTTCCCACAATCCACGCATTGAAAGCTATCTGACAATTCAGCAGGGCATCGAAGGAATTTTATTCCGTGCACCGTTTTCGGCCATTGGTCCGCACTATCGTGCGCCCCCATGTAAACCGCAGGGCGGCCAAGCTCCACCGTGCGAACAGCGTCCGCCACCGTGTCGCAGCTTGCGTTAATGGTCGTCTTGCCCGCAGCAGGCACGGGCAGAGCTTCCGCAGTGAAGTGTGAATAAGTCCAAGCAACACCGTCAGGGGGGACAGAATCATAAACCGCGCTCAGATATTCAGCGTCGATTTGACTCGTTCCGGTACTGCTTTTGGGGTGTAGTTTGCAAGAACTGGGGCACGTGCCATAGGTCTCATGTTCCCCGCTACGGTAAGTTACCGCCAATGGGCCCGTCTTGCCATTACTGCTAACCGCTACTGTTTTCAACATAATATTCTTTCTAGTGTTGTGCCGGGAAACACCGGCATGGTGAATTATAACTACGCTACCGTTCTTCGCTGATTGTATTTTTCTATTGATATCTTTTTGATCATAGGTAAAAACACCGTGTCCCATGGGAAGTAATCGATGGGGGCAGAGGTCATTGTTTCCATAAAAGCCCGGGCAGCTTTCAGAGTGGCAAAGGCTTTAACCTCAATGCTTGAGCTAGGATAACAGACCACGAATTTATAGCGCGGTCGAAGGTTGTTTGACATAATATCCTTTCTAGTGTTGTGCCCCATTATCGGAGCACGTGTCCATTATAACGCAACTTTACCACCCCTGCCCATTGTATTTTTAAATGATGTTTACGTATCTAATAGCCCCCGCAGTTTGTTCCAGTCCATCACGTCAAGCGGCCAGTGCGCCAAAGGGACCTCACGCAAGCCTATTTCCTGCAAAGCCGCCGCATCCGATCCGCGATAAAGGAAAATTTCTCCGTTCCCGTAGGGCCCCGTCTTCGTGTACTTTTTAATGAGCACAAAAACAGGGCAATCGATCCGAGAATGCTTGACGTGGAAGGCTACCTGATGCGGGGAGATGTGCACTTTAAACCCCCGAAACAACACCTTGACCTCCATCATGACGAACTTGCCAGAATCAAGCCCCAGCAGGATATCCGGGATGCCCAAACCCACCCGAGACTCAATTCGCGTGAAGTAGCACCCGGGCAAGTTTTCCCGGATCTTTTTGTAGAAGATTGCTTCAGGAGTCATCTTCAAGCATCTCAAAAATATCGGGCGGAGGTTCCTTGACCCCGGACACAAAGGCGGGGTCCTTTTCAATCGTGGCCACCACCTTGCCCGTATCCGCATCAATCAACGCTGTGGGAGGGGGTCCGCCGTACAAGCGCTTCAGTTCGTCAAGCTTACGCTGCACCTCCTCTTTGCTCATGGAGTCGATGGTCCCATGCCGAATCTCTTTCCGTTCAACGTAGATCGTTCCAAGGGCCTGTCCGCGCCGGTATTCAGCATTCACTGCCGCAGCAAAGGCCCCAGCTTCCAGTGCCTTGTCCCGGATCGTCTGGAGGTCCTTCATGTGCCGTTCGTAGGAGGTATTGAACTTGGAGGCTAATTCAGCCCTGTAGGCCTGTATTGCGGCCACCACGTGGGGGTACTCCTTGGGGTTGGTCAATTTCCACGCCATGACGCTTGCAGAGGTCTCCTTGTACCCTGCCCGTATAGCCGCCTCCTTCAGGGTCACCCTACCATCCCCCGAGACGTATTCCTGCACGAACTTCCATTCCTTGCCGTTGAGCACCTTTTTCTGGTTCCGCAGGGGCGATACATCAGAGGTGAGCCGCTTGTTTGCCTTGTCCCCAATGACAGGGGGCACGTTCCATACGTCTTTCTTCATGGCTCTACCCTCCAGAGTCTCCAACCGGGTTTGTCCTCAGCCCGGCGAAGAGTGAATTTCCAGTCAGGTTGATGCGCCTTGACAAAGCGCAGGGAGGCCACCCGTGCAGAGGCTCCTTGGTTCTCATCTTCAAAGAACATGCTGTCTCCAACCTCCATGTCCCTGAACGGGTATTTGGCCCTTTCAGGGAGGGGAATTCCTGCCTCAATTGTCATCATTTTTGCCGCCCATCAGTAATGATCCAAACAGGAGTGTACCATAGCCTAACAAGGCGTGTCGCCCTAACACAGGGTCCCTTCCCATCCTTTTTTATTCCTCTATAGACCCTTGGGAAAAAAATAAAAAAAAATTCTCAAAAAAAAAAACGTAGGGACCCCCCAGTAAATTACTCCTCTTGACCCCCCTGTAAGTCAACGTATTGCTCTAAGTACTTGATTTCAATCACTTATTACGCCATTACGTCTATTACGCCTAATTTCAAAAAAATAAAAAAATAATTCTTTTTTTTCCCAAAAAACCCTATAGTGAAAGCCATTTCCCATATAAAGAACCACATTCTTTATATCTTTCTGGCATATAGACCCCAATACCTAGGGTAAACCCCTATAAAATAGTACGCAACACCCACTTGACAACTACATCTGAAGGACAGATACTAACAACTCATGAACATTTTAGAAAGGATAGAACATCATGAAACATATCGCAGATTTAAGCGTAAAATTGCCTATTCAAGTAGAATATCGGATAGACTTTGAGGGTAACTTCCTCCTTGATTCCGTCACGGTCCACGGTCCAAGAAACGAGGTCCTAGATGTCTTACCCTTGCTCAGTGAAGACGACATCTTTGACATCACCGCCCAACTCCACAACTGGTACGAAGATCATGACGAAACATGAAAAACTTAATCCCCTGACCACTGAGTCCTATCACAGGCTCATTGAAAGGACCAGTTCGCACGCAGACGACCTCTTGCTCTACAGTAATTCCAAGGGCATGACTCTTCATGAGTCCTTTTTCAGCATGTCTCTGTGCGTAGCCGCGCTGGCCCACGGCCTTGGGATAGATGCAAATACCGTCTATGCAGGCATTGACGCCGCGCTGGACGACCTGAAAATGAATGAGGAAAAAGAATGAACACCTCCTACTTAGCCCGTGCGCGCAAGCTCTTTGACAACCCCCTGTCACCGAGGTCCGTGAACCGGCACAATATGCGCGGTTGGGTCAAGAGCATCAGGTTCTTGACATTCGACTCAAAGAAAAAATGGCTTTTGCACGACAACGTGGCTAAACTAAAAGGAGCCCACAATGATTAGTATCGAAACACGCATTGCAGGTGCGCCGCGCCCACCTACTGGTGGCCGAGGGATTAGTATCGAAACCCGCATTGCAGGAATCCCCTGTATCGTGGAGACAACCCACATCAGCATTGTCCGGCCCGACTGTAGGGCCGACAGTGATTGGGACTACACAGGCTACTCAGAACTGGAGTGGGTAGTCTTGGACCGGCGCGGTAGGCCAGCCCCTTGGCTACACCGTAAGGTGACGGATGAAGACGAAGAGCGCATCAATGAAGAGATTTTTAACCAAATGGAGACACTATGAGACCCGACAACATGGACAAGACAGAGCAGACGGTATACATCCTCAATGGAATCACCCTCCTGCCCCACTACACCCTCCCCTGCTACGTGACGCCGGGGTTCAGTAACGACAACCCCATGAAGCTCTGGACAGTAAACGAGCTACTGGATGAGGGTGCTGTCAAAAGCACTGCCTTCCTGTGGCCCAGAGGCCTGTTGGCACAGACCAACGCTGGATGGCACACGTGAGCGCCGGAATTGAAGGCGTGGGTGAGGAGAAGTTGCTGACCCCGCAAGAACTCATTCACGCCCTGATAGCAAAAGGTTGGCGGCAGGTGGACATTGCGAACAGGGCAAGGATCCCCAAGGCGGACGTGAGCAGGATGAAAGCCGGGCAGTTGAGAAACATCCGTCACCTGCGTTACTTTTCAATGTTCAACATCATGAACGAGCCTCCTCCTGTAAGAGTGTCCAAGGCCCTTGTTAAGAAGAAATCGGTGCAGTACATGAAAGGCTTTGCTGATGGGGTTGCATCGGTTAAGGAGGGCCGTCATGAATGATGACGAGGACTATGGGGACATAGATGTGTTCATGTACTGGGTGACCATCGTTATCCTGTTCTTGGTGACGATTGTCTTTCTAGGTGCGGTGGCTGGGTTTATGTGGGCTTTGATATGACTAAGCAAGAACTACTCAACCTACTCAAGCTGCTCTCAGCAATTGAGAGTGCAATGTCAATCCATAAGGCAACACTGCCCGACTACTTGTTTCAGCAGATTGACGCTGCGGTTGCAGTGCTGGAACGGGAGATTTTGAATGACTAAAGATGACATCATCCTCATGGCAGACGCATCCGGGATAGCGTACTACGGCATGGGTAAAGACAGGGAGAAGTTTATCTATTATCTTGAAGCCTTTGCCAATCTTGTTGCCGAGCATGAGCGAGAGGCTTGCGAAACGGCGGTGGAAAACATTGCGCGGCAATATCAAAAGGCACATCACCCATCCGCAGAAAATGTTGCAGATGCCTGTGCTTACGCTATTAGAGCAAGGGGAGAGAAAGCATGACTGACAGAGAAACCATGCAGCAGGCGCTGGAGTGCATTGAGCGTCTGAACATGCGGGGACGGATATTGGCCGACTTTGAGGATGAGGTTTATGCAGCCATCAACGCCCTACGCAAAGCCTTGGCACAGCCAAAGCAGGAGCCTGTGGCGTGGATGTCCTCAGATAGGGCTTGGATGTGGAGTGATTACAGCAAAGCCATAGCTGCGGTTGCCAATATTCCTACATTAACTCTGATACCCCTTTACGCCGCACCAACACAGCTAGAGCAAGAGCCTGTGGCGTGGATGACAGAAGATGAATGTGATGTTTATACACGCAAACAAGTTAATGGTTATTTTCAACACGACCATATTCCGCTTTACACCACCCCACCACAGCTAGAGCAAGAGCCTGTGCCGAAGCCAAGTTGAAGGAGCGCAACACATGACTGAATACTTTCACCCAAAATACCCGAAGCTGTACCGCATTGGGGGTGAGTACCTGCCGGGACTAGCTAGGCTATTCGGGGCGCATGAGTGCAATGCTGGTGAGGCGCATGACATCGTTGATGGCAAATGCACCAAGTGCGGTGTGCATGTACGGGAGCAGAACACATGACGAAAGCAGAGAAAGAGATCCGAGACTTTTGTGCACATCACGCAGATTGGTGGCCCTCAGTTAGTCAAGTTCGGGAAATCATGGCCTTGGCACAACAGCCGCGCCCGTGGCAGGGCTTGAAAGCGGCTGATTGGGCAGAAGTCGGGGACTTGCCGGACAACTTTGATGAAGGCGTTGCGTGGGCAAGAAAAAAACTACGGGATAAGAACACATGAAAAGCCCCACCACACCCAAACAGAAGAAAAAGCCAATCAACTTCTACGACCCTTTTAAAAGGGTGGACCCCAAGCTGCTGGAGCAGATGTACAGGGCCGCGCAGAAAGAAAAACTTAAACAACAACCGGAAGCACTACTATGAAAGACTTAAATTATTTCCAAGCATGGCCAAGGGCCACGGTTGACCAGTATGCTGCCGAGAGCCACGTTCGGCTGTTGGAGAACGAGATTGCATTGCAGCAGCTACGTGAAGACCTGAAGCTGGCACAGAACGAAATAAGAAGATTGATTTGGGAGTCAAGCAAATGAAAGGAACTTATTATGGCTACTAGAAACAAAGCGTTGCCTGATTACAGACAGCAGGTGATGGCCTGTCTCCGCAAAAGGCCCATGCGTACCTCGGAACTTGCGGAGGCGCTGGGAGTGGCGAGAATTAAAGTGCGCCAAACAGGCCTGCTGCTGCAATCTCAGCACCTTGCCCGTGCGGAAATAATGCCGGGCAAGGGCAAGCAAGGGCTAGGGCGCGAGTACCTGTTCACCTTGGTGCAGGACGACCTCTTTTGGCAGAGCACAGTTGTGAGGATGACCTTCTGGCAGAGGCTCAAGTACCTATTTGGCTTCGCCCCAACTTAGCCCTGTCTCCACATCTACGCGACTGGGTACTTCCAAGGTGACGGCGGACTGCATGATCTTGGCAGCCTCTGTCGCCTGTTCCGGCGTGGCCACACTAACCACAATCTCATCGTGCAACTGCAAGAGCAGTCGAAAGCCCGCCTCATGCAGCGCCAGCATGGCACTCTTTGTCTGGTCCGCTGCGGACCCCTGTATCAGCCGATTCAAGCCCTTGTAAGTACCTGCCCGTTTAATCCGTGGGCCGTACTCAATGACTGCCTGCTCACGGGGCAAGGCCTTGTTCACTCCCCACTCCATGGGCTCCCACAGAGGAAAGCGGCACTTGCGGCCCAGTAAAGTGCGGATGGAGCCGCCGGAGGCCGGATGTTCTATGCGCTGCTGCACCGCACTGATCGTCCCCTTCAGAAAAGGAACGCTGCGGTGAAACTGGCCGATCAGTTCGTCGGCATCTTCTAAATGCAGATCAAGCTGCGCGGCCAACTTATTCTTGCCCATGCCGTACATCAGCCCCAGACCAATGGTCTTGGCAGCCTTGCGCTTGATGCCCGCCATGTTGGCCACCATCTGGTGGAAATCTGTTCCGGGGTCCTCGGTGTAAGCGCCGACCATCTTCTCTGATCCCGGCAGGCCCAACAGGCTGGCGTAGTGCACCAGCAAGCGCGGCTCCTGCGACGAGAAGTCATTTGAGGCCCACAACTCGCCCTCCTCTGGCAGGAACAAGCCCCTGACCATGGGCCCAATGATTTCATGTCTGGCGGGGACCTGTTGCAGATTTGGATTGGCCATGGACAGACGGCCCGTGACCGTGCCGCCGTCATCTGAGCGCATCTGATTGATGCTGGCATGAATCCGGCCAGTCTTCTCGGACGCCTTGAGGTAAGGCTGGAGAAACGTGCTGTGTGTTTTGTTGGTCTCGCGCCCTTCAACAATCAGCTTTGCAATGGGATGCTCACAGTTGTCCAAGAACCCCTTGGTAAAACTAGGTGCGCCTGTATCCGTCTTGTCATAGTGCAGCCCCAGCTTGTCAAATGCATTGGCAATACTTGCACCCGCCCAGATGTCAACTGCGGTTCCGGCAAGAGTTTTAAGCTCTGCGTAAATCTTCTTCTCGCGGGCGATCAGGGTGTCAATAAGCTGCTCACACTTCCGGCGATTAAAGCGCACCCCAGTGGCAGTCATATTTATCAACACGGGCAAAAGGCGCGTCTCTAGGGAAAAGATGGACTCCACATCCTCCTGACGCATCTTCACTTTAAAGGCCTGCCAAAGACGGAGTGTCAATGCCGCATCCTGTTCAGCGTACTCACCCACATACATGGCGGGCAGCTTCCACAACTCCTTCTTGGGGTGCACACCAAAGTCGGCGGCAGCCTGACGCAGGCCCTGCTCACTCTTGGCCTCATGCAGGTAGTCAAAGCCCAGCGCATTGAGGGAAAACCCGAACCTGTTCTCATCCAGCAACGGAGCCGCCAACATGGTGTCCATCACCGTGCCGTTTACGGAGAGCCCCGTAGCACGGAGCCAGCCCATATCGTAGGAGGCGTTGTGCATGATCTTGTCGGCCTTCGTATTCAGCACCTCCTGCACCCACCTCGTTACTTTGTCCTTGTCTAGGTTGCCGCCGCCCTGATGCGCCACGGGGTAATAGCCTGACCAACCGTCAACTGCCACGGCGTAACCAACAACAAAGCCGTCATTGCGTGGCCATCCGGGCCCGAAGTTCTCAAGATTTGGGTCACACGTCTCAAGGTCAATTGCGATTTCCTTGGCTGCGGACAAGTTGGGGAAGGTGTCTGGCGCAACCCACTCAGTGGTAGTGGGAAACAGGGGAAGAGTTCTCATAGCCGAAAGCCTCTTTCTGCGTTCTTGGGTAGCACTAAATGCAACGCCTTCTTGGTGCGGGTGACCCCTACATAAAAAAGGCGGTGAAGGTTGTCGGAATTTACAACGTACTCCTTGCAGGACTTTGGGCTCAAATCCATGATCAGCAGGACATTGTCTGCCTCCCCGCCCTTGGCCCCGTGGATTGTA
>Ga0222712_10005381_pt1 | contig 12996 bp, 12 predicted proteins | sample C33_657DmetaG_FD_165043 | JGI IMG/M metagenome (GOLD analysis project Ga0222712, IMG submission 165043) | Estuarine water microbial communities from San Francisco Bay, California, United States - C33_657D | ecosystem: Environmental > Aquatic > Marine > Unclassified | place: USA: California...
CACCCAACACTTTCTGAAGCAATGGGTGAAGCTCACATGGCACTTGCCGGTAAACCATTACACGCCCACGGATAACTAAGAATTTCAATCAGGAAACCAAGGAGATAAAGAGATGACCTTCTCACTAACAATGCCAGCACTTGGCGAGAGCGTTACCGAAGGTACGGTCACACGTTGGCTCAAGAATGAAGGCGACCAGATCGCAATCGACGAGCCACTTCTTGAAGTATCGACCGACAAAGTTGATACCGAGATTCCTTCACCCGTTGCAGGCGTTCTACAAAAGATTGTTGTCGGAATCGATCAGACAGTTGCAGTTGGCGCCGAACTAGCGATCATCGCTGATGGTGCAGCCGCTGCTGCCCCAGCTCCAGCAGCACCAGTTGCTGAAACTCCGACTCCAGTTGTAGCCGCGCCTGTTGCAGCTGCACCTGTTACCCCAGCTCCAGTTGCTGCACCTGTTGCTCCAGCGGCAAGTGGTGCAGGCACCGTAATTTCAATGCCAGCTCTTGGTGAATCGGTTTCCGAAGGCACCGTGACTCGCTGGTTAAAAAATGTTGGTGACTCAGTTGCAGTTGATGAAGCGTTGCTTGAAGTTTCTACGGACAAAGTTGATACCGAAATTCCTTCACCAGTTGCGGGCATCTTGCTTGCAATCGATGTTCCAATCGACACCACTGTTGCAGTTGGTGCCCGTTTAGCTTTAATCGGTGCATCTGGTTCTGCGCCAGCTCCGGTTGCTGCAGCACCAGCAGCCCCAGTAGTTGCCGCTGTTGTGACTCCCCCACCCGCAGCGCCAGTTGTGGCAGCTCCGGTAGTTGCTGCCCCTGCTGCGCCGGTTGCAGTTTCAGCACCTATTTCACAACCAGCTGATGCTTATGTAACTCCACTTGTTCGCAAGTTAGCTTCTGAACTTGGTGTAAACCTTGCCTCTGTTAAGGGCACCGGTATTGGTGGCCGAATTCGTCGTGAAGATGTCGAACTTGCAGCTCCTAAGAAAGCTGCGCCACTTGCAGCCGCACCAGTCAGTTCAGCTCCTCGCACATCAGCGCCAGCTATTGCGGTATCGCCTCTTCGCGGAACCACTGTGACCATGTCACGTCTGCGCAAAGTTATCGCAGCTCGCATGGTTGAATCGCTACAAGTTAGTGCGCAGTTAACAACTGTTATCGAAGTTGATGTTACAAAGATTGCTCGTCTGCGCGATAAGTCAAAAGCAAGTTTTGAAGCACGTGAAGGCGTCAAGCTTTCCTTCCTTCCATTCTTCGCGGTTGCAACTTGTGAAGCACTTAAGCAACACCCAGTTCTTAACTCATCTGTCGAAGGTGACCAAATTACTTATCATGGTGCTGAGCATCTTGGTATTGCAGTTGATACTGAGCGCGGTTTATTGGTGCCAGTTATTTCCAATGCTGGTGACTTAAACATGGGCGGCATTGCTCGCAAGATTTCAGATCTTGCTGCACGCACTCGCGATAACAAAGTAACTCCCGATGAACTCGGCGGCGGAACTTTCACTCTTACTAACACTGGCAGCCGTGGCGCACTATTTGATACTCCAATCATTAACCAACCACAGGTTGCGATTTTGGGCCTAGGTGCAATCGTTAAGCGTCCAATGGTTGTTCGCGGTGAAGATGGCGGCGAAACTATTGCGATTCGTTCAATGGTCTACCTTGGTCTCTCATACGATCATCGAGTTGTCGATGGCGCAGATGCAGCACGCTTCTTAGTGACTTTGAAGGAACGCCTAGAAGGTGGCGCTTTCGAATCAGACTTAGGACTTTAATTTGCTGCCGCCACAACGAATTGCCGTCACTGGCGCATCTGGCCTGATTGGTAGTTCTTTAGTTGGTTATCTGAAGTCACAAGGTCATACAGTTCAGCGCTTAGTTAGGCGTCCCGCAGTCTCGAGTGAGGAAATCACTTGGGATCCAATTGCTGGCACTGTTGATATGGAAGCTCTAGCTGGAGTTGATGCAGTAATTCACTTAGCTGGTGCCGGTGTTAGCGATAAGCGATGGACCAAGAAATATAAGAGCGAAATTCTAAATTCACGTTTACTCGGCACAACGACAATTGCAAAAGCAGTCGCGATCGTTAAGCCACAAGTATTTATCTCAGCAAGTGCTATTGGTTGGTATGGCGAGAGCGGTAATCGCGCCGTAATTGAAAGCGATCGAGTTGGTGATGATTTCTTAGCAGCCGTTTGCCGTGAATGGGAGTCTGCGGCAGACCTTGCTGGCGATGTGCGAACCGTAAAACTTCGTACCGGTTTAGTGCTTGACCCAACTGGGGGCGGATTAGGCAAGATGTTGCCGATCTTTCGCTTTGGTTTAGGTGGCAAGCTCAGTAACGGTAAGCAATGGTGGTCTTGGATTACTTTGCACGACCAGATCCGGGCGATTGCCTTTTTATTGGAGAATAAGGTTTCTGGTCCGGTTAATTTAACTTCACCTAACCCAGTTACTAATTCTGAATTTACCGCGGGTCTGGCTCGTGCGATGCGCCGTCCGGCACTTTTCCCAGTTCCAGCTATTGCGCTAAAAATAGTGTTGGGCGGTTTCTCAGCTGAAGTGCTTGGTTCAAAGAAAGTTATGCCACAGGCACTTACCGAAGCTGGCTTTACTTTCGATTACCCACATATTTCATCAGCGCTCGAAAAGTTAGTTGATTAATTAGCTAACACTGCCATTGCGGCTAATCGTCCTGATTTAAGTGCCCCATTTTGCGAAGGACCAACTTGTCCATCCCCTGCCAAATAAATTCCCTCGCGTATGCGACTTTCAATTGGCTGTGTTATTCGCTTAGAACCTATTGGCAGCGCTGCCGGAATTTCATACTTAGCGATTAACTCCCAATCGCGATTATCGCAGTTATACAACGTTGCTAAATGTCGGCGAACTTCAGATTCAGTAACGCCAACATCGGTGGTCGAAGAAACTAAGTTCTTGCCCGTTGGTGCGTATTCAGGAATGAAATTTGAGATCACTAAAGTGTTAATCACGGCGCCTCTATTTTGGCCGTCGACAATGAGTTGGCCATGTGAGACCGGAGCTTTTGGGGCGCTGTGATACCAGGTTGTGCAGCCAGCAAGTTTGGTAACTGATGCCTGATCAAGTAATTGTGCTGAAGTAGTGCTATCGGTTGCCACAATAATTTCATTTGCCGAAATCTGACCTTCGGACGTTACAACAAGTCCGGGCTTAATCGAATTTACAGTTACTCCCAACCTAAGATCGTTAATTTCATTAGCCATTGCCTTAGATAACGCACCGACCCCACCGCTTGGCAACCCAGGCTTTCCGCCAATAAAGGTCTTAATAATTTCTAGCCCCGTATCAGCCGAGATATTTGATAAATCGGTTAGATAAACGCCGCGCAGGAAAGGCCGAAGCGCCCGGTTAAATATTTTGCCTAAACCAGCACTGACTAAATATTCCGCAATCGATTGATCAGCCTTTGGCTTACCCAGAATTGCTCTAGTCACCGCTAATTTTTCAAAGACAGATCCAGTAGTTAAATCAAAGGCTGCGAAGGGATACTGGCGCGGATCCCCCAATCGATGTAACTCTTCATCAATTGCGATATTTATCGCCCGATCGGCAAATCTAAAATCTAATTTGTCCAAGACCTTTAAAGTTACTAATTCAGGATACTTGGTATTAATCAGTTGAAAGCCGCGATCACAGGTGAAGCCATCGATGGAATCAGATTGCACTCGTCCGCCAGCTCGCTCTGCGGCTTCCAGCAAAATAACTTCGCGACCAGCCTTCTGCAATTGAAGAGCGGCGTTCATGCCAGCTAATCCAGCGCCAATTACTACAACCGGATTACTCACGAAAATTCAGTTCGCGCGCTTTATCAATAATTGTTGCGACGGCAATTATTTCATCCTTACTGACAGGCCATTGATTTGTGCCCGCGATAGCGCCAGCGACTAAAGCGTAAAAGCGAGCATAGTTTCCATCTTCAACTATTAGATCGCTAACTTTATCTCCCCGAATTATTCGAGCTTCTGACTTAGTTGATACATCCCACTTGCCTTCATATGGCACTTTGCCAGCTCGCAGTAGCGCTTCCTGAGGGTCAAGTTCACCGATTACAAGTGCACCGCTAGTTCCCATCATTCGGATACGCGGTCCGGGAGCTCCGACAATGGAACTGGTCGAAAGATAGGAATCAACCCCGCTCTCATGTTTTAGGACTAAAACCACATCATCATCAGATGCGCCTCGGATACTGCGCACACTTGCTGAAATCAATTCAGCTGGGCCAAACCAATCAAGTGCTGTTGACACTAAATGTGATTGCAGATCAAGGAGTAATCCCCCACCTTCTTCGGCGCTACTTTGCTCGCGCCAAGATTGCGCAGCTAAATCAGGGCGGTAACGTTCAAAGCGGGAATCGATTCGAAAAACTTTTCCGATTTCGTTATCTTGAATAACTCGTTTGATAGTCAGCGAATCTGAATCGAAAAGGCGATTGTAAAAAGCAGTTACCGGAACACCGGTGTCATCAGATGCTTTTAGAATTTCCAGTGTTTCAGTCAAATTTCGGCCCATTGGCTTATCAACGACTGTAGGAACTCCTGCATGCAGTGCAGCGATGGCTTGCTCAACATGAACTGAATTAACTGATGCGATGACTACGAGATCCAAGTTATGTGCCAGAAGTTCTGACATTTCCGATACGACGATCGCATCTGGAAAATCGGTATGCACATGATCAATTCGTTCTGAGTTTGTAGTTAGAACTGCAACTAGCTCAAGGCCGCAACCTTTAAATAGTGGAGCGTGAAAAGTACGGCCAGCTAAACCGTAACCAGCCAGACCTACTCGTAGTGCCATGAAAACTCCGAGCTAATAACTAGTCAACTGATTTAGATAACTTAGATGGCCACCATACCTTAGGACCGATTTCATGGACCAAAGCTGGCACGAGAATCGAACGCACAATGATGGTGTCTAGGAGAACTCCGAATGCAACAGCAAAGCCAAGTTCGGCCAGGAACACTAGCGGCAGAATGCCTAGTACGCCGAACGTTGCGGCCAACACAATGCCAGCAGAAGTAATTACCGAACCAGTAACAGTTAGCCCCTTGATGACGCCTTTTCGAGTACCCAACTTGCCCGCTTCCTCGCGCACACGAGTCATTAGGAAGATGTTGTAATCAATGCCGAGTGCAACCAGGAAGATGAAAGCAAACAATGGGAATGATGCATCTCCTCCGGCAAAGCCAAAGATGTGATTGAACACGAGCGCACAAACTCCAAGTGTTGCAAAGTAGGAAAGAACTACTGTTCCAAGTAACAACACGGCGCTTACGAGGCTGCGAAGTAGTAGACCCAAAATTATGGTGATCAAAAGAAGTACTACGGGAATCACAGTTCGATTATCGTGACGAGCCGCAACATCAGTATCAAAGAAGACCGCTGTTGTGCCACCTACGACGATTGATTTATCAACGCTCTTAACTGCCTCGCGGATAGCTGGAATTCGATCGCGTGATTCTCTTGAATCTGGCGCTGTCGAAAGCGTGACATTTAGAATTGAAAGCCCATTCTTTACGATCACTCCGCCAGCATTCGCTTCAGGGGCTACCGCAGTAACGCCTTCAACGCTTTGCAATTTAGCCGAAACAGCCGGGATAAGTTCATTTTTTAAAATAACCTTGGTTGGATCGCCTTCGCCACCAGGGAAATGGTTCAGCAGCAATTTTTGACCAACTACAGATTCTGGATTTCCAGTAAAGCTTTCCGAAGTTGAAAGTCCATCAGTTTTTAGCGTCGTTGAGAACCCAGCCAACACAACTAGCAAAAGTCCAGTAAAGACCCAAGCTCTACGTGGTCTGCGCTCGACTAAATTTCCTACCTTCGCCCAAGTGCCAGTTAATTGACTATCAACATCATCAAAACGTGGAATTCGGGGCCAGAAAATCCAGCGACCAAATAGAACCAGAAAAGCCGGCAGTAATGTGACCATAGTAATTACCGCAACAACAACACCGATGGCACCAATTGGGCCAAGTCCGCGGTTGCCTGATAAATCACTTAGCAATAGAACTAATAGACCTAAAGCAACAGTTGATCCTGAAGCCACGATCGGTTCGAAGGTGCCTCTATAAGCTGCTCGCATTGCGGCAACTGGCTTTGCATGATGGTGCAGTTCTTCTCGATACCTAGAAATTAGAAGTAACGCATAATCGGTACCAGCACCTAACACCAGCACCGAGAGGATTCCTTGCGATTGGCCATTCACATCAATAACGTCATTTTTGGCCAGCAAATAAATAATTCCACCCGCGGTAGAGAGTGCGAAAACGGCTGAAAGTAACGGCAGAAACCACAAAATTGGCGAGCGATAAACAATAATCAAAATAAATGCGACAACACCAAGTGTTGTTAACAGCAGTGTTGAATCAAGATCTCCAAATGCACCGAATAGATCACCGATTAAGCCACCAGCTCCAGTTACATATGAATCAAAGCCAAGGTCTTTAGCAAATGGCGTGAAATCTTCGCGCAGCGCTTCGACAATTGCAGGAAGCACTGGCTCGTCATTTGGCAAAACTTCAGCGATTGCGGCGCCATCTAACAGAATTGAAGCCAGAACAGCTTTGCCATCTGGAGCCGGAAACGCCGTGACCTGGCTACCGGGTAACAAATACTTTGAAAGCGGAACATCGGTGCCGCCTAATTTTAAGTCAGGCACTGTTTCGAGATGAGCATTTATCTGCTGTAGAACTTCTGGGCCAACACTTCCTTCAAGTAAAACTAAAGTTGGAAACGCAGTTGATTCACCAGCTGCAAAACTTTCGAGCAACTTAACAGCTTTAGTTGACTCAGCGCTATCAGGCAGAAATGCTGAATTGTCATTCTCTTGAACACTAGTTAATTTGCCAAAGAGCGGCCCGAAGAAACCGGTAACGCCAAACCAAGCAATAACTACCAAAATGGCAATAGCGATCGGCTTACGCTTAGAACGCATGGTGTTGCTACCCATAGGTGAAGCTGACATTAAAGTGGCCCCTTTTGCGCGAACCCGTAAATATCGCGCCTCGATTAGTAATGAGCGTGATTCTACCTTTAGGCTATTGGGTATGCCTATCGAAGCCGCTCTGACTACTGGCCAAATTGCCGTAGCTCGCAGTGGTCTAGTCGATTATGAGAATGCGCTGAAAATTCAACGCAATTTCCATGCTGAAATTGTGGCTGACGAACGGCCGAACACCTTGATTTTGCTCGAGCATCCTTCGGTTTATACCGCTGGTCGCCGAACTGCAATCTCAGATCGCCCAACAGATAACACCCCAGTAATTGATGTTGATCGTGGCGGAAAAATTACCTGGCATGGACCGGGCCAACTTGTTGGATATCCAATTGTGAAATTAGCTAATCGCTTAGATGTAGTCGGTTTTGTGCGTCAATTAGAGACCGCGTTAATAAATACTTGCGAACAGTTTGGTTTAGTGGCTCTGCGTTATCCAGAACGTTCTGGCGTTTGGCTACGCGATGAAAGAGGCGATCGCAAAATTGCTGCGATCGGGATCAGGGTCGCGAAGGGTGTAACCATGCATGGCTTTGCGCTAAATGTTAATCCTGATTTAGCTGGGTTTAATCAGATCGTGCCATGTGGAATCGCAGATGCCGATGTTACGTCAATGGCCAGAGAGTTAAACCGAGAGATTACAATTGCCGAAGTTTCACCAATTCTTGAACGTGAATTATTCGAAGTACTAACAAAGGTGAGCGCATGACAATCGCACCCGATGGTCGCAAAATGCTTCGCATTGAAGCGCGCAATGCTGAGACCCCAATTGAACGTAAGCCGGAGTGGATAAAGACCCGTGCGAATATGGGGCCGGAATATACGCAACTGCGTTCACTTGTGAAGAGCGAAGGGCTACACACTGTTTGCCAGGAAGCAGCATGCCCTAACATTTTTGAATGCTGGGAAGATCGCGAAGCCACTTTCCTAATTGGTGGCGATCGCTGTACCCGACGTTGCGATTTCTGCAATATCGATACTGGCAAGCCACTTCCGATAGATCGCAATGAACCAACCAAGGTCGCGGAATCAATCAAGAAAATGCAATTGAATTATGCAACGATCACTGGCGTAACACGCGATGATCTCCCTGATGAAGGTGCTTGGCTTTATGCCGAGACCATTCGCAAAGTGCATGAGTTAAACCCAGACACTGGCGTTGAAATGTTGGCGCCAGATTTCAATGCTAATCCTGAACTGCTAAACCAAATCTTTGAAACCCGCCCTGAGGTGTTCGCTCATAACCTCGAAACTGTGCCCCGCATTTTTAAAGAGATTCGACCAGCTTTTACTTATGACAAGTCGCTCTCCGTGATCACGATGGCGCGTGACTATGGTCTGATCACTAAGTCCAATCTGATTCTTGGTTTAGGTGAAACACGTGAGGAAGTTTCCCAAGCGCTAGTTGATCTACATGCTGCTGGCTGTGACTTGATCACGATTACCCAATACTTACGACCTACTAATAAGCATCATCCAGTTATTCGTTGGGTAAAGCCCGAGGAATTTGTTGAGCTCGCGGCTGAAGCAAAAGAAATTGGTTTCTCTGGTGTCATGAGTGGTCCTCTTGTGCGATCTAGTTATCGTGCGGGTCGTTTATACAAGCAAGCCCAAGAAGCTAAAGCCGCGCTGAATGGCTGATCGCGTCTATCCCCCAGTAATTGCAGTACTTAAGACTGCCTGGAAATACCTTGGATTGAAATTTACTTTTACTGGTGATGTAAATATCCCTCGTAATGGTGGCGCTATCTTGGCAATCAATCACGTTGGTTACCTAGATTTCGCTCTAGCTGGCACAGCTGCCCTACCCGTAAATCGTTATGTTCGTTTCATGGCCAAGAAAGAAATTTTCGATAACAAATTAGCTGGGCCACTTATGCGCGGAATGCATCACATCTCGGTAAATCGCGCCAACGGTTCGGCCTCATTTGTAGCGGCGTTGCGTGCACTTCGTGCTGGTGAAATTATTGGCATTTTTCCAGAGGCCACAATTTCTAAGAGTTTTGAAATTAAGGAATTGAAATCTGGCGTAATTCGATTGGCGATGGGTGCCGGAGTTCCAGTTGTTCCCACCATTGTTTGGGGCAGCCAACGCATATGGACAAAAGGCGTTAAACGAAATCTTAAGCGAAATAAGTTTCCAATTTTCGTGACTTTCGGTGAACCCATGCACTTTGCCAAAGATGCCGACGTTGAAGCTGGCGAGGCACAGTTGCGAGCAACCATGATTGAAATGTTGCATGAAGTACAAGGCAGATACCCCGATAGCCATGCGGGCCAACGTTGGGCACCCGCGCGTCTTGGTGGTACCGCGCCTGCTCCACTAAACTCCTGACATGTTTAAACGAAAGAAAAATAAGTCCACTGAACCCAAGGCACCTAGATTTAAAGAAATTCGTGATGCCTACAAAGTAACCAAGGCCGCAAAGCCATGGATTGGCGCTGCTATGGCTGGCATTTTTGTGGCCGCCTGGGCTGTTGGTATCGCAATCGGTTTTGCGATTGATCATCCGATATATCTAGGGTTTGTTTCAGCTCCTTTCGCGGCTTTAGTTTCTTTCTTTATCTTTACTCGTGTTGCAGGGTCTGCCGCTTACGCCTCGATTGAAGGACAGATTGGCGCTGGCGCAAGTGTGTTGATGTCGATTCGTAAAGGTTGGTCAACAACGCCAGCTGTTGCTGTTTCCAGAAATCAGGACATGGTCCATCGCTCAGTTGGTCGTGCTGGCATCGTTTTGACTGGCGAAGGTAGCGGCTCAGTACGTCAACTATTGCAAGATGAAAAACGTAAGACCGAGCGCTATGCCCCAGGTGTGCCAATTTATGAATTAGTTGTAGGTAACGAAGAAGGTCAAGTATCACTTCGCAAGTTGCAGAAGCGAATGAAGAAGTTTCCTAAGAAGTTAACTGCTAATCAAATGCGCGAAGTTAGAGCTCGTCTTAAGGCTGTTGGTGGAATGGCCATGCCAATTCCAAAGGGTCCAATGCCTACTCGCGGAATGAAGATTCGCTAACTTTTAATCAAGCTCGCGCTAATTTGGTCTGACTAAATCGTTCGTGAATTCCACGGCCGTCTTCGTCGTAGGTAATCGCAGTTATCACTAACGCCATCAAACCGGTGCGAATCAAAACTTGTCGAAAATTAGGCACTCCGCCGTGGTTCAAATCGACTACTTTCATTCTCAATAATCTGTGCCCGAAAGAAGCGCCAGTTAATGCGATTAGAATTGCGTATTCGGCTACAAAGATGATTGGTGTTGTAAGTCGTGTGCCAACAATCCGCTCGGCATAGGTTCCACCGCCGGCAAAGAAGGCAAAAGCAATCGCATACGAGGCAAGCCAATCAATCGAGATTGCTGCCAGTCGCCGCCCAAGTGTTACGCCTTCAGGGTGAGTCATGCCGCGAGCCTAGATGATTTAGCGCACAACAGCCCGTTTTACGCTCATGAACGGAACAAGATCTGATTACCAGCAATTTTTAACATCGATGTAACACAACAGTTATGAACTTTTGCCTGCTGGGGCATAGATTTCAGCCCATAAAGCAAGGCCTCAAAGGCGAGGAAACCGATCGGTTGATTCCAACAGCCATCATCTGAAAAACAGGAGAAATATGTTTAAGAATTCTGCAGAAATCTTTGCATACATCAAGAAAGAAGACGTTAAGTTAATCGACGTTCGCTTTACTGATTTGCCAGGTATCCAACACCACTTCAACGTTCCAGTTGAATCATTTGACGAAGCAGTTTTCACTGATGGTCTGATGTTCGATGGTTCTTCAATCCGTGGTTTCCAGTCGATTCACGAATCAGATATGAAGTTGCTGCCAGTTCCAAGTTCAGCATTCATCGATCCATTCCGTGATCAAAAGACTTTAGTAATTCTCTTCTCAGTTCATAATCCAGTCGATAACTACCTTATTCACGTGACCCACGTGGTGTAGTTGCAAAAGCTGTTGATTACATGCGCTCACTTGGTTTCGCAGACACTGCATTCTTCGCGCCAGAAGCCGAGTTCTATGTTTTCGATAGCGTTCGTTTCAAGACTGGCATCAACGAGGCTTACCATGAGATTCAATCTTATGAAGGTGCATGGAACACCGGCGTTGAATACGATGCAGATGGCACACCAAACCGTGGTTATCGCACTCGTGTAAAGGGTGGCTACTTCCCAGTTTCACCAACCGATCAATATGCAGATCTTCGCGATGAAATGGTTATGGAACTTGGTCGCGCTGGTCTTCTCGTTGAGCGTTCACACCACGAAGTTGGTACCGCTGGTCAGATGGAAATCAACTACCGCTTTAGCGACATTCTTCAAGCTGGCGACGATGTAATGAAGTTCAAGTACATCATCCGCAACGTTGCTTGGGAAGGCGGCAAGACTGCAACCTTCATGCCAAAGCCACTATTCGGTGACAATGGTTCAGGAATGCACGTTCACCAATCACTTTGGAAAGATGGCAAGCCGCTGTTCTTCGGCGATGGCTACGGCGATCTTTCAGATATGGCACGTTGGTATATCGGTGGCTTGCTAAAGCACGCACCTTCATTACTTGCTTTCACAAACCCAACTGTTAACTCTTACCGTCGCTTAGTTCCAGGTTATGAAGCACCAGTTAACTTGGTTTACTCAGCACGTAACCGTTCTGCTTGTATTCGTATTCCAATTACTGGTTCGAATCCAAAGGCAAAGCGCATTGAGTTCCGTTGCCCAGATCCATCATCGAATCCATATCTAGCCTTCGCAGCAATGTTGATGGCTGGTCTCGATGGAATTCTAAATAAGATCGAGCCACCTGCTCCAGTTGATAAGGACCTCTACGAACTAGAAGGCGCCGAAGCTGCTGCAATTCCTCAGGTTCCGGGTTCACTTGGTGAAGTTCTAGATAGCCTAGAAGCTGATCACGAGTTCCTAACTAAGGGTGGCGTATTCGCTGAAGATCTAATCGAAACTTGGATTGATTTCAAGCGCAAGAATGAAGTTGATTATGTTCGCTTGCGTCCACATCCAGCCGAGTTCGAACTTTACTTCGATATTTAAATCGAATTGAAAGTAAAAACCCCGTCAGAAATGGCGGGGTTTTTATTTGCCTAAATATATTGCGAGGAACGCCCAGATCGCCCCTACAACAATGACTCCAAGGATACTGTTGCGCCCCACCCTCGAAACGTCTGAGTACATATCAAAATTTGGGTCGTCCTTAGAAGCCTCAAAGATTCGCCCTTCCCCACATTTAGGGCAAGAGACATTGGACCTCTGGTCATAGCGGTTGCCGCACTTATAGCAAATTACAAGTCTTGACATACAGGTCTATTTAAAAATCTATCAGCATTGAGCCCCACGGTACCAACACGGTACCTTGATTTGATCGTAACTGGTGGGTCCTCCACCACCGCCGTTGTCTACGATTGCTATGTACGGACTAACCGAGATTTTTGCACTGGCTGGATTCAGAAAATAGTTGATGGAAATTAGAAGCACTACCAATTTAATTGCTCGCATAATGTAATCCTTTATTTAGGGTTCTAGAATGACCCATTTCTCACGCAAAAACAAGACTTAAGATCTGGCAGTCGCAATTCCGATTTCACAAGTTAGGATTGGGTTATGCGCCGCAGAATCTCTTCACAGCTACGCAAGTTCTTTGCGTTAGAGACCGCTGGCGGTATTTTTCTAGTTGTCTCAGCTGTAATGGCTCTGATAATCGCCAATACGCCAGTATCTGCAGATTTCAACAATGCGGTTAAGCCTTTTCATGGCTTTATAAATGAAGGCTTAATGGCGATCTTTTTCTTTATGGTCGGTTTGGAAATTCGTAATGAGATTCGCCACGGCGAGATGCGTAACCCAAAGAATGCAGCCCTTCCGATCTTTGCTGCTATCGGTGGCATGTTATTACCCGCCCTTATATATACCTTCTTTAATTATGGCGGAACGGGTGAA
>Ga0222712_10005382_pt1 | contig 12996 bp, 10 predicted proteins | sample C33_657DmetaG_FD_165043 | JGI IMG/M metagenome (GOLD analysis project Ga0222712, IMG submission 165043) | Estuarine water microbial communities from San Francisco Bay, California, United States - C33_657D | ecosystem: Environmental > Aquatic > Marine > Unclassified | place: USA: California...
GGCCGCCAGCGCCGCCAACCTGGTTTCCTTCGGTCTCTCCGAAGTTCACGAACCCCTGTTGCGCCCCCCGACTGCCGACCTCAACGCCACCCTGGCCTTGGCCTGCACGGCATTCGTTGTCTGGCTGGTTCTGACACTGCGCGAGGTTGGTGTTTGGGGATTCCTGGTTCACACCTTCGGGCCCAAGGGGGGCCTCAAGGGGCTGATGGGCATGGTCGTAGGCCTCGTGTTCCTTTTTGTGGGCGTGATTGAAATCGTCTCGATTGTGCTGCGCCCCATGACCCTCTCCGTGCGTCTTTACGGCAACATCTTCGCTGGAGAAAGCGTGCTGCACACCCTCGGCGCCCTTCTCGACAAGGCTGGTCCTGTCGCCAGTTTCATCGGCAGCGTGCTGATCCCCTTCCCCTTCTATTTCATGGAGCTGCTCGTCGGCCTGCTGCAGGCCATCGTCTTCACGCTGCTGTGCACGGTGTACATCCAGCTCTCCACCACCCACGACGACCACGGCGACGAAGCCCACCACTAAGCCCTTTGCCCACAGGATCATGCCAAGCGCGTGACTGCGGACGAAACAACAAAACCAAAACCCAGAAACCCACATGACCCTTGACCTCATCTCCATGGCTGCTGAAGCAGCCGCCGCAGTTCCCTCCGGAGTCGCCGGCAACATCACCCAGGCCGTCGGCGGCGCCGGCGCAGCCATTGGCGTGGGCCTGATCGGCTCCAAGGCCGTTGAGGCCGTTGGCCGCAATCCTGGCGCCTTCGGCAACATCCTGACCCTTGGCATTATTGCCATGGCCCTCGCTGAAGGCCTCGGCATTCTTGCCTTCTTCGTCAGCAAGTAAGTCTTCCGCGCGGGGATGGCCTGCCATCCCCGCGCCTCCCTTTGTTTGTTCGCGTATTCAGTCATCGCCCCCGCTGCCCTCTCTCCGTCATGATTCCCACCGCGCCACTTCAGGCTTTTGCCGCGCCACTGCTTGCCGCCAACCCAGCTGCGGAGATCGTTTCCAAGTTCGGCTTGGCCACCGACAAGTTTCTCGCCCAGGTCCTGATCTTTTTGGCGGTTTATTTCATCCTCAACAAGTTCGCCTTCGGCCCCATCCTCGGCATGCTTGAGCAACGCCGCGCCCGCATTGCAGATGGCGAGGCCAAACTTGAGAAAATCGCCCGCGATCTCGAGCAGGCCCAACAAAACGCTCAGGCCGTCCTCGACAAGGCCAACCAAGACGCTGCGCGTCTCATCCAGGAGGCTGGCGACAGCGCCAAGGCCCTCGCTGAAAAGCGTCAACAGGACGCCGTTCATGAGGCCAATCAAATCGTTGCCAAGGCCCGAGAGGCCGCACAGCGCGAGCAGGAACAGATTCTTGCCCAACTCAAGCGCGAGTTCGGACGCCTCGTTGCCGACGCCACCAGCAAGGTGACTGGCAAGGTCCTCACGAGCGAAGACCAGTCCCGCATCAATCAGGAAACCGCGGCCAAGATCTAAGCCCAAGCCCCGACACCAAGGCCACCATGAAAATCAGCAAGGAAGCCCGCCGCACTTCGCGCCAACTCTTCCGCGTCTGCCTCAACAACGGCAGCCTCGACGAGTCCCGCGTGCGAGCCGTGGTGGCGCACATCGCCCAGAGCAAGCCACGCGGTGCTCTCGCCATCCTCAGCAATCTCTCCAACCTGATCGCAGCCGAAATCAAAAACGGGCGCGCCAATGTTGAGAGCGCAAGCCCCCTTGACGAGGCCCAGCGTCAAACCCTGGCCAACAGCCTCAGCAAACAGTACGGCCGCAGCCTCAGCCTTGAGTACAGCGTGAACCCAGACCTGCTTGGCGGCATGCGCATTCAAGTCGGATCGGATGTCTGGGACGGCAGCGTCAGGGCCCGCCTCGACCAATTGGCCGCCGCCCTTGCCTGAACCCATCCAAGCCCCCTTCAACCTTAAGTTCCTTCCAAAACCCTTCTTATGAGCAACATCCTCCAGGAGATCGAATCCCAAATCGCCAACCTCAAGACGGCAGTCAACAAGTCCAATGTCGGTATCGTGCGCGAGATCGGTGACGGTGCCGCCAAAATCGAAGGCCTCAGTGACGTGATGCTCAACGAGATGATTGAGTTCCCCGGAGGCCTCTACGGCCTGGCCCTCAACCTCGAAGAAACCGAAGTCGGTTGCGTGCTTTTGGGAAGCGGCGAGCACATCAAGGCTGGCACCGAGGTGCGCACCACAGGCAAGCTGCTTTCCGTGCCAGTGGGCAAGGGTTTGCTTGGACGCGTCGTCAATACCCTCGGCCAGCCGGTTGACGGCAAGGGCGACATCAAGGCCGATGCCCAGTACCCTGTTGAGAAAATCGCCCCTGGCATCATCACCCGCAAGTCCGTCTCCGTTCCGGTGCAAACGGGCATCATGTCCATCGACGCCATGATTCCCATCGGCCGTGGCCAACGCGAGCTCATCATCGGCGACCGCGCCACCGGCAAGACCACCATTGCAGTGGACACCATCATCTCGCAGGCCAAGCAAAATCGCGCTGCAGAGCAGGGCAAGCTCCAGGGCCACAAGCCTCTCTACTGCATCTATGTCGCCATCGGCCAGAAGCAGTCCAATGTGGCTCGTGTGGTGAAGACACTCGAGGACGCCGGAGCCATGGATTACACCGTGATCGTCAATGCCTCCGCCTCTGACAGCGCAGTGAACCAATACCTTGCCCCCTACACCGGTTGCGCCATTGGCGAGTGGTTCATGGATCAGGGCATGGACGCGCTGATCGTGTTCGATGACCTCTCCAAGCAGGCTGTTGCCTACCGCCAGGTCTCGCTGGTGCTCAAGCGCCCCTCAGGCCGCGAAGCCTATCCCGGTGATGTGTTCTACCTGCACTCCCGCCTCCTTGAGCGCAGCGCCCGCGTCAATGAAAACTACGGCGGCGGCTCGCTGACGGCTCTGCCGATCATTGAGACCCAGGCCGGCGATGTGTCCGCCTACATCCCCACCAATGTGATCTCCATCACGGACGGACAAATCTTCCTTGAGACTGATCTGTTCTACCAGGGCATTCGTCCGGCGATCTCCGTGGGTCTCTCGGTCTCCCGCGTCGGCAGTGCGGCTCAAACCAAGGCCATCAAGAAGGTTTCAGGGACCACCAAGCTGGACCTCGCTCAGTTCCGTGAGTTGGCAGCCTTCGCCCAGTTTGGATCGGACCTCGATGCCGCCACCAAGGCCAAGCTTGATCGCGGTCAGCGCATCGTTGAGCTCTTCAAGCAGCAGCAGTACCAGCCCAAGAGCCTGCCCATCATGGTGATCAGTCTCTACGCGATGCAGAAGGGCTACTTCGACAGCGTCAGCGTTGACCGCGTCAAGGAGTTCCAAGCCAAGCTCGAGAGCTTCCTCGAAGAGCGCAAGGCCAGTCTGATCGAGAAGCTCGGCAACGAGAAGGCTTTGGACAATGTCGAGGCCGACATCAAGGCAGCCCTTGAGGACTTCAAGTCCGCTTGGAAGTGATCCCTCAACCCTGAGTCCATTCGCCGGAAGCCCCGCCTCCCATGCCCTCCACCCGCGACATCCGCCGCCGCATCAAGTCGGTCAAGAACACGGCCCAAATCACCAAGGCCATGCAGCTTGTTGCCGCGGCCAAGATGAAGAAAGCCCAGGATCAGGCCGCAAACGGCCGCTCCTACGCCGAGCTGCTGAACAAAATCCTCGTCAGTCTCAAGGAGAGTGCCGAGGAGGGGGTGCATCCGTACTTCTCTGCCGGCAAGGGGGACCGCACCCTCGTTGTGGTCATCGCCACCGACAAGGGCCTGTGCGGCGCGCTGAACACCAACCTGCTCAAGAAGGTCATCCAATCCAAGCTGGGCGACGAGGTTGACTTTGTCACCATCGGCCGCAAGGCGACCCAGGCCCTCAGCCGTCTGCGCAGGAACCTCCTTGCCGACTTCCCCATTCGCGATCCCGCCCGCTTTGCCGAAGTGCGCGCCGTCGGCCGTTTCCTCCAGGAGAAATACCTCACTGGCGACTACCAGAAGGTCCTGATCGCCTTCAACAACTTCATCAACACCGTCAGCCAGGTGCCGACCGTTGAGCAGTTGCTGCCGGTCAACCCCGTCACCCTGGGTGGCAAGCGCAACTTCGATGAGAAGGCGCGCGAGGTGGTTGCTTCTGAGTTGCCTCAGTACACCTTCGAGCCCGCGGCTGCAGCCGTTTTTGAAACCGTCCTGCCTCAGTATGTCAACGGCACGCTTTATCAGATGGTTCTTGAGGCCCGCGCCTCGGAACACAGCAGCCGCATGGTGGCCATGAAGAACGCCACCGACAACGCCAAGCAAATCCTCAAGGACCTCACCCTCGAGTACAACAAGGTGCGCCAAGCCGCGATCACCAACGAACTTCTGGAAATCACCACGGCCAAGATGGCCCTCGAATAAAACACGACACTCACTCTCAACCGTCTTTTTTCATCATGAGCAACACAGGCAAAATCGTTCAAGTCATCGGTCCCGTCGTGGATGTGGATTTCTCCGCCAGCGGCACGCTGCCCCAAATCTACAACGCCCTCGAGATTTCCTTCGAGCTTGGCGGCAAGCAGTCGCGTCTGACCTGTGAGGTCCAGCAACACCTTGGAGACGGATGGGTCCGTTCCGTGGCCATGTCCTCCACCGAAGGCCTCAAGCGCGGCATGAGCGTTCTCGACACTGGTGCGCCGATCACCGTGCCCGTTGGCGAGGAAGTGCTCGGTCGCATTTTCAATGTGACAGGCGAGGCCATTGATGACCAACCCGCTCCTCCCACCCAGAAGCGCTATCCCATCCACCGCCCTGCCCCATCCTTGGTGGATCAGGACCCCTCTGCCACCATCCTTGAGACTGGCATTAAGGTCATTGACCTCATCTGTCCCTTCACGAAGGGCGGCAAGGTTGGCGCCTTCGGTGGTGCCGGCGTGGGCAAGACCGTCGTCATCATGGAGCTCATCAACAACATCGCCAAGGGCCACGGTGGCTACTCCGTGTTTGCTGGTGTGGGTGAGCGTACTCGCGAAGGCAATGACCTTTACCACGAAATGATCGAGTCCGATGTGATCAAAGTCCAGAAGGACGGTCACGAGATCAAGCGCAACGCGCAAGGCGGTTACATTTGCGAGCCTGGCTCAAAGGTGGCGCTGGTCTACGGCCAGATGAACGAGCCCCCCGGCGCCCGTCTGCGCGTCGCCCTCTCGGCACTCTCGATGGCCGAGTACTTCCGCGACGAGAAGAATCAGGATGTGTTGCTCTTCGTCGACAATGTGTTCCGCTTCTCCCAGGCCGGCTCTGAGGTCTCCGCCTTGCTTGGCCGTACCCCCTCTGCCGTGGGCTACCAGCCCACGCTTGCCGCGGAAATGGGAGCCATGCAGGAGCGCATCACCTCCACCAAGTCTGGTTCGATCACCTCCTTCCAGGCGGTGTATGTGCCTGCCGACGACTTGACCGACCCCGCACCGGCAAACACCTTCGCTCACTTGGACTCCACCGTCGTGCTCGAGCGTTCCCTTGCCGAGCTTGGCATTTACCCTGCGGTGGACCCTCTCGCCTCTGTCTCCAAGGCTCTTGCCCCCGAGATCGTTGGAGAGGAGCACTACCGTGTCGCCCGCGGCGTGCAGCGCGTGCTGCAGCGCTACAAGGACCTGCAAGACATCATCGCCATCTTGGGCATGGACGAGCTCTCCGACGACGACAAGCTCATTGTCTACCGCGCTCGCAAGCTTCAGCGCTTCCTCAGCCAGCCCTTCCATGTGGCGGAAATCTTCACCGGAACCCCCGGTCAGTATGTGCCCGTGAAGGAAACCGTGCGCGGCTTCGCGGAAATCCTTGATGGCAAGCACGACGATGTGCCCGAAGCCAACTTCTACATGAAGGGTGGCATCGACACTGTGGCCAAGAAGTAAGACCGTCCTCCCCTCGTTGCCGCCATGCCCCTGAACCTGGAAATCGTCACACCTGAGGCCAGCATCTTCCGTGGCTCGGTGGACAGCGTTGAGCTGCCCGGAGTGCAGGGTGAAATCGGCGTGTTGCCAATGCACGCCCCCCTGATCACCACCATGAACTACGGTGAGCTGCGCCTGCACAATGCAGGCAGCACCACCAACCTCGTTGTTGGCGAGGGTTTGGTGGAGATTACGGGTGCCTACGCCCGCATCCTCACCGACATGGCTGTTGATGTGGAGAGCATTGACGAGGCCGCCATCGAGCAGGCCTTGGAGCGTGCCAAGCAGACTCTCGACGGCCTCAAACCCGGCGAGCAACAAGAGGAGGTTGCAGCCGTCATGGCCAGCATCCAGCGTTGCACGGCACAGCTGCACATCCGCCGCAAGCGCCGCGCTGTCTAACCCTCCCTCGATCCGACAAAACCCGGCAAGCCCAGAGCCTGCCGGGTTTTTTGTGCCCATGCGCCCTCAAGAAACCCGTGCATCCATCGGGTTTTTTGCGGTTTTTGCTGCCTGAAAGAAACACTGCAGCTACACTCCAACGATGTGCATTCCCTCCCGCTGCTTGTTGCTGGCCACCCAGGCCTTGCTTGCCCTCGTCATGGATTCGCCCACCGTCCATGCAGCCCAGCCCGCCCAAACCTTGGAGGCCGATGTCGTCATCTACGGGGGCACCAGCGCGGGAATTGCCGCAGGCATCGCTGCGGTTCGCCAGGGCCACACTGCCATTCTCATCGAGCCGACGGCCTATCTTGGCGGATTGACTACCGGCGGCCTTGGCGCCACCGACATCGGCAACAAGCGCGCCATTGGAGGAGTCTCGCGCGAGTTTTATCAGCACATCGCTGCCTACTACGATCGCCCTGAGCGTTGGCAGAGGGAAACCCGTGAGCAGTACTTTGCCCGCCGCCCCCATGGGCTGGCCAGCTCCAAGGAAGACAGCATGTGGACCTTCGAACCCCATGTGGCCTCAGCGGTGTATGAGGAGATGCTCAAGGAAACCAAGGGCAAACTGCGCATCCTGCACCGCGAACGACTTGACCTTAAGCAGGGCGTGATCCTCGCCGATCATCGCATCGCAAGAATTCGGATGGAGAGCGGGACCCTCATCGTTGGTCGCGTCTTCGTGGATTGCAGCTACGAAGGCGATCTGATGGCCAAGGCGGGAGTGAGCTATCATGTGGGCCGAGAAGCCAACAGCGTCTATGACGAAACCCTCAATGGCGTACAGACCGCGCGCGCCATCCACCACCAGTTCATCAAGGAGGTCGATCCCTATGTCATCAAGGGCGAGCAGAAAAGCGGTCTCCTGCCAGGCATTGAACCAAACGCTGGGATGGAATTCTCCGGGGATCACAAGGTGCAGGCCTACAACTTCCGCATGTGCACAACGGATGTACCTGAAAACCGACGCCCATGGGAGAAACCCGCCGATTATGACGAGCAGCTCTACGAACTTGCCTTGCGCAATGTCGAGGCTGGCGACCCCCGCTTCTCCTGGGCCCCGACCTGGATGCCAAATCGCAAGACGGACACCAACAACAACTTTGCCATCAGCACCGACTTCATCGGCATGAGCTGGACCTATCCTGAGGCCAATCACCAGGAGCGCGAGCGCCTCATCAAGGCCCATGAGTCCTGGCAGAAGGGTCTGATGTGGACCTATGCCCATCACCCCCGCGTTCCTGAGGCCATCCGCAAAGCCTTCCAGAACCTGGGCCTTGCCCGCGATGAGTTTAAGGACAACGACAATTGGCCACGGCAACTCTATGTCCGCGAAGCGCGCCGCATGGTTTCCTCCTATGTGATGAGCGAACGGAATTGTCGCCGCCAGGAGGTTGTTGGGGACAGCGTCGGCATGGGAGCCTACAACATGGACAGCCACCATGTGCAGCGCTATGTGACCAAGGAAGGCCGGGTGCGCAACGAGGGTGATGTTCAGATCGGCAGCCGCCCCTACCCCATCAGCTACCGCAGCATTTATCCCAAGCCGGAGCAGTGCCGCAATCTGCTCGTGCCCGTCTGCCTGAGCTCAAGCCACATCGCCTATGGCAGCATTCGAATGGAGCCCGTCTTCATGGTTCTCGGGCAAAGTGCGGCCACCGCAGCCGCTCTGGCCATCGAAATGAACTGCGATGTGGCCCAAGTCCCCTATGAGGCGCTAAAACAGCGCCTGCTGCGCGACAAGCAGGTCCTGGATTTTGAAAGCCCGGAGGCCCCGGCAGCAGCATCGTTCACCAAGGAACAGGCGGGCGGAATCGTCGTTGATGACGAGGAAGCCCAGCGCGAGGGATTCGATGCTCAGGGCCACACCACGGCCGGCTTCTTCGGGATTGGCTATCGCCACGACGGGGATGCTGGCAAGGGCATGCAGCGGGCAACCTTCACGCCCGACTTGCCCAAGGCGGGACGCTATCAGGTGGCCCTGAGTTATGGCGCCCTCGCCAATCGCGCCCAGGAAGTTGAGGTCACCGTGCGGCATGCCGGAGGCAGCAGCAGCTACCGCATCAATCAGCAGGAAAAACCCGCTGGAAAATTCAACCTCAGGGTGCTCGGCAGCTTTGAGTTCAAAGCCGGGCGCGCGGGCAGCGTCGAGATCAGCAACGGCCAGACCAAGGGCCATGTCATCATCGATGCCGTGCAATTCCTTCCCCAGACCGCGACCAAATAAACCTGGCCCATGTCTCAGGGGTCAGGCAGGCCTCGCCGACTTGTCCGCCTACTTGCCAGCGGCAGCCTTAGCCGCTGTCTTCTTAGCGGCAGCAGGCTTGGGAGCAGGCCGGATCTGGATCTCGACTTCCAGGGGTTGATTGGCCTTGTAAATGGCGTCCTCGATCTCCGCCGCCTTGCGCAACAATTCGGCCTCCTTGGCCTTGCCCTCTCCGTTCCACCAGGCCTCAAAGGCCTTGGGCTCGCCGCGCAGCCTGCCCTTGCGCTGACCATAAAGATTGCGCAGAGGACGAATGGCCTCATCGTTGCGCTGCTTGTTGAGGAGGATGACTTGCTGGGCCTGCGCCAGGGTTGCCGACTCGGGGTTGGCCTGCAGCTCAATCTTGCGACCAAGGACGATGTGATCCCAAACCCCAAGCCTGCGGCCATTCTCCAAAACCTCGTACCTGCCAGGGGCCAAACCCGTGATGGTGAGCACCTCACTGCTCTTGCGGTGACCAGCCGCCGTCAACTGGGCGCCGAGCTTGGACTCCTCCAACACGGCCCACGGCAGGCAGGCAGGGCGCAAATGAAAGGACAGATCATGGCCGGGCTGGCCCTCCACCTTGCTGATGAAATTCGAGGCCGCGCTGTGCACCGCCCAGCCCTTGTCCCTCACCGAGGCGCCGACGCTCCACACCGAGCCGGGCTCCTCGAAGGCGGCGATCATTTCATAGGCCATCACGAAACTCCCGTCGCCACGGGGATGAATGGCATCATCAATCAGCGTGAACTCCGCATCATGCCTGCGTTGCTCAACCGTAAGCCGATTCAACGGGCCGAATAGGTCAATGAAGCCATGCCCACGCTGTCTGGCCTGCTCCTGCACCCACTTGCCCATGTAGGCAAGAACGGCGTTGTAATTGGCAGGATTCTTGCCCTTACCGCGCGCGGGGTCCTTGGCCACCATGCGCTCGAAGGCCTGGTGATCGAACATGGTTGGGCTCATCAAAAACAGGCGTACCTTCAGGGCCTCTAACCGTTCAATGAGCTTGGTCATGTCGCTGATGTAGGCGGCCATCAACTCAGGATTGAAGTCCTGATACACACCGTCGTTCATTCCGATGAGCAGAGTGGCCACGGTTGGCTTGAAGCTGGCGATGTCGTCGTCAAACCTTGCCAACACATCAGCGGCCTTGTCGCCGCTGACTCCTGCATTGCGAAAGGCGATGCGCTGCCCGGGATAGCGCGTGTAGTAGAAGTCTTCGACATACTGGGTGTACTGGCACTGATGAGTGATCGAGTCGCCGATGAAGATGACCCGGTCGCCGGATCGCAAACCCAATCCCTTTGGTTCCGTCGCGGGTTGAGCGGAAACCACGCACAGCGTCAGTACGAACAACAAGAGAGAAAAGCAGCGGGTGGCCATGGTGCGTTAACGAAGGGGTTGAATCAGAATTTCACGGCAATCACAAGCTCCAAACCAATCAAGGATCGTCGCGCCGCGCCGCCTCTCCATCATGGGCGAGCAAGATCCGAAAACCAACATCAGCCTCGCGTGATGCCTGCGGCAGGGGGCGACGATACGAGGCAAGCAACTCCCTCGGCTCCGAGGTGGTGAAAGCACCGCCGCGAACCACCCCCAGCGATGGACTGGCCTCATAGGGGTCCGCGACCCACTCCCACACATTGCCAGAGAGATCGTGGACACCTGTCCTTGGGTCCGGACTAAAGCTACCAACTGGAGCAGGCCCAGCATACGCGTCATGGTACCCCGCGATGCTTCGGTTTCCCTTCTGGGCATAGGTACGATCGGCAAAATTGCCCGTTTTTGCAGGAGGCAAAGGGGTAAACCCCCAAGGGTAAAAACCGCCGATTGCCCCGCTGCGCGCCTTCGCGGACTGCCCCAACTCACGCGGAAGATAGACCGCCATGCTCCATTCGTCGTCGCTGGGCAGGCGATATGACTGATTGGGCTCCAACAAGCCCTTGGCCCGCTCGCGCTCTGTCAGCCATCTGCAAAAAGCCTCTGCCTCGACCCGCGAGACCGCAACCATGGGCAGGCTCGACGACTTCTCCATCTCGACCCCAGCGGGCGGCTTCCCTCCGGTGGACAACAGAAATTGGTGGTAATCGCCCCGCCGGGTCTCCGTTGCGGCAAGCATTGCCTTGCCCAAGGGCACCAGCTTCAGGCCAAGGCTGTTGACCCAGGGCTTCTCGAAAACCACAGCGCCGGTCGCACGAAGTCTCAGGTTGAACTCCAGTGACTGACCCTCCCTGAGCGATCCTGAGATCAACTCCTCACGGTAGCCGGGCATGGTGACCTCGAAGCGAAACGACGAGGCGCGCACCTTGGCCAATTTTAGCGGCGTGTGGCCAAGAACCTGCCCCTGCGACAAGACCTCTGCGCCTGGTGGGGTCGAATCCAGAACAACATGCCCGTAAGCGACTCGAGCGATTTCAGTGCGAATCGCGATGCGGTCTCCGGTGGAGTTGGAGCCCTTGGGCATTGCAGGGGGAAACCGTCGCCACACATACTCCGAGTCTTGATCCAGTCTGCCCGCGCTGCGATCCCGACTCGTCATCCAAGCGCAGTAGGCATCCGCATCGGAAGGCGGAATCAGCACGCAATTGTAGGCCTTTTTGTCTGTGGCAACAAAGGGCACCACATCAAAGGCTGCCGCGCGGAGTGTTGCCTCGAGAAAAGCCCGAAAGGAGCCCATCTCCACAGGAACATCTGCGAGGTGACGCTCTTTGACAAAGCTGAACCACTGCCCGTCTACATTACGCCAAGGCTTGCCGGGCAGCGGCTGAACAGGCGCGGGAGCGGGCTTTCGCGGCAGGGGAAGCTCGTAGGACCAGTCCCTCTGGACCCGCGAGGCACTCAACAGTGAGCCAAGCAGCAAAGAGCCAAAGAGAAGGTACACTGCGGCTCGGCAAAACTGCCGCCAAAAGCTTTCCTGCCTTGTCCCCCCAACCTTCTGAAGCGCCTCGGCAAACTCCGCCGCAGTCGCAAACCTCTCCTTGAGATCCGGCGCACAGGCCTTGCAGATCACCCGATTGAGCTCAGTCCAAAACAACCACTCCTCATCGTTGAGATCAGAGGGCACCTCAGGAAACTCCATGCGGTCCTTGCCGCTGCTCATCTCGTAAAGCACCTTGCCGAGGCTGTAGAGGTCAGCCTGTGGGGTGCCTGGGCCCTCGGGCGGCACAAAGCCCTCAGTGCCGACGAAGGTCCGCTCCCCCAAGGCGGCCACCAGGCCAATGTCCGCGAGCTTACAAACCCCGCCGACAAAAATGATGTTCGAGGGCTTGATGTCGCGATGTGTCAGACCGCGATTGTGCATGTAATGCAAAGCATCTGCCAGATACACTCCGGCATCGCGACAAAACACCAGATCAAGACGGCCGTGGCGCTTCATGTCCGTGCCCAGCGTCCGCGGAACATAGGTGCGCATGTCGCCAAAGTTGGCGCCAGCCACGGCATCATCCGCCAACTCCATCACACAGTAGTAAAATCCGCGCTTCTCATTCCAGCCCACATGCAGGATATGAACCAGGCAGGGATGCCCACGCGAAATCGGTTCGAATTGTTGAATGCCCAGAAACTCGCGATGAAAGGTGCGGGTCAGCTCAAAGTCCTCGCGCCAAACAATCTTCACGGCTCGATAAGCACCGGTGACGCTCTGTGCCAGCCACACTTCACCGTAGGCGCCGGAGCCAATGCGCCGAATCAGCGTGTAATCGGCAATGAGGATGTCATCGCGATGGGAGGGCGGTCCTTTTTGAGGGTCCCTCGATTGCAACCCGCCTGGAGACAGCGGAGCAGGCGGAAGCCCCTCCATGCTGTGCGCGCCTTCCGGCGGGGCCGAAGGCGGCTCCGAGGGCTGTCGGTGAAGAGGCTCCTCTGACATGGATGACAAGGCCATACCCTAACCAATGGCGGCGGCCCTGACAACCTGCCTTGGCATCAATTCTTCGGGGCCCTTGCCCCCTCAAAATCAAAGGCCCGCTTGCCATCCATCCGCCTGCGATCCTCCTGACTTGGCCCACCGCCAAACTGCTTCCAATACAGCTCAGCAAACGGGTTGAGTGCCGGGCCTACCACAGCCTCGTTCTCCTCCACCGAGCCTGCCAAAGAGGCCCACCAGCGATCGAAGCTGGCCCGCAATCTCGCGACGACCTCAGGATGCTCTGCAGACACCTCGCGCTGCTGCCCCGGATCGGCCTGAAGATCAAACAATTGCCAACCCTTCGACGCAGATGGCACGCCACCGTTCTTGGCCTTGGTTTTGGCCTTTGGCCGCGCAACGGAGGCCTCGCTGACCAGCTGCCAGCGCTGAGTGCGGACACTGGAATTTCTAGCGGCAAAGGCGCGCCAGTCCTGGCCCTTTGGCCACCGTCCA
>Ga0222712_10005384_pt1 | contig 12991 bp, 13 predicted proteins | sample C33_657DmetaG_FD_165043 | JGI IMG/M metagenome (GOLD analysis project Ga0222712, IMG submission 165043) | Estuarine water microbial communities from San Francisco Bay, California, United States - C33_657D | ecosystem: Environmental > Aquatic > Marine > Unclassified | place: USA: California...
TCTGCTAATGCGTCATTTACTTGCGTGTTAGCGCCTTCGCCACATATAGCTTCAATACGTCTAACACCCGCTGCTACTGCAGATTCGCTTCTTAATTTAAATAAACCAAGTGCTCCTGTTGCGCCAACATGCGTACCACCACATAGTTCAATAGAATAATTTGGATCCATAATAACAACCCTTACGGTATCACCATACTTTTCACCAAATAAAGCCATGGCACCCAGCGCTACTGCTTCATCTTTGGTCATCTCTTTGATGACTACCGGAATATTAGCTCTAATTTTTTCATTGATTATATCCTCGATTTGTTGTAATTCCTCGTCACTCACTTTTGAAAAATGAGAAAAGTCAAAACGAAGTTGTGCAGCATTTACAAGGCTACCTTTTTGTGCCACATGAGTCCCTAGTACCTGTCTTAAAGCAGCATGTAATAAGTGTGTTGCACTATGATGTGCGCAAATACTTTTTCGAATATCTGTATTTACTTTGGCCACTACTGATCCTTCCAAACTAGTTGGAATATCGGTTGTAAAATGAATGATTAAGTTATTTTCTTTTTTGGTATCAATTACATCTATGGCAGATCCTTCAAATTCAAGAACGCCAATATCTCCAACCTGTCCACCAGATTCGGCATAAAATGGTGTTGTTTCTAAAACAATTTGATAGCCTGTAATTCCTTTGCTTGTTACTTTTCTGTATTTCGTAACAGTAGTAGTACAAACTTTATCTGTATAGCCAATAAATGTTTGATGCTCGCTATTATGAACAATAACCCAGTCTGCAGCATCTATCGCCGTTGCGGCTCTACTTCTATTTTTTTGCTGCTGCATTTCTGCTTCAAAACCTTTTTCATCAACTGCTAAATTATTTTCTTGGGCAATTAAACGGGTAAGGTCTATTGGAAATCCGTAGGTATCAAAAAGTTCAAACGCAGCTTTGCCTTCAATGACATTACTGTTAGAGGCTTTCATGAGTTCATCAATTCTTTTAAGTCCTTTATCTAAGGTTCTTAAAAATGAATCTTCTTCCTCTCTTACCACCTTTGTTACAAACTCTTGTTGTGCTGCCAATTCAGGAAACACTTCAGAAAATTGTGCTGCTAAAATTGGCACCAATTGAAAAAGTAATGGTTGCTTATAATCGAGATAGGTATAAAAATATCGAACAGCTCTTCGTAAAATACGTCTAATCACATAACCAGCACCAGTATTGGAAGGTAGTTGCCCATCTGCAATGGTAAATGATATGGCTCTGATATGATCTGCGAGCACTCTAAATGCTACGGCTTCTTTGCTATCGCTTCTGTCATATTTTTTTCCGGTGATTGTTACTACTGCTTCTATGGTGCCGCTAAACACATCGGTATCATAATTACTTTGTTTACCTTGTAGCACGCGAACAAGACGTTCAAATCCCATACCGGTGTCTACATGTTTTGCCGGCAGTGGTTCAAGCGATCCGTCTTTCAAACGGTTGTATTGCATGAATACATTGTTCCAAATTTCAATAACTTGCGGATGATCTTTGTTGACAAGATCTCTGCCTGGAATTAATTTTCTTTCTTCATCAGATCGGCAGTCTACATGTATTTCTGAACATGGACCACATGGACCTGTGTCTCCCATTTCCCAGAAATTATCTTTTTTATTTCCAAAAATTATTTTGTCTTCGCCTACTAATTTCTTCCATGCTTCAAATGCAATAGTTGACATAGGTATACCTTCCGATTCGTCTCCTTCAAACACAGAAACATACAAACGGTCTTTATCAATTTTGTAAACCTCCGTGAGTAATTCCCAACTCCATGCAATAGCTTCATCTTTAAAATAATCCCCAAAGCTCCAGTTGCCTAACATTTCAAACATGGTGTGGTGGTATGTGTCAACACCTACTTCTTCAAGGTCATTGTGTTTGCCACTTACGCGCAAACATTTTTGGGTATCTACTATGCGTTTGTATTCAGGTTTACGATTTCCTAAAAAATAGTCTTTAAATTGGTTCATGCCGGCATTGGTAAAAAGAAGGGTTGGGTCATTTTTTACTACAATTGGGGCAGATGGAACAATCTGGTGCTTTTTAGAAGCAAAAAAGGCTAGAAATTGTTTTCTTATCTCGGCACTGGTCATCATAAGAGGGTACAAATTTAAATATGCTAATTTTATAAGATAGGTAGCTATCTTTGTTATTCATTATTATAGCCCCAAAGGTAAGGAATTGAGCCTTTTGCTACTGATACCAATGCCTCTATGCGCAAAATAAAATATTACTATAATACCCATACCCTTCGGTTTGAAAAGCTCGAAAGGCCTCTTCGGGTCCGCTTATTGCAGGTATTTGGATTCATTGCGGCTTCAATAGTTACTGGAATTATCATTTTTGCTATTGCTTTTCAATATATTGATTCCCCGAAAGAAAAATTACTACGTCAACAAAATGAAGACCTCAAGGAGGGATATGCAGTTATTGAAGAACGAATCAAGCAGCTTGAATTAAAGATGGGGGAAATTACCAATCGTGACAACACGGTGTATCGATCCATTTTTGAGGCAGACCCTATTGCAGACAGTGCACGCGTTAAGGATATGGAACAGAAAAAAGAGGTGCAGCTTGTTCAACGAATGGGATCTACCAATTTATTGAATACAATTATTGATCAACTCAATAATCTATCTCTTCGAATAGCTTACCAAGAAAAATCATTTAACGAACTAATTGAAATGGTTAATAATAAAGCGAAATTGTTGGCTGCTATTCCTGCCATCCAGCCTATTAGTAATAAACAATTATCCCGGATTGCTTCAGGTTTTGGTTTTCGGATTGATCCTATTTATAAAACAAGAAAATCCCACATGGGGCTCGACTTTGCTGCTCCAACTGGCACCCCAATTTATGCAACATCTGACGGTATTATAAAATTCTCAGGATTTTCTACAAATGGGTACGGAAATCATGTTATAATTAGTCATGGTTTTGGTTATGAAACATTGTATGGTCATATGGTTAGAGTTAGTGCAACGCAGGGTCAGCAAGTAAAAAGAGGGCAAGTTATTGGCTATGTTGGCAGTACTGGAAAAAGTACGGGCCCTCATTTGCATTATGAAGTGCATAAGTCGGGTGTGCAAGTAGATCCGATTAACTTCTTTTATAATGATTTAACCCCGGCGCAATTTGACAGACTTTTAAAAATGGCAGCAGCTAATAATCAAAGCTTAGACTAACAATATGGAACCAGGTGTACGCAAATATTTAATTAGAATTGTAAATACCTTGTCCATGTTTTTATTGTGGATGGCAGTTAATTCATGCGCGGGTATTATGTATGGTGCTGCTTATTGGGAAAGCAGTTTTACCACTACCAATCTTATTTTTTATACTTGGCTTTTATTAAGTACAGGATTGCTATTGTGGTATCTCTACAAGAAATGGAAGGATCCCATCGATTACAAGGAAGAATAGTTATTTATCCTTACTATCTAGTATAATAGGAGTGTTTCCTTTGCCCATCACAATTACTTTTGAATTAGGTGAAGTGATAAGCCCCTTCATCATTTGTATTTGTTCGTATTGTAATTGCTTATCATTTAAGCCTGTGCTAATAATGCGTTGATAATCTGTAATTCCCTGTGCCTCTACACGCTTTCGCTCCGCTTCTTGCTTTTCTTTTTGAAGTACAAACTCCATTTTTTGTGCATCTTGCTCTGCCTTAATTTTTTCTTCAATAGATGTTTTAACGTTGTTAGGAAGGGTGATGTTTCTTAGTAATAATTGCTCAAGTATCAAACCTCTTTTTTTAAAATCGGCTTCGATGCTTGTAAATATTCTATTCTGAAATTGATCCCGCTTTGTAGAGTATAAGTCAATGGCAGTAAAGTATACAGCGTTATCTCTAATTTTTGTTCTTGTAAGCGGCCTTACAATTTTATCCTTATAATCGAGGCCTGTTTCTCTTATTAATCTTGGCGCTTCTGTACCAATTACACGGTATAAAACAGTGAGGTCGATGGTTACTTCTAATCCGTCCGAGGTAAGTACACGAATCGCATCATCACCTTCTTTTTCGCCCTCATTGTGTACGCCACTCATAGTGTAATTAAGGGTTTTTATATCTACATTGTAGACGTTTACTAGTGGGTTAATAAAATTGAGTCCCGGGGTTAGTACCTGATTAGAAACTTTACCAAATAAACTCGAAACACCTATCTGACCCGCATCTATTTGTTTTACGCATGCGTTTAAAGCACCAATTACAATCAGTAATACACCGACACTTCTGATACCCTTTCCTAATTTTTGTAATTCTTCTTTTTGCTTAAGAATAAAAATGCCTGTGATAAGAACAATAATGCCTAAAATAATGAGTACCATAGTATATAAATTTTATTGTGTTTAATTAACTGCTATGGTCCTGAATAACAAACCATTTACCTTTTATTTTTTGAAATAATAAAGTAAAAAAACCACTAATATCACCTTTACTTCTTTGTAATGACCATTTGCCTAAAACGCGGTAATGTTTTTTTTCGATAGGTGTTAAAGAAAGTAGTGTGAATGTTAATTTGCCCATTGAAGCGGTGTCAGGGTAGCCTTTTTTATAATTGTTTAGTGTATTATTAAATCCATAAGTAGGACCACTTTTACCAACAAATAAAAGGGAATCGGAAGGTAAGTAACCCTCCATAAAACCAACTAAGTTCCCTTCATTCCATGCTTTTGTTTGCGCAGCTAGAAGCGCTCTTATGGCCTTCTCGTTTTTATTGTATGTTGGTGTTGTTTTTTGCGCTGAGGATTGAAGTGAAAAAGCGAGTAAAAACAAGATGAGCATGCGAGATAGCATAAACCGTTCAATTTTACACTAAGCTACTACTTCTAATTGGTTTTGAAAGATAATTAAGGGTTTGTAACTTTCAGTATGTCATACAAAAAACATTTGCAAAAGGATAAGCGGCTAGCGCCCATTTTAAAAGGCCAAACGCATGTATTAACGCTCCAAAAAAACATTCCAATTAGGCTTATGTCAAGCATTATTAGTCAGCAATTGAGTACCAAAGTAGCAGCAATTTTATTTGAACGTTTTTTATCATTATTTCCAGCCAAAAAACCAACCATTCAAAAAGTATTAGATACGCCCGAAGAAACACTTAGAGGCATAGGTATTAGTTATTCAAAAATTAACTATATCTATGCGGTTGCAAATTTTTGTCAGGTGCATAAAATCACAGATAAAAAACTGAACCAGCGCTCCAACGAAGAAATTATTGATTTGCTCACTCAAATAAAGGGTGTTGGTAAATGGACGGCAGAAATGCTACTTATGTTTTCGCTTGGCCGCGAAGATGTATTTGCGGTTGATGATTTAGGGATTCAGCAAGCAATGACTAAGCTATACCAATTAGATCCTGCCAATAAAAAGGAGTTAAAAGCAAATATGTTGGCTCTGGCCGAAGCTTGGAGCCCATTTAAAACCTATGCATGCCTTCATTTGTGGCGCTGGAAAGATGAAAAATAATAAGTGTGGATTAAACTATTGTTACTTTAGGTAGTCGAAGTAAATACCTTTAGCCTATGAACTTACATCTAGATGATACCAGTTTACTTGCTGCATTTCACAATAATGCCACCAAAGAAAAAGGTTACAATGGCATTGTGAAAAAGTACCAGGAAAAATTGTACTGGCATATTAGACGTATGCTTGTAAGCCATGAAGACACCAACGATGTGTTACAAATGGTACTTGTAAAAGTTTGGAAAGGCCTTGAAAGTTTTAGAGAAGACAGCAAATTGTATACTTGGATGTACCGTATTGCTACCAATGAGACGCTTACTTTTATCGAAAAAGAAAAAAAGAGGGCCATCGTTTCATTGGATCAAGATTCAGATATGTTTGGTGACAAAGTAAAAGCAGATACTCATTTTGATGAAAATCAATTGATTTGGCGTTTACAGCTTGCTATAAAATCATTACCTGAAAAGCAGCAGCTCGTTTTTAATTTACGCTATTATGACGAAATGCCTTACCATCAAATGAGTGAACTATTAGACACCTCAGAAGGCGCATTAAAAGCGAGTTACCACCATGCTGCAAAAAAAATTGAAGAATTTATTAAAAGTTATTAAACCTAAGTGGTAAGCTAAAGTCTATTGGATAGCCATGCATCAAGATAAAACCATACACGAAGAACTAGAAGCATTAAGCCCATTTTGGACGACCATTCAATCTCAAATGCCTTATATAGTGCCAGCCAATTATTTTGAAACGCTGCCAAGTATTGTGCGTGCAAAAGTAGAAACCGAAGCTGTTTACGAAGAGCTAGAATTAATAGCACCTTTATTAAATACAATACCTAAGCAAACAGGGTATCAAATACCAGTTTCGCAAGATAAAGTGATGCCAGTAAATACACCTGTAAAAATGTTAGCATGGCCTAAATTCGCCGTAGCAGCGGCTCTCATTGGAATTATGGTGCTTGCAAATTATTTCTATACAGGTAAAAAAGAAAGCTTTGATTACGCTGCTTATATTGGCGCAGATCCCGCCCAAATCATTCAAACAATTAGTGATTCTACTTTACTTTCTTATATGGATGTGCACGAAAAATTAATTGTTACACCAGATGCAGCAATAGAGGAATATGTACTTGAAAGCGATGATGCCTTAATGCAAAATAGTTCTGATCAGGAACTTCTAGAATATATTCAATCAAGTAATTAAATTATCAATTATGAAAAAAATAATTTTCGGTTTTTTATTTTCTATGTTTATTGTAGCCATAAGTAGTGCACAACCACAAGAAAGAACAAAGGGTCCGCGTGGCAAAGGAACAAAGCCTAGTAAAGAAAATATAGAAGCATTAAAAGTTGCTTTTATTACAAAGCATTTAAATTTAAACGTTGACGAGGCACAAAAATTTTGGCCCGCTTACAATGCCTGCATTGAAGAATTAAAAAAGGCACGTCAAGAAAAAAAGGATGATGTGTTGGCTTTTGAAGAAGCAGCATTAAGTATTAGAAAAAAATATAAGAACGATTTCAAAAAAGTATTAGGGTCAGAGGAGCGAGCCAATAAAGCACTTACTGCAGATCGTGCCTTTATGGGCATGATCAAAGAAGAGTTGCAAAATAGAAAAGGGATGCATAAAAAAGATAGCAAACCGCCACCACCGCCTCCAGGTCAGGAAGAACCTACTCTTTAAAGACTATTCCAAATGGGCATTTTAATATCATGGTAAAACAAGAAGGTCCATCCTTCTTGTTTTGCTTTTTCTAGCCAAGTTTGTCTGAGTTCCATACATTTTTTCCCATCATAATCGTACTTCGCTACAAACTTGCTTTTCATTTGCTGCAATTGAGGAGCATCATCTCCACCAAAAAATACGGTTTCACTATCTTCGGTAATCCAAAACACTTGATGAAATTTCGAGTGAGCTCCAGTCACTTGGTATTTAATTCCGCCATCAATTTCTCCATCGTCACTATCTAGCCATGTTACTTTGCTAAATTCCTGTAGGGGTGAAATATCTTCAGGGATATAAGAAGCCGAGCCTACTCCTGTGGCATATTCAAACTCACGTTTTTGTATATAATATGTTGCATAGGGGAAACTAACGTAACGAGCAGTGTTATCCATATTGCCAAATGTGGTACCGCCAGCATGGTCTTTGTGTAAGTGGCTCATAAGTACTTTAGTTACAGCAGCTGGTTTGATACCTACTTTTTCTAGATTTTCGTGTAATTGTAATTGGCCATCTGTATTTGTATAGCCAAGACCCGTATCAATTAAAATAATATCTTTTCTAGTAACCACAACAAATGGCTGAATTTCTACGAGTAAACTTCCTATAGGCCTATTTTGTAAAGCTTCTGTTTGGGTATTAAAAGGAACAAATACCTTCGATTTGTCAATGGTGAAGCTGCCCTCTGATAATGGAATGATTTGCATAAAAACTCGATTGGCTTAACGTAGCACCATTTGTCTATCGGCGTCTAGTCTGAGCATTATAAAAATTAATACCGTAAAAGTGAGTAGCGATGATCCTCCATAACTTACGAGCGGAAGGGTAATGCCCACAATTGGAAATAGCCCAATAGTCATACTTACATTTACTGCAATATGAAAAAATAAAATACTAGCAACGCAATATGCATATACTCTACTGAAGGCGCTTCGCTGCCTTTCTGCAATGCGTACAATACGAAATAAGAAATACAAGTAAAGACCTAAAAATATGGCACAACCTACAAATCCAAATGCTTCACCTAGTGAAGTAAAAATAAAATCGGTGTCTTGTTCTGGTACATATTTACCTCTTGTTTGCGTACCCTTTAAAAAGCCTCTTCCAAAAAATCCTCCAGAACCAATTGCAATTTTGCTTTGTCTTACATTATAATCATCTGGTTTGCGCGCTGCTTTACCAGTTACTTTTTCGTTTGACTTTTTATTTAAACTACAATCATAATCTTTACCTACCATGCTATATATTCTCGTACTCTGGTAGCACTCTAACACATTGTTAAATACATAGGGTACCACATAACGCTGAACGCCAATACATAGAATCCAAATAAATAAAACCGCTGCAATGGTAACGAGTTTTTGTTTTTTTCTAACTTGCCTGTAAGCTAAAAAAATAATGACTGCTGCTAAAATGGTTAAAGTGATTGATAATGCATCTTTTTCTACGATGAGGGTAGCAAGTGCTAGTATACCAAAGCATGATCCAATAATTAAGAACTGAGCTGGTAAGCCTTCTCTGTACATTGCTATGAGTAGGCTTACATATACAAGTGCTAACCCAAGTTCGTGCTGCAAAATAGATAATGCTGCAGGCGTTAGTGCAATAAGTCCGGCAATAATTTGCGATTTGATATTTGTAAAATCTATTTCCTGCCGTGAAATAAATTTAGCCAGAGCCAGCGATGTAAATATTTTGCAAAGTTCGGCTGGTTGTAAATTGAACCCACCCACTAATGGGATCCATGATTTTGAACCATTAATATTTTTTCCAAGCACAAAAGTTGCTAGCATAAGTAGGATGCCTAATAAATAGGAGAGATTTGCAAATGCCGTAAATATTTTACTATCTGTTAATAGTATAAATGTGGCCACAATGGCGCACACACCTCCAAAAATAAGTTGTTTGCTATAATTCGTTTTTCCACCTAAAAATGTGGCTAACCAATTGGTATCGGCCTTATATTCTACCATAAAAATACACAACACGCCAATGGAAACTAAAATAGCATACAGCCAAATAACCGTATAATCTATCCCTTCTCCCGCAAGATTATTTTTTTTTCTATTCATCTTTATCTTTGCCTATTTCTTAGTGCTTGTTTTTTTGGTCGAAATTTTATTTGCAGGTTCTTGGTTTATCATAAGACGTTTCATTTGGGGGGGGATCAAATCCATATTGGCCAACTGCTCGATTTTTGCTTTTCTATCCGCATCGGTAATGGAGCCCTTTAAATATTTTTCAATAAGTAAACTTGCGATAGGCGCTGCCGATGTAGCACCATAACCGGCGTTTTCACACATTACCGCAATGGCGATACGGGGATTTTCACGAGGAGCAAAAGCGCCAAAAAAAGCATGATCTTTTAAAGATTCACCTCTGTATGCGTTTTCTACAGTTCCTGTTTTGCCACATATATTGATGCCTGGAACTTTTGCGGCTGCGCCAGTTCCAAATTCCATCGTGCCTTGCATACCAGCATGTACTTCTTCAAAAATACTTTCAGCAATATTTTTAGTTTTTTGTTTTACCTTAAAACGAGCAAGCATTTCATAATCGTCTCCACCCTCTATTGAGTCAATTAAGTGAGGCAAATAATACCATCCCTTATTAGCAATTATCGCCATTACATTAGCTAGCTGTGTAAGGGTCGTAGTAATTTCTCCTTGTCCTATAGAGTTAGAAATAATATTACAAGCTTGCCAATTTACACCAAATGTTTTTTGATAATATCCTGCAGTAGGAATATTTCCATTTCGTTCAGATGGCAGGTCTACACCTAATTTTTTACCAAGGCCAAATGAATACGCATATTCATTAAATAGCCCAAGTGTAACATCTCTATTATTAACTTTTGCGTTATCTAAAATTTTTCTAAAAACAACCGCAAAATAACTATTACATGATTTTGAAATAGCCGGTTTCAAAGTAAACGTACCTACCGCATGGCACCCCATTTTTCTACCACAGCCGAGATAACTTCCGCCGCAACTCACTGTTGTTTGATCATCAATAACACCTTCTGCCATACCAATGATACCCACTAGTGTTTTGAATGTTGAGCCTGGAGAGTAAGTGGTGCTAACGGTTCTATTAAGTAATGGTTTTCTAGGATCATAGTACATCATGTCTACTAGATGCTTTTTCCGTTGATTTCCTGTAAGGTAATTGGGGTTATAGGTGGGGGCGCTTACCATGCATAAGATGCCACCCGTTTTAGGATCAATCGCTACAATACTCCCCACTTTATTTTGCATCAGTTTTTCTCCAAGTTGTTGAAGTTCTACATCTATACTTGAGTATAGATTTTTCCCAGCAATAGCAGTGGTGTCAAATTCTCCTTTCTCCCATGGACCCTGAATTCTTCCTTTATTGTCTCTAATAAATCGTTTGATACCACGTTGGCCCATGAGGATTTTTTCGTAACTATTTTCTAATCCAGTTGTCCCAAAGTAATCTCCCATTTCATAGCCTTCATCTTTATGCCTACGTAAAAATCCAGTATCAACTTCTGCTGTGTAACCAAGAACAGCTGCGCCGCAATCGTAAGGGTAAGACCTTACTGATCTTTCGCTTAATGTAAATCCAGGAAAGCGGTACATATTTTCATTGAGGCGGGCAAAATTTTCTGAGGTCAGAAGTGATTCAAAAATACTAGGCTTAACAGCTCCATTTTTAAATATTAAATCTCGCATTCTTTTTTTATAAGTAGCCGTATCAATATTTAATAGCGCGCAAAGTGCCATTGTATCTGTTGCTTTAGATTCGGCTGGAATCACCACCAAATCGTAACTAATGGTATTTTCTAAAATGGCTCTTTTTTTGCGATCAAAAATGATACCTCTATCTGGGTAAATCACTTTTCTATAAAAGGCATTGTTATCTGCTGCCATTTTATATTTTGTAGAAAAAACCTGGAGATTAATGAGTTGGAGGGTAATTAAAATAAACGCACCTATAAAAATGATTTGTACAATTCTACTTCGATTTTGATTAAATGCGGACATAGTGGTTTACTAAAAATAAGTCGACAAAATGTATTGCAAATTTGATGTAACAAATTCAACAAAGCATCATTTTATAAAAAAAAACTTATGCATACTTGTGGACAGCAAAAACTAGGCAGCATTGGTTCTGTACTTGCCCTTTCTTAAGAAAAGAAGTTCCGAAAGTACAATCATCATGAAGCTCACAAGTGTGGTGCCAACAACCTTGCCTAAAAAGTACACGAAATCGCCAAATTGAAGCCATTCAATGAGCACCAAGTAAAAGTGATGAATAAACGTAAGAAAGCCAACATATACAGCATATGGCGCCCAGCCCATGCTATTAACGCCAGGCTCAGCGTAGCTTTGCTCGATGGTTTCTTGTGGTAATAGAAGGTTTAATAAATAAGGTCTAATATAGGCAATAAGTACGCAGGGAGCGGCATGAAGACCTGTCGTGCCGGTAAAGTAATCAAGTGAAAGGCCAAACAAGAAAGCAACGATTAGTAAGCTTAAATGGTTGATAGAAAATGGCAACCAGAGAATGTACAAAAAATAGAGATAGGGTACAATAAACCTATGTAAAGGCGGCACTTCGTTGAGTACCACAATTTGTAGCAATAAAAACAATACAAAGCGTATGGTATTTTTGAGTAAGCTATTCACGATTTTTAGAATTGGATTTTTCTAGGTCAAATTGTTCCTGATATCTGAGGTTTTCAACTAAATATACATATTGAAGTGTAAAAAAGTTAGCAGCAGTGCTGATTTTTAAAGTATAAAAATTACTAGAAGGATCAGCGTTTATTTCAGCTACGCGACCCACAATTTGATTGGGGGGGAAGTTTGCAGAATAGGTGCTTGTAACAACAGTATCGCCCTTTACCACTTTAGCACTCTTGGAAACGTTTCGTAAAAGAAGGAAATAAGGGCTGGCGCCATCCCATTCTATACTTCCCGCGTTATTGTCTTTTTTTAACATCGCACTCACCCTGCTATTGCGGTGTAATAAGCTCATTACCTTACTCGTGTTTTTTGAAACTTCTACAACAACACCCACAATACCTTCCGGACTAATGGCAGCCATCCCTTTTTTGACACCTTGTAAACTTCCTCGCTCGAGTGTTAAAAAATTTGTTTGTAACGAAACAGTATTGCCAATTACTTTGGAAGGCAGCCAATTATATTTTCTGTATTTATTGAGCGAGTCTTTGTATACCGAATCGGCAACAATACGAATACTCGAATCTGGTGCTGCAATATTTGATCCTAGTAAATTTAGTAACCGTGCATTTTCTTGTGCTAATTTTTCATTGGTTTCTCTTAAAAAAAAGTAACCACGCATATTATAGTATCGCTCGTTAATTTTTGAAGTGGCATCATTCATCTTTGATGAAAAAAAAGTTTGATGCGATGTACTTGCTTGTGTAAGCATATAGATGGCTGCAATTTGCAAAAGCAAAAAGCTTAATAATGTAAAGTGCCGAAGTATGAAATCAAAAATATTTTTCAAGTCAATTTATTAGCGCATGATAAACGGAAAACGCTGATAATTTTTTAGTGCTAAACCAGTACCACGCACAACACTTTTAAGCGGATCTTCTGCTACGTGTACAGGCAATTTAATTTTTGCACTTAATCTTTTATCGAGTCCGCGGAGTAATGCACCTCCACCTGTAAGGTATAATCCCCTGCGGTAAATATCGGCCGCAAGCTCTGGTGGCGTGGTTTCTAGGGCTTTTAAGATCGCTTCTTCTATTTTAAAGATAC
>Ga0222712_10005385_pt1 | contig 12990 bp, 10 predicted proteins | sample C33_657DmetaG_FD_165043 | JGI IMG/M metagenome (GOLD analysis project Ga0222712, IMG submission 165043) | Estuarine water microbial communities from San Francisco Bay, California, United States - C33_657D | ecosystem: Environmental > Aquatic > Marine > Unclassified | place: USA: California...
AGCGGCTTGGCCATCTACCTGCTGGGACTGCTCGGCCAGCTCTGCGGCAGGCTCATCCAGGCCGCCATCTCCCGCCAGCGCGAGTTCCTGGCCGATGCCAGCGCCGTGCAGTTCACCCGCAACCCCGACGGCATCGCCGGCGCACTCAAAAAGATCGGTGGCTACAAACCATCCTCTGTCATCCGCAATGTCCACGCCGGCGAGACCAGCCACCTGTTTTTCTCCGACACCTTCCTCGGCAGCCGCTTCACCTCCCTGTTCGCCACCCATCCCCCGCTGGCCGAGCGCATCAAACGCATCGATCCATCGTTTGATGGAAAATTCCCAAAGGCCCAGGCCCCTGACCAAGGGGACACCGCTCCCGCCGGCTCCACCAAGCTCAAACGCCCCGGTTTCCCGGGCTTCCCCCGTATCCCCGGCACTGACCGCCTAGGTTTCCCGGGCACCTCGCTGCCCCTACCGGTCGGAGGTGCCATGGGCCTCGCGGCTGAGCAGGCCGTCGATCAGGTCGGCTCCATCTCACCCGCCGAGATGGGCTTTGCCGCCAGTCTCGTAGACACCCTGCCACCCATCCTCGATGAAGCGAGCCGCGATCCCTTCAGTGCCCGCTCCCTGGTCTGCGCCCTTCTGCTGGATTCCAATCCCCAGGTGCGCGAAAACCAGCTCGCCATCCTCCGGCGCGATTCTGGCGACTCCGAGATGGCCGAAACCCTCCGCCTTGTACCCGTCGTGCACCAGCTCCCCGATGCGTGCCGCCTGCCCCTGCTCGACCTGGCCATGCCCGCCCTGCGATCCCTATCCCCCCAGCAGTACGGCATCTTCCGCGGCCGCATCCATGCCCTTGTGGTGGCCGACCAGCGACTCAGCACCTTCGAGTATGTCCTTTGCTGCGTGCTGTCCAGGCATCTCGATCTTGAGTTCGGCCTCCGTGCCCAACCGGCGGATTGGTGGCGGCCCGAAAGCCAACAGGCCGGCCGTGTCGAAACCATTCTCGGCCTGCTGGCCTGGCAGGGCGCCGAAAGCTCCGCGGATGAGGTCGATCACGCCAGGGTGGAGCGGGCCTTCCAGGCAGGGCTGGGCGCCTTCCAAGGCCGGCCCGCCACAACCTGCCATGTGCCTGCCCGTGAAACGGCTCGTCTTGAGGATTACCACGCCGCAGCCCGGCAACTGGCCCGCGCCAGGCCCGAACTGCGCCGTCGCGTCATGCTCGGCATGGCAGCCTGCGTGCTCGAGGATGGCCAGGTCAGCGTGCGCGAGCTCGAACTGCTCCGCGCCATGGGCGATACCATCGATTGCCCGGTCCCGCCCCTGCTCCATGCCGGAGAAAGCGGGACATCCCAGGCACCCCATTGAACTGAAAATCACCGGGCCGGCCTGTAAGCCGGGTTCTGTTTCCACGCGCGAGGCGCGCGGATGACGACCATTTCTCTGGGCGCGCGGTCGCCCGCGCGCTCTAGCAACCTACCCGGGAGTGAAACGGGCCGGGCAGACCCTCCTCCCTTACTTGGTCTTGCTCCATGTGGGGTTTGCCAAGCCAGCCGGTCACCCGGCTGCTGGTGGGCTCTTACATTAAGCGGCAAGCCGCCCCACCATTTCACCCTTACCCGGAGGCCCGAAAGCCCCCTGGCGGTATCTTTTCTGTTGCACTGTCCCGACCCTTCGGCCGCTGGAAACGCTAGCGATCCCAGCCGCCTTCGGGTGGTGGGCGTTACCCACCACATTGCCCTGTGGAGCCCGGACTTTCCTCCACCGGGCGGTCGCGGGTTTCCCCACGCCCCCGGCAGCGGCCGTCCGGCCGACCCGGTGAATCTCCATCCTAGCGGACCCGGCTCCTTCCACCAGCAAACCCCGCCGGTTTCCTCGGTTTTCCGCTAGAATGCCTCCATCATGCTTGTGTTTGATCCCACCCTCCCCATCGATTCCAGCCCCGGCGTTCCCCTGGGTGCGGTCGTCACCCTCGGCAACTTCGATGGCGTCCACCGCGGCCATGTCGCCCTCGTCGCCGCCGCCGTCGACCTGGCCAGGGAGCTGGGCAATCCGCCCGTCCTGGCCTTGACGCTCGACCCTCACCCCCGTTCCCTCCTCGGCCAGACCGTGCCCGCCCCCCTCACCACGCCCCAGGATCGCCTCGCCCTGCTCCGGGCCGCTGGCGCCACCCACGCCGCCCTGCTGCGTGCCACTTCCACCCTGCTGGGCTGGGATGCCGACACCTTCTTCCAGCGCGTCCTGTTCGATTCCCTCCAGGCCAGGGGCCTCGTCGAGGGGCACAATTTCTGCTTCGGCCGCGCCCGCGCCGGCACCATCGACACCCTGAAAAAACTATGCCCCATATCCGGTATGCGGCTGCAGGTGGTCGGTGCAGTCTCCGAGGCGGGTGCCGAGGTCTCCAGCACCCGCATCCGCGCCGCACTGGCCCAAGGCGATGTCGCGGCGGCCAACAACCTGCTCAATCGCCCCTATCGCCTCCACGGCGAGGTCATCCACGGGGCCCACCGCGGCCGCACCATCGGCTTCCCCACCGCCAACCTTGCCCCCCAAACCGTTGTGCCCGCCCCTGGCGTTTACGCCTGCCTGGCCACCCTGCCATGTGGCCGCTCACTCCCAACTGCTACCCATATCGGCCCCGCGCCCACCTTTGCCGACACCCGGCCCCGCGTCGAGGCCCACCTGCTCGACTTCTCCGCCGACCTTTACGGCCAGCACCTCTCCCTTGACTTCCTCGCCCATGTCCGCCCGCCCCGCCAGTTCCCCTCACCCGCCGAACTTGTAGCCCAGTTGGGCCATGACATCACCGCCATTCGCGCTCTCTGCGCCAACAAGCACCAGCGGGCTTCCACGCCATGACCAACCCAGTCCCACACGACCAAATCTTGCGTGTCCAGAAACTGTGCGACGAGGTTCTCGCCCCGCTCTACGATCTCCAGACCAGCCGCGTAAGGGTTGTCGCCATCGATGGCCCCGTCGCCCAGGTCCGCCTAGAGGGTGCCTGCGCCTCCTGCGTCTCATCCACTCGCCTGCTGTTCGCCGAGATCGAGGCGCTACTCAAATACCACAAAGACCAAGTCGAGTACCTCGAAGTCGTTCCCTAGCCATTCCCTCCGCGAACGAGCCCCCTTCCGCCGGCCGCACCCTGTGTTACAAGGGATCTCAACCCGCCACAGGAGCCACCATGGCCGCCGAAACCACGCAAGCCCCCGAAGCCAGCCCCGCCAACACCTGGCAACGCCTCGCCTCGGTCGACGCCTACCGCGGCTTCGTCATGCTCCTCATGATGGCCGAGGTGCTCCACTTCGGCCGCGTCAGCCGGCTCCTGGCCGATAACCCCCTCTGGCGGTTCATGGCCCACCACCAATCCCATGTGCCCTGGCGCGGCTGCACCCTCCACGACCTCATCCAGCCCTCCTTCAGCTTCCTGGTCGGCGCCAGCGCCTTCCTCTCGCTCGAACACCGCCGAAGGCGTGGCGATCCCACACGGTGGCTGGTCGCCCACGCCGCCTGGCGCGCGCTCCTGCTAACCTTCCTCGGGGTCTGGTTGCGCTCGCTCGGCCGGCCTCGACTCAATTTCACCTTCGAGGACACCCTGTCCCAGATCGGCCTCGGCTACTTCTTCCTCTTCCTCATCGCGCTCTGCCCTTCCCGCGCCTGGTGGGCCGCACTCGCGCTCATCCTCGTCGGCTACTGGGGCGCCTTCGCCCTCCACCCCGTCCCCGCGCCGGATTTCGATTACGCCACGGTCGGCGTCCCCCAGGATTGGTCCGAGCACGCCCAGGGACTCGCCGCCCACTGGAACAAGAATTCCAACCTCGCCTGGAAATTCGACACCTGGTTCCTCAACCTGTTCCCCAGGGAAAAACCGTTTGCATTCAACAGCGGCGGCTACTCCACCCTCAGCTTCATCCCCACCCTCGCCACTTCCCTGCTCGGGCTCATCGCCGGCTCCTGGTTGTTCTCCACCCGCGCCGCCAAAAACAAGCTGGCCATGCTGGCAACCGCCGGCGCCTCCTGCCTCGCCGCGGGTTTCGCCCTCGACCATTTCGGCGTCTGCCCGTCCGTCAAGCGCATCTGGACCCCATCCTGGGTCCTGGTCAGCGGCGGCTGGTGCTTCCTGTTGCTGGCCCTTTTCACCTCGCTCGAAAGGGTGCCGGGCTTCCCGGTCTGGTCCTACCCGCTGCGCGTCATCGGCATGAACCCCATCGCCGCCTACATGCTCAGCCATCTCATCGAGGGCTTCGTCCGCTCCAACCTCAACACCTTCTTCGGCAAAGACTTCTTCCGCTTCGCCGGTGATGCCTACGAACCCTTCCTCTCCGGCCTAGCCATCCTCGCCACCTACTGGCTCATCCTCCTCTGGATGGACCGCCGCAAGATATTCCTGCGCGTCTGACACTATCTTTGATCCCAAATCCATGAATACAAAAGAACAGCGGGCGGAGGAATATACCCCGCCCGCCGCGTTCAACTTCGATTCGGCCGGTTACTCGCTGATCACCTCGCCACCGTTCGAGGTCGAGTATGCCCGCCATGCCGCCAGCGAGGTGCCATTGGCGAAAAACCGGACACTCCCATCGCACATGCCCGCGTTCACACCACCCGAGTGCCGGCTGCGGGCAGCCAACTGCACATTCGAGTTCACCGCGCACGGCAGGCCCAACTGCGGCTGGTTGTTGCAGTAGCTGGCGAACTGGTGGAAATCGGGCGATGGACTGTTCGGCCCGTTGAAACCGTGGAACACCGCGCCAGGGCCCCACCAGGTGAAACCACGCAGGTCGTTGGTCGCCCCGTTGTTGATGCCGATGATCGTCTCCGAAGCCATCAGCGTGTTCGAGGTCCCATCCATGATGTCCGTCAGTTTCTGCGTCACACCGTTCCGCAGAAACGGCGCGCCGCCGAAGGCCACGCCGCTGAATGTGCCCTGCAGGCGCACCGTGTTGCCAGCGTTCACCACATAGTTGTGCTTGGTGATGTTCGCGAAGTTCGGCGCCGTGTTATTGCCGCTGCCCGAGTCGCTCGGGCACTGCAAGCTCTTGATGAACAGGCAGGTCACATTGGTGGTGTTCGGCGCGGTCGAATACCCTTGAGGCCCCGTCTTGAAGCCCAGATACAACTTGAACATGTTGTCCTGCTCGATGTACGGCAGGATCGCCACCTGCCAGGTGCCCCAGTTGCCACCAGCGGCATAGTCGCTGGCCGGCAGGTTACCCTCGTTCTGGTGCATGTTGTGCATGGCCAGGCCGATCTGCTTCAGATTGTTCGAGCAGCTCATTCGGTTGGCCGCCTCGCGCACCTTCTGCACCGCCGGCACCAGCAAGCCCACCAGCACCGCGATGATCGCGATCACCACCAGCAACTCAATCAGCGTGAAACCCTTGCGGGTCCTCGTGAAAACCATGGCTAACTCCGATCAATGGATAATGAAAAGAAAGAAACCAATCACTTCAAATCCAGGTTCACCTCGTTGGGCTTGTCATCACCCACCTTGGTGATGGTGATCTCAGCCGCGGGCTCGTTCAGATATTTGGGCGGAAGAATATCCTTTGGCGGCGCCCCCTCAGATCCTGGCGCGGCGCCGGGAGCAAGCTCGCCCGACTTGTCGAAAGCCTGCACCCAAACCTTGTACTTGCCCGGGCCCACGCCCGCCGACCGCTCAATCTTGAACTTGCCGTCGCGGATGCTGCCGCTCGCTCCCGCGGGCTGCTTCTCAGCCGGCTCCAACCGGATCGTGCCGTATTGGATCGGTTTGCCCGCAAATTTCACATTCCCCTGCACCGGTTGGCGCTGGAATGGATCTGAGCCACAACCTGTCCCCGCCAACACCAAGGCCAGCCCCAGAGCGGCCAAACTTATCGAACCCATGGCCCGCAATGCTGTCCGCATGATCTTTCCTTGGATATCTCTCAATGAAACAAACCTTAAAAAGAGGTGTCTAAATTATCATCAATAGAAATTAATTGCCCGGGTTTCAAAATACCTCTGTTTAAAAAAAATCCGCCCGGGTTCCTCCCGGGCGGGCTTGCAAATCCGACAAACATGTCTTTAATTTTCTTTATCGAAACACCGTTATATAGGATGTAGTCACTTCGGCAGCGTCCAGTCGATCGGGGTTTGACGAGCCACCAGCTTTTGCAGGCTGCCAATCTCCTTCAGCATCCCCGCGCTATCCCGCCCGCTCTTAGCCATCTCCGCTGCTGCCACCCCACACGCCACCCCGCTCGACCACTCGATCGGGTGCAGACGCGTCGCCGAGTTCGCCAAAAACGACTGCGCCATGGTCTTTCCAGCCACCAGCAGGTTCGACAGATCCCGGTGTGTCAGCGCCCGGAACGGGATATGGAAAGGCAGCGTCTCACCGGCCGAAACCACATACCCAGGCATCGTGCAGTTCGTCACCGGGTGAATGTCCGCCGGATAAGCCCCGATCGCGATCCGGTCCTCAAAACGCGTCCCTGTCCGCTGCGCCGCCGGACCTGTCAGATCCGCGAACCGCAGCACGAATCCGTCCAGACCGATCGACCGCCGCGTATCCCTAATGTAAGGCAGCTTCGCCAAACCATGCGAGGTTCCCAGAACCGCCGACGCCAGCGTGATCCGGGCCGGGTCGATCCCCGTCGGCGCCTTGCCGCGGAACCACTGGTGCCAGGCGAATGCCCGGTCCTCCGCCCCCGCCAACGCCGCCATGTCTATCCCGCCCCGCCAGTCGACCGCCTGGGCCGCCGTGTCCGCCTTCGACAAAAACAGGTAGGCGTGCGGGTAGTCATTGCCTCCCTCCCCATGCTTTTGCGAATACCCCCAGTTCTGCAGGCAAATATCCCCCGTCGCGGGTTTTCCCTTCCCCCGCAGTCGCCGGTAAGTCCAGATCTTCTCCCAGGCGTCCGGCTTGTCCCCGTAGGGGCCATACCCCAAATCCTTGGCCTGCACCGGCCGGTCTTTCTCCCCGGTCGCCTCCGCCCGGATCTCCTGCGCGAAGCAGAACACCGTGGCCTGGCCCCACCGGTCCGCGCCCTTCGCCGCCGCCAGGGATCCGTCCGCCTCCTCCACGCCCTGCAGGTACTCCTTGCCCGAGAGCGCCAACACCTCACCCCACTCTGTCGCGTCCACGAAAACCGTCGGCTTTTCGCTTCTGGAAACAAAACGGATCGTCTGTTTCCAGAACCTGGGCGAGTCCGCGGCGCTGTACCAGTCTCCCAGGTCCTCAGATGGCAGCCGGTCGTACCCGTTTGCGCCCACCCCCGCCCGCGGCGTCCGGCGGATGCACTCGATGCCAGCCACACGACGGCCGTCAGGGCTCAGTGTCACCCGCTTCACCACCGTGTCGCGGAACACCGTCAACCGGGCGCCGCACCCCTTTTCCAATGGCTCGAGATGCCCCGCCACGAACGCGTCGGGGCAGAAGCAGAACCGGCTCACCCAGCAGTTTCCCCGGTTCTGGATCGCGTTCAAAAGGCCCAAAAACCTTGGCGTCATGTTCGCCGGCAGCCGCGCCACCTTCGACACCGAATATCCGGGGCCCCCGTCTTCAGACTTGATCGTGTGCCACGCCTCGTCGATCGCCGGCACCCCGCTGCTCGTCAACTGGCCACCCACCCAGTCCGTTGGTTCGATCAGCGCTGTCCGCGCGCCCGCCTCAGCCGCCGCCAGCGCCGCCGAGAAAGCCGCCGTGCTCCCACCCGCAATCACCACATCGAAGCCATTGTGTGTAACCGGCTGTTCCCCGGCCTGAGCGGTACCCAGCGGCCCGAAAAACTTCGGTGCGATTGCCATCGCCAACAGAACCAAACCAACCCTTGCTCGGCTGTGCGCGATCACCCCGTCATCCTCCGGGCAACTTCTTGCATTCTGGGACCCAGATATGAGTGCCCATTCACCTATTTTTAATCTTAGGTGAAACCAGGGCGCCGGCACCCGCCACCTCACGCCGCCAAATACCCATCCCCCGCCCAGCCATTCTCCGGCTCTACCGGCACCCACGGCGCGCATGGTTCCAGGTCATAGGGAAACGGATCCATTCCGGGGGTGCTGTCGCCTAACATCGCTCTGCCCTCTGGTGTGCATGGCCGGGACATCCTTTCTTGCACCCGCCAGGCCAAACCTTTCACCGGTTTTTTCCTAAACCTTTGTCCCTCAATAACATATACACCTGTACAGGCAGGCCGTCCCCATGGTGGACCCGGGGTATAATCCTCCCGGCTCGCCTTTTCTGCCACCAGGATTTCCACCATGTCCGACCAAGAATCCGGCACCCAAACTTCCCCTCCCTTCGGTCTCCGTACTCCGCTGGTCATTCTCGCGGTCATGTGGGCCCTCATAGGTTCCACCTACCTCGTGGAGGCCTCCTTTTACCCGTTCATGATCCGAATCATGGTTGCCCCATTCCTGGGGGCGCTGGCCACTTGCATCTGGTGGCTCGGCTTCACCCACCTGAATTGGCTCGACAGGATTCTGTTTCCGGCAGTCCTGGTCGCCACCCTGACAGCCCTTGCCCTGCCGCAGGGAGACAAGGCCCTTTTCTATGTCATGGCGGCGCTCCCCTGGGCCGTCACCGCCTGGCTGGGCCTTTTCCTTGTCACTCCCGCCTTGACTTGGACCACTCGCAAGGCCGGAACCATCATCGCCATCGTCATCGCGGTTGGGTTTTTCGGACTCCTCCGCATCAAGGGCCTCGATGGCGAATTCAAGCCTGAATACGAATGGGTCTTCAAACCCTCGGCAGAAAACCAACTCCTCGCCGAGCTGGCCGGCGCCAAGTCCGCCAACCCGGCAAACACAGCCGCCCCGGCGGAGCTCAAGGCCCAACCCGGTGACTGGCCCGCTTTCCGCGGCCCTGCCCAGGACAGTGTGGTGCGCGATCTGGAAATCGCCACCGATTGGGCCAAAAATCCACCCAAAACTCTCTGGAAACACCGCATCGGACCCGGCTGGTCCTCTTTTTCCGTTGTCGGCGACCGCCTCTTCACCCAGGAACAGCGCGGCGACAACGAGCTCGTCGCCTGCTACCACGCCGACACCGGCGCAGAACTCTGGACCCACGCCGTCGCCACCCGCTTCAGCGAGCCCGTCGCCGGCCCCGGACCCCGTTCCACCCCCACCTATGTCGACGGCAAGCTGTTCGCCCAGGGGGCGAGCGGCCATGTCCTCTGCCTCGATGCCTTTACCGGCAAACCCGCCTGGACCCGCGACCTCCGCGCCGACACCGGTGCCCAGCCACCCACCTGGGGATTCTCCGCTTCCCCCCTCGTGCACAAGGGGCTCGTCATCCTCTACGCCGGCGCCCAGGACAAGACCGCCATCGCCTACAAGGCCGACACGGGCGACATCGCCTGGATCTCTTCCCGCCAAACCAAGCCCGAACTCAGCTACGCCACCGCTCACCTCGTCACCCTGCACGGCGTCGAGCAGATCCTCTTGCTCAGCGACCGCGGCGCCACCTCCATGGATCCCCTCACCGGCGCCGAGATCTGGTCCCACCTGTGGGAAACCAACGGTGTCGTCCGCTGCATCCAGCCCGCCATCGTCGATGGAACCGACATCGTCATCGGCACGGGCCTCGGCGTCGGCTCCCAGCGCGTCCATGTCGATTGCACCAACGGCAAATGGTCCACAACCGAAGTCTGGAAAACCGCACGCTTCAAGCCCTACTACAACGACATGGTCCTGCGCGATGGCCACGCCTACGGCTTCGATGGCAGCATGCTCGTCTGCGTCGATCTCAAAACCGGCGACATCCGCTGGAAGGCCCGCGGCTACGGCACCGGCCAGGTCCTCCTGCTCCAGCCCCAGGGCCTCTTGGCGGTACTCACCGAAAAGGGCGAAATCGCCCTCGTCGAGGCCAACCCCGCCGCCCATCGCGAGTTGGCCAAGTTGAAGGTCATCGACGGCAAAACCTGGAACCACCCAGTCATCGCCCGCGGCCGCCTCTACGCCCGCAACGGCGAGGAGGTCGCCTGCCTCGAACTACCCAAACCGAACCCCAAGGCCGAATGACCCTCCCCGGAAAAACCCCATGCTCCTCGCCCTAACCCTCAGCCTGCTCACCCCCGCCCAGGCCCCGGCTGAAAACGCCCCACACCCCGTCCGCGCCCTGCTCGATGCCCAGGTGAAGGCCTGGAACACCGGCGACCTCGACGGTTTCGTCTCCGCTTACTGGAACGATGACCGCGTCACCTTTTTCTCCGGCGGCGATGTCAGCAAGGGCTTCAAGCCCCTGCGCGACCGCTACTTCAAGCGTTACAAGGCTGAAGGCAAGGAGATGGGTCGGCTTGCCTTCGAGAATCTCGAGATCGATTCCGTCTCGCCCGACTTCGCCGTCGCCCGCGGCCGCTACAGACTCAAAATGAAGACATCTGAGTCCACCGGCCTCTTCACCCTCTGGGTCAAAAAAACACCCGAAGGCTGGCGCATCACGCACGACCACACCTCCACCGCCGATAACAAATAGCGCCCAAAGACGGGCCAAGCCAGCTGCGCCTGATGGTTCACTCATTCCCGGCAAAATGGCCCTTTTGACCCGGTGGCGCGGGCCATCGCCCACCAAACAACCTGGCGGAATTCTCCAATACCAACCCGTGGTGTCGGTTTTTCCTTGCTTTCCTGGCTGGGCCATGGACAGAATGAACAGACGCAGATTGCTTCGCCCAACCGGAGGATCATGCGATGTCATTCCTCTCCTGGCTATCTCGACTCTTCGGCTCAAGTCCAAAAACTGAACCCTTGCCCCGCATCCATGGCAAGGGCCGCTACCTCGTCGAGGTCACCGACTGCGACCTCTTCCAGCCCACGCTCGAGAAACTCTGCGCCGGCATCAACATGGAGGAGACCTTCCTCGAGACCGACGCGGATCTCATCGAACTCCCCTACGACCCCGCCAACCGCCACCCCGTCAATGTCCTCATCCGCGGCAAACCCGTCGGCCACCTGTCCGAACGCGAGTCCAAGCGCTTCCTCCACCTGCTGCACAAGACCAGCCAGGGAAAAGGCGCCACCTGCCCCGCAAGGGTCATTTTCCACCCAGACCCCGGCCCCTCCCGCCCCGCCTACACCGCCTGCCTCGACCTGCCCCATTGAACTTGCCGGAACCACGGTCGAAGGAATGGTGGGCGGCTACCAAAAGTTTCGAAGGGCACAAAAACACAAAAGGCCGGGAACATTCCCGGCCTTTTCAATAGTTCCTGATCCGGGATTCCCGGCAGCGGGTCATCCTTCCTTCTTGTAGTACTCGCGCTCGATGTAGGTGGTGTCCACCTTGCCGGCTTGGAAAGCCTTGTCGGCCATCAGGTCCCGCAGGATCGGGATGGTGGTCTTGATTCCCTCCACATGGAACTCGGCCAGGGCCCGCCGCATCGCGGCGATCGCCTCGGCCCGCGTGGGGCGATGCACCAGCAGTTTGGCCACCAAAGAGTCGTAGTTGGGCGGCACCTTGTAGCCGGCGCAGGCGTGGGTGTCCAGGCGCACACCCGGGCCGCCCGGTGCCTGCCATCGGGTGATCAGGCCGGGGGAGGGGCGGAAGCCCGCCGCCGGATCCTCGGCGTTGATACGCACCTCGATGGCGGAGCCCTGATGACGGATCTGGTTTTGGGTGAAAGCCAGCTTCTCCCCGGCAGCCACGCGGATCTGCTGCTGGATCAGGTCCACGCCCGTCACCAGCTCGCTCACCGGGTGCTCCACCTGGATCCGCGCGTTGACCTCGATGAAGTAGAACCGGTTGTTCTTGTCCACCAAAAACTCGCAGGTCCCCGCGGAGTAATAGCCGGCGGCCTTCACCAGCCGCACCGCCGAGGCGCACAACTCGTCCCGCACATCCTCGGGCAGGTTCGGCGCGGGCGACTCCTCCACCAGTTTCTGGTGCCGGCGTTGCAGCGAGCAGTCGCGCTCGTACAGGTGCACCACATTCCCGTGCCGGTCGGCAAGGATCTGCACCTCCACATGGCGCGGGTTCTCGATGTACTTTTCCAGGTAGACGCTGCCGTCCTTGAACGCGTTCTCCGCCTCCTGGCGGGCGCTCGTCAGGCCGGCCTTCAGGCTCAGGTCGTTGTGCGCCACGCGCATGCCCTTGCCGCCGCCGCCGGCAGCCGCCTTGATGAGCACCGGATAACCCATGTCATGGGCCAGACGCAGCGCTTCCTCCTCGCGGGTGATCAATCCCTCCGACCCGGGCACCACGGGCACCTTGGCCTCCATGGCCAGCTTGCGGGCCTCATTCTTGTTGCCCAGCCGGCGCATGGCCTGCTCGGGCGGGCCGATGAACTCGATGTTGCACGACCGGCACACCTCGGCGAAGTGCGCGTTCTCCGACAGGAACCCGTACCCGGGGTGGATGGCCTGCACATCGCCGATCTCCGCGGCCGAGATCAGGCGCGGAATGTTCAGGTAGCTCTCCGCCGATGGCCCCGGCCCGATGCAGATGGCCTGGTTCGCCAGCGACAGGTAGGGGGCCCCCCGGTCGGCCTCGGAGAACACGGCGACCGACTCGATGCCCATGTCCCTGCAGGCGCGGATCACCCGCAGGGCGATCTCTCCCCGGTTGGCCACCAATATGCGCTGAAACATATCCTTGATTCACCTGCGGAGATTGGGGCGGGCTCAGGCCGACGGGTCGACCCGGAACAGCACCTGGCCGTACTCGACCGGTTGCTTGTTCTCGACGCACACCTCGACGATGGTGCCGGTCACCTCGGCGGGAATCTCGTTGAAGATCTTCATCGCCTCGACCTGGCAGACCACGGTCGTCGGGCTCACCTTGCTGCCCACCTGCACATAGGCGGGCGAGCCGGGCTTGTCCTGCGCGTAGAAGGTGCCTGGTGTCGGGCTCTTGATTTCCAGCAACGCCTTGGCGGGCTTCGCCTCGCCCGTCGGGGCCGGGGTGGCAGCCACCGGGGCCGGAGCATACACGGGAGCGGCGACCGGCGCGGCCACCGGCATCGCGGTCAGCACCGGCACATTCCGCTTCAGCTTGATGCTGCGCTCACCGTCCTTCAACTCCAGCTCGGCGAGGTCGTG
>Ga0222712_10005386_pt1 | contig 12987 bp, 8 predicted proteins | sample C33_657DmetaG_FD_165043 | JGI IMG/M metagenome (GOLD analysis project Ga0222712, IMG submission 165043) | Estuarine water microbial communities from San Francisco Bay, California, United States - C33_657D | ecosystem: Environmental > Aquatic > Marine > Unclassified | place: USA: California...
GTCGACGTGCCCGCGAGGCCGGATTTCGAAAGCCCGATGCAGAGCGCGCCGAAGAGGGCGAGCAGCAGGATCCAGCCGTCGGCCGGCAGCATGGTCTGGCTATGGATCCAATCGAGCATCGGCCGCAGTGAGTCGGAAACCGACTCAGCGGGCGAGCGTCTTAATCTGCAGGCGGCGGTATTCCATCTGCCCGCGGTCGCCTTCTAGGCCGATCGGGCCGGTCTCGGGCACCTTCATCGCTTCTTCGAGGACCTCGCCGTTGCATTCGGCGCGGGCGACGCCGGCTTTCACCGTGACGACGAGTTCGTTCCAGTCCTGGGCCTTGTATTTCTTGAGGTCCTTGTAAGGGCCGGCGACGAGGAAGTCGCGGCATTGCAGCTGGGGTTTGCGCAGGTAGACGCCGCTGTCGGCGTTGGGCGTGGCGCGGAACTCCAGCTTGAGGACGAAGTCCTGGGGGAACTCCTGCTGCGTCGAGAGGGCCTGGATGCGACGGCCTTCGGCGGGGGTCGTGATCACGAGCCGGCCGTTGATGGCGCGGTAGCGTCCGTCGGAGCTCGCGGCCTGCCCGTCGAACTTTTCCTCGGCCTTGATCTCGACGACCAGCGGCGCGTCGGGTTTGGGGACCTTAGGAGCCTTGCGGGGCGGCGTGACGCGGTAGCCCCAGCCGGTGAGGTCCTTGCCGTTGAAGAGGCTCACGAAGCCGGGGTCGGGTTTGAACTCCTCGGCCTGCGTGTCGAGGTACCCGAGCGTCGCGAAGATCGGACGTAAGGCGGACGCCCATTTGGCGTAACCGGCGGCGTTGAGGTGGAGCAGGTCGGGGAAGAGGCCGGGGAGGGCGTCACCTTCGGCGTTCGCGAACAAGGCGTAGGTGTCGAGGACCGTGAACTGCGGGTCGCCTTTCACCGCCGCGGCGATCTTTTCGTTCACCGCGAGGATGGTCTCCTTCGGGCGTTTCTTGGCGGCCGAGCTCGGGAAGACACGGCAGACGACCACCGGCATCTTCGGGTCATGCGCCTTGAGGGCGGCCACGATCTTCTGGAAGTTGCGGCCGATGGCGTCGACGGGCACTTCGACTTCGATGTCGTTCGTGCCCATCAGCAGGACGACGGCCTTGGGATGGAGGGCGAGCACGTCTTCCTGGAGGCGGAGCAGCATGCCGCGGGTGGTGTCGCCGCCGATGCCGCGGTTAGCGAGCTTCAGCCCGTCGAAGGACTTCTTGAAATCGACTCCCCAGCCTTGGGTGATGGAGTCGCCGAGGAAGACGATCGCGCCTTGGTCCTTGGCCACGTCATCCGCCCATTGCGGACGGATGGTGTTCCAGCGCTTCACGTAACCGTCGTAGCGGCGGAGCGCGCCTTCCCCGGGGAGGGAGGCTTCGGCTTCGGGGGCCGGGAGGGCATAGCGTGCGGGGTCGGCGGCGAAAGCCGTCAACGCGAGGAAGAGGAGCGAGAGATGGCGCATGGGCAAGGTGAAGGGTTACTTGGCTTTCTTGGAGGCCTTCGCTTTCGGTGCGCCGGCCTTGGGGAAGCGGACGACTTCGACGTCGTTCTTCTGGGATTCGCCAGGGGTGGAACGTCCGTCGGTGATGAGTTTTTCCAGCAGGGCTTTCATTTCGGTCACGCGGGCGGGTTGTTCGCCGGCGAGGTTCTTGGTCTCACCGAGGTCGGCGGCCAGGTCGTAAAGCTGGGCTGGCTGGGTCGCGATGTATTTCCAGTTCCCGACCCGCAGTCCCGGGATGCCGGCGGAAGCGCAGCTGATGGCGTGCGGGCGGGTCGGCGCGGCCGAGCCTTTGAGCAGGGGAAGGAAGCTGTAGCTGTCTTCGGCGGCGTTCGCCGGCAACTTGGCCTGGAGGATGTCGGCGACCGTCGCGATGAGGTCCGCTTGGTGGACGAGCTGATCGCAGGTCGAGCCGGCGGCGACCTGGCCGGGCCAGCGGGCGACGAAGGCGACGCGATGGCCTCCCTCGAAGACGGACGTCTTGTAGTCGCGCAGCGGCCCGCTGGGGAAGTGCCCTTGCTTCTCGAGGTCCTTGACGCCGACGTAAGGGGCGAAGCCGTTGTCGCTCGTGAAGAGCACCAGCGTGTCCTTGGCGGCGCCGCTGGCCTCGAGGGCTGCGAGCACCTTGCCGACGGCGGCATCGGTCTCCATGATCAGGTCGGCCGCGGCGTTGTTGAGGCCGCTTTTGCCCTTCCACTCGGCGTTCACGGCGAGCGGCGTATGCGGCGTGGTCAGGGGAAGGTAGAGCAAGAACGGATCGGGCCGGCGCGCGGCGTCGCCGATGAACGCGCAGGCCCTGTCGACGAGCGTCGGGAGGATGTTCTCCAGCCGCCAGCCGGGCAGGGCGGGGCCGGGCAGGCTCGCCAGGTGGTTGCGGAACAATTCCTTCGGCAGCGGTTCGCTCGGCGTGCCGACGGTGCGGTCATCGGCGATGAAGCAATAGGGCGGCCAGTTCGGCACGTCGGTCCCGAAGTAGCTGTCGAATCCGCGGGTCGTCGGACCGCCGGGGATCTTCTGCGTGAAGACCTTGGCCCAGGCGGCGCGGTGGGATTCCGGCGAAGCCGGGTCGGCCTCCTTGAAATTACGGAAGAGGGCGCGGTCGGCTTCGGGGATCGGCCAATCCCAGCCGAGGTGCCACTTGCCGATGGCGGCCGTGCGGTAGCCATGGTGCTTGGCGAGGCCGGCGACCGTGAGGCGCTCGGGCGCGATCAACGGTTCGCCGAAGACGCCGACGATGCCGGTCTGCAGGCGGGTGCGCCAGTGATAGCGCCCGGTGAGCAGGGCGTAGCGGGACGGCGAGCAGACGCCCGACGAGGAATGTCCGTCGGTGAAGCGCATCCCTTCGGCGATGAGCTTGTCGAGATGCGGGGTCGCGATCTTGCCGCGGGCGGGGTTGTAGGCGCGGATGTCGCCATAGCCGAGGTCGTCGGCCAGGATGATGAGGATGTTGGGCTTCTGCGCGTCGGCGACGACGACGAACGGCAGCAGCAGGGCGAGCAGCAGGCGCATGGGGGTCAGGCCAACTTAGCCTGCCGCTCGCACCAATCAATCCACATGTCGCGGAGGCCGGCCTCGAGCTTGCGGGTGAAGCCGGCCGCGTCCGACAAGGGCGAGGCGCGCATCCGCGCCCGCAGTCCGGCGCGGAGGGCGGCGAGGGCCGGCCGGTCCTGCGAGGTCTTGATGGCAAGTTCGACGTAGGACTCGACGGAGGGCGTCGCGAACTGCGGCAGGCCGACGTTGCTGAGCAAACTCAGGCCCGCGCGGCCGAGGTTGCGTTCGCCGACGAGGCTGACGACGGGCACGCCCATCCAGAGGGCGTCGAGCGTGGTGCTCATGCCGTTGTAGGGGAAGGTATCCAGCGCGAGGTCGATCGCATGGTAGCGTCCGAGGAGCGCGCCTTGGGAGAGGCTCGCGGAACGGGGCAGGTAATCGACGAAGTTAAGGCGGTGCGCTTCGACGCCCAGGCTGACGAGAAATTCGGTCAGGTGCCGGCGATGGCTGCCCGGCTTGGTGAGCAGGCATAGCCGGGAGCCGGGCGTGGCGAGCAGGATGCGGCTCCAGGCGTTGAGCACGGCCGTGTTGATCTTGCAGGTGTTGTTGAAGCAACCGAACGTGAACGGCCGGCCGTCGGCGGACGGTAGCGGGCTGACCTCAGGATATCCGTCGGCTGGCTCGAAGCAGGTCCAGCAGTCCGGGTGCAGCCACGCCTGTTCGGCGCCGCCGGCCAGACGGTTGCCATCGGGTGGCTCCAGGAAGCGGTCAGAGATCCGCCAATCCATCGTGGCTAGGCCTGAGCTCTCCGGGTAGCCCAGCCAGGAGACCTGCACGGGCGCCGCTTTCGCGGCGAAGACGCCGAGCCGGTTGTCGGAAGCGTGCAAGCTGAGGTCGATCAGGATGTCGATCCGGTCTTCCTGGATCTGCCGGAGGAGGTCGCGGTCGGAGGAGTCGGCCATGTCGTGCCAATGGTCGGCATGCCTGCGGAATTCTTCCGTCAGGGTCTGCGCGGGGCTGGTCGCGTAGCAATGGATCTCGAACGCCTCGTGGGAGTGCTGGCGGAAGGCGGGGAGGAGGGCGCGTCCGACCACGTGGTCGCGGAGGTCGGCGGAGACATAGCCGATGCGCAGGCGGCGGTGAGGCGAGGGGTCGTGGGGATGGCGGTCGGGGGGCGGGGTGGGCGCGAAGCGTCGGTTCCACTCCCGATGCTGTTCGGCGATCGCTTCGCCGTTGAGCTGCGGGTCGTAATGCATCGCCAGGATGGCGTTGCTGCGGATCTCCGGCGAAGCCGGGCTGAGCTCGGCGGCGGTGAGCAGCAGGCGGACCGACTCGGGGATCTCGCCGCGTTCCTTGAGCATGAGCGCGATGTTGTTCATCGCGAGGAAGTTCGCCGGGTCCTGGGCCAGGGCCTGGCGAAACACCTCGATCGCGCCGTCGATGTCGCAGTCCTCCTGCAGGAGCGCCCCGAGGTTGGAGACCAGGCCGAAGTCGCCCGGACGCATGGCGAGTTCGCGGCGGTAGTGCGCGATCCCCTCGGCGCGCCGACCGGCATCGTCCAGGGCGAGGCCGAGCTGCAAGGCCGCGAGGGGGTGCGAAGGTTGGAGCGCGAGGGCTCGGCGATAGCATTCGACGGCCTGCGCCGCGCGGGCCGACCGCAGGTGGGCGTTGCCGAGATTATAATGATGCCCGGCCTGGCCAGGTTCCATCTCGACGGCGCGCGCCAAGGCGGCGGCCGCTTCGTCGAAGCGACGCAGCCTGATGAGCTGGACGCCGTAGTTGGCGTGGAAGTGGGCCGTCGCCGGCCGAAGGCGCAACGATTCCTCGAGGAGCGCGAGGCCTTCTTGCGGGCGGCCCAGTTCGCAGGTGGTCAGGCCGAGGAGATGGATCAGGTCCGACGATTGCGGAAAGACGGCCTGCAGCTGACGGTACAGGGAGTCCGCTTCGGCGATCCGTCCCGCGTGATGGTGTTCCATCGCATGGGTGAACGCGGCCTGGGGGTCGGTGAACTGCACGTCCCTGACAGCAAAGCCGGGTCGCCGATTCTTTGCCAGCCTCATCCCTTCGACCGGCCGTCGCGAAGAGTGCGCCGCCGGAGCCGATTCGCCAGGTTCAGCGGGCCTTCGCCTGTCGCTCACACCAATCGACCCACATGCCGCGGAAGGCGGTTTCGACCTTGCGGGTGAACCCGACGGCGTCGAGCAGGGGCGACGCCTGCATCCGCGCGCGCAGGGAGGCCCGCAGCGCGGCGAGGCGAGGCCGATCCTGCGCCATCCTGACCGCCGTCTCGACGTAGTCGTCGACGCTGTGGGCGGCGAGGTCGGCGAGGCCGACGTTGCTGAGCAGGCTGAGGCCGGCGCGGCTGAGGTTGCGGTCGCCGACGAGGCTGACGACGGGGACGCCCATCCAGAGGGCGTCCAGCGTCGTCGTCATGCCGCCGTAGGGAAAGGTGTCGAGCGCCAGGTCGATCTCGTGGTAGCGCGACAGCAGCGGCCCTTGGGCGAGCGTGGAGGTGGGCGGCAGGTAGTCCGCGAAGAGGATCCGTTCGGCGGCGATGCCGCGGCGGCCCAGTTCCGCGATGATACGTCGGCGATGGCTGCCTTGCTTGGCGAGCAGGCGCAGCCGGGAGCCGGGCGTCGCGACGAGCAGGCGTGACCACGCGTCGAGGACGTGGGCGTTGATCTTGCAGGTGTTGTTGAGCGAACCGAAGGTGAAAGGCCGGCCTTGGGCGGACGGCAGCGCGTTCACCTCGGGGTAGCCGGCGGGCGGCTCGTAGCAGGTCCAGCAATCCGGGAGCAGCCATGCTTGCTCGGAAGCGTGGGCGACCGGGTTGCCGGCCGGCGGCTCCAGGTAGGCGTCGGACAGCCGATAGTCCATCGTGGCCAGTCCGGAACTTTCGGGGTAGCCGAGCCAGGAGACCTGCACGGGCGCCGGTTTGCGGGCGAAGACCGTGAGGCGATTGTCGGATGTATGCAGGCTCAGGTCGATGAGGATGTCGATGCGGTCCTCCTTGATCATCCCGAGGATGGCTTCGTCGGGGGCGCCGCCGATCTCGCGCCAGCCGTCCGCATGCCGGCGGAAATGTTCCGCGAAAGGATCCCCGGGGGCGCTGTCATAGGCGAAGATCTCGAACTGCGAGCGGTCGTGCCGCGCGAAGGAGGGCAGGAGGGCCCGGCCGACGACATGATCGCGGAAGTCGGGCGAGACGAAGCCGATCCGGAGGCGGCGGCCAGGTTCGGGCGGGTTGGGGTGCGTCGGCGAAGGCCGGACATGCTGGCGGTTCCAGGCCTCGTGCTGGGCGCGGAGATCGGCGGCGCTGGTCGCCGGATCGTAATGCATGATCAGGATCAGGTTGCTCCGGATCGAGGCGTTGTCGGGCGCGAGCTCGGTGCAGCGGCGCAGGAGCCGCACCGCTTCGGCGGTCTCGCCGAGGTCCTTGTGGATGACGGCCAGGTTGTTGAGCGGGACCGTGTTGTCGGGCTCGCTCCGGAGCGCCAGCCGGAAGCATGCGGCGGCGGCGTCGAGGTCGCAATCTTCCTGCAGCATCGCCCCGAGGTTGGTCGCCACCGGCAGGTGGGCCGGGCGACGGTCGAGGACGCTGCGATACCAAGCCAGCGCCTCTTCGCGGCGTTCGGCGGAGTGGAGGGCGATGCCGAGCTGGAGGTCGCAGTCGGCGTTGTCCGGCTGGAGCCGCAGGGATTCGCGATAGGCCTCGACGGCTTCGGGCGCCCGGCGGAGCTGGAGCAGCGCGTTACCGAGGTTGTAGTAATGGGTGCCCAGGCCGGGCTGGAGGCGGATGGCCGCGCGGAGGCAGGCCTCGGCTTCGGCCGGCTGGCGTTGGTCGATCAGACGGGCGCCGAGGTTGGCATGGTAGTGCGCGACGTTGGGTTGCGCTTCGATCACCCGTCGCAGATTGGCCATGCCTTGCTCGACCCGGCCGGTATCCACTTCGACGAGGCCGATCAGGTGGAGGATGTCGGTCGCCTGGGGGAAATGCTGCTGGAGCTGGCGGTAGAGGTTCTCGGCCTCGGGCAGCCGACCTTGGCGATGGAGTTCCATCGCATGGTTGAGCGCGGCCTGGGGGTCGGTGAACTGCACGTTCCGGTCAGCGAAGCACTCCGGCCAGCGGTTTGCCAGCCTCATCCAGCAGTTGGAACTCGTGTACGCCCTCCTTGGTCGCGTCGACATAGGTCCAGACGACTTTCTTCTCGCGGGTGATCTCGACCAGCTTGGGCTGCGGAGCGCGGGCGGCGTAGTTGCTGAAGACGATGTTGCCGTTCGGCAGCCAGGCGAGGGCCGTGGTGCGGTTCACCGGGATGCCGGGCAGGTCTCCGTCGCGAAGTTCCCACACGATCTTACCTTCGGCGTCCACCTCGATGAGGTGATTGCCGACGGTGAGGCTGATGAGCGTGTGTCCGGCGGCGTCGCGCAGGCAGCAGAACGAACGGTTGTCCAAGCTGGACTCCGGGTTCTTGCGTTCCCAGACGACCTTGCCGGAGCCGTCATATTCGCGGACGGTCTTGTCCTGCGGCACGAGGTAATGACCGTTCGGCAGCGGCCGGGCCATGCGGCTCTGCATGTGGTGGTTGGTCACCTGGCAGCCCAACGGGATCTCGACCTTGATCGCGCCGTCGCGGGCGACCTCGAGGAGGCGCGGCTTGTCGCCGGCTTCGGTCAGCATGATGTTGCCGTTGGCGAGGAGCACGGCCGTGTTCACTTCGGACTGCGTGCCCTTGTATTCCCAGACGATCTTCTGTCCGCGGGTCACCTCGACGACGGCGCCGCCAGGGTAGGCCTTGTTCTTGGAAAGCGTGAGTAGCAGGTTGCCGTTCGGCAGGACATAGCCGTCACGGGTGGCGGCCGGGTATTTCCAGATGGCCTTGCCGGAGCCGTCGACGATCTGCGTGAGGCCGCCCAGCATGAGGAACGAGCGACCGGCCGGCTGGTCGGCGGCGACGAGGGGGAGGCTCAGGAGGAGCAGGAGGGCGAAGCGGATCATTTGATTTCTTGATAATCGGAGGTGAGGGTGAGATTGCCGGCGTAGGCGTTGATATACCAGGCCGTCGTGCCGGCAGGCAGGGGCGCGGAGGCCGTCGTGCCGCCTCCGCCGCTGGCGGCCGCGGCCGGGGTCTCGACCCACTTGCGGGTCCCGGTGAAGCCTTTGTCCGTGGTCGAGACGAGCACGGCCTTGGTGAGCGGCTTGGCGGAATGAAAGACCGCGATCGCATGGCCATCCTTAGTTGTGGCCGACGGAGAACTGCCCCACGGCCTGCCGGTCTCGACGACGCTTTTCGCGAACGCGTAGCTGTCGGGCGGGTTCCAGCCGGCGGGGTGGCTATGGCCCATCTTCGAAACGAGCGAGACCATGCGCGGCCCGGGTGTGCGGCGGTAGTGTTCGGCCTGGCAGCCGAGCGGGAAGTGGGCGTCCTGCGGCCAGGAGAGCCAGAGCACCGGCATCTTCACGCGGTCGGCGTAGTTCATGCCATCCCAGGTCAGCTTATACCCTTCGTTGTCATGGAGGGCCCGGCCCCAGTGGTTCTCGGCGTCGAAGAGATGACCGCATCCGTAGGTCGGGATGCCGAAGGCGAAGCGTTCATCGAGGCCGATGATCGTGCTCGTGATCACGCCGCCCCATGAGATGCCCATCACGCCGATCTTCGACGCGTCGACTTCCGGCAGGGAGCGCAGGAGCGAGTGCGCCAACATCGTGTCGGCCAAAGCGTGATACATCCACTGTTCCTTGAGCGGCAGCTTCGTGTCGGCGAACGTGCCGTCGCGGGCGGGGCCGGAAAAAGCGTGGCGGGCCCAGACCGGCCGGCCTTTGGCCTCCTTCTTCTCGTCGACGTCCGTCTGCCCTTCGACCGCGATGCTGATGGCCGCGAAGCCTTGGGCGTTCCATTTCTGGACCCATTCCTTGTAGGCCGTGCCGCCGCCGCCATGGACGACCACGATGCCGGGAACCTTGCCGGTGCGTTGGCCGGGCAGACCGATCCAGGCGAAGACGCGCGTTGGCTTTCCCTTCCACGGCAAGGCGTCGTAGAAGATCGCATGAACCGTGCCGTCGGGCTTGAAGCCGTCGGCGTCGTAGGTCTTCGGGGCCTGGGCGCAGGTGTCGACGAGCCCCAGCACGACCTTGCGGTCGGCGGCGGGTTCGGCGCCGAGGGCGACGGAGAGCAGCAGAAGGAGCAGGGGGCGCATGGGCTTATTTCGAGAGGCGGACGTTACGGAAGCCGGCGCCGTTGCCGAAGACGAGGAAATCGACGGAGGTCTTGTCCTTGCCGAGGCTCGGGTGCTTGCCCTTGAAGGTCTGGTCGTTGACCTGGACGGTGACCTCGTCGCCCTTGAAGGATAGCCGGACCGGATACCACTCGCCGGCCGCGAGCTTGAGGTTCTTCTTCGCGATATCTTCGGTGGCGGTGGGCGCTTCGCCTTTCGAGGGGTTCTTCGTCAGGATCGACGAGGTGCGCGATATCACCAGGCGGAAGCCGGCGTCGCCGGCGCCGAACCGCAGCGAGATCCGGTTGGCGCCTTGGAGGTTGAGCTCGCAATCGAAGACGCCGTCGCCGAAGGCCAGCGGGGTCCGGAGGGAAGCAGGCTTTTCCGAGCCGCCTTTGGGTTGGGCGAAGACGCCGCCATCGCGGGCCGTCCACTCGCCGGATGAGGTCACCCAAGGCTTGGCGGGAAGCCTCGTCAGCGGTTCGGCGAGCGCGGTGGAGCCGGCCGGGACGGCGAGCGAGGCGACGCCCAGTCGCGTCGGTTTGACGTCGGCGGCGGGGAGTTCGCGGCTGTAGCCGCCGTCCCGGTAGCGTCGGAGCAGGTCCTTGAGTTCGGCGACGACCTCGGGGTGGTCCGCGGAGACGTCCTTTGACTCAGCAGGGTCGGCCAGGGTGTCGTAGAGCTGCGGCCGGAACTGGTCCTTGCGGCTCTTGCGCACGCCTTCCTTGATCTCGTCGACGGGCACGCCTTCGATCCACTTCCAGCGGCCCTTGCGGAGGGCGAAAACGCCGTCGGCGCTATGGACGATCATGTCCTCGCGGCCCTTGGCTTCGGCTGCGCCCGGGATGAGCGCTTGCAGGAAGCTGCGGCTGTCCTCGGCCCCGACTTCCTTCGCGGGCAGCGGCGCGCCGACGATCTCGGCCGTGGTCGCCAGGATGTCCACCACGCTCACCATCTGCGTGGCCGTGGAGCCGGCCGGGACCTTGCCGGGCCAGCGGGCGATGAATGGCACCTTGAAGCCGCCTTCCCAGACGTCGTGTTTGCCGCCGCGGATCCCGCCGTTGACCTTCAGGCCGGCTTTGAAGGCGGTCGTCTGCAGGAGCCGTTCGATCTCGGGCTTGAAGACGCCGCCGTTGTCGGAAGTGAAGATGACCAGGGTGTCCTTGGTCGCTCCCATCTTGTCGAGCGAAGCGAGGATCCGGCCCACGCTCTGGTCGAGTTCGTGGATCCAGTCTCCGTAAGGTCCGGCGGCGCTCTGGCCGGCGAGACCCTTGTCGGGCGTCACGGGATTGTGGACCGCTACCGGCGTGAAGTAGAGGAAGAACGGTTGGTCCTTCGGTTGCGCCGTGAGCCAGGCCGTGGCTTTGTCGGTCAATACCTTCATCACCCGCTCGTTCTTGCGGCGAGGGGCGTCGAGCTCGAGGATGCGCGGTCCGTTCTTGCCGTTCTCGGTGTCTTCCGGTCCGTAGGTCGGCTTGAAGTCGTCGCTGTCCGCGGCGGGTCCGGCGAGCTTCATGCCGGCGGGGATCTGGCCGGAGCGCAGGCCGTAGACGAAGCGATTCTCGACGAAGACGCCGGTAAGGTCGCCATGGTTGCTCGGCACGCCGAAGTGGTAGTCGAAGCCGATGTCGAGGGGGCCGGGAGAGAGCTCGGCCTTGTATTCGGTGCGCCACTTCGGATCTTCGTTTTCCCTGCCGTAGCCAAGGTGCCACTTGCCGACGGCGGCGGTGCGGTAGCCTTTATCCTTGAGCAAGGAGGCGAGGTTGAGGCGCGTCGGTTCGATGTGCAGCGGGGAGAAGGTGCCAAGCACCTCATGGGTGAGGGAGGTCCGCCAACAGTAACGGCCGGTCAGCAAGGAGTAGCGGGTCGGCGAACAGACGGAAGAGGTCGTGTTGCCGTCGGTGAAGCGGCGGCCTTCCGCCGCGAGCCGGTCGATCGCCGGGGTGCGGACCAGCTTCGGGTCGGCGCCGTAGCAACCGGCGCTGCCGTAGCCGTAGTCATCGGCGAGGATGACCACGATGTTGGGACGATCGGCGGCGGTCGCGGTCAGGGCGAGCAGCAGCAGGAGCAGGGGTCGCATGGGGTTATTTCGAGGAAAGTTCGCGGAGGATCGCGTCGACGGCGGCTTGGGCGATCAGGGCGTAGGCCGGGGCGGTCCAATGGAACATGTCGCCGCGGGCGAGTTCGCGCTTGTCGACGAGCAGGCCGTAGAAATCGACGACCGGGACGCCCATCTCCGCCATGACCTTGGCGGCCATGCGGTTCTGCTCGATGATGTTGGGGTTGATCTCCGCGTTGAGTTCGGTCGGCTTGCCCTTGACCGTGACCGGCGTGCTGCTGGCCCACAGCAGCTTCGCGTGGGGGAGCTTGGCCTTGAGGACTTCGACGTAGCCTTTCATCAGAGGTTCGAAGGTGCCGGGCTTGATGCGGCCTTCCTGCCATCCGTGCAGGCCCATGTTGAAGACCACGACATCGTAGGGGCCGTTGGCGAGGACTTCTCCGAGGAGCTTGTTGACGTGTTCGGACTGATTGTAGGGATTCACCCAGAGGTCGACGTTCGCCTTGCCGGCGAGGAGCTTCGTGGCGTGTCCTTGGTAGCCGTTGAGGATCGAGTCGCCGACGAGGAGCACGCGCGGGAGCTTGGCGTCCTTGATGACGGCTTTCTCGAGGCGCCAGCCCTTGCCGTCGGACTGCACGCGTTTGTCGGTCTCGACCGGGGCGGGCTTGTCGGCAGCGAAGGCCGACAGGGTCAGGAGCAGGCAGAGGAGGGGGCGCATGGATTTATTTTCCTTCGGCGGCCCACTTTTTCATCTGGGCGATGTTGCGTTCGACCTCGGGATTCCCCTTGCCGACGTAAGGTTTCATATCGCTATCGTACATGGCCATGCTTTCGGGTCCGGGGTCGCGGGTGGCGACCAGCTTGGCGTCCAGCCGGCGACGATGCTCCTCGAGCACGCCGGCGTAAGCCGGGTCGCCCGCGAGGTTGCGCACCTGATGGGGGTCGGCGGCGAGCTCGTAGAGTTCCTCGCGCGGCCGGGTGGGGCTGAAGAGCAGCTGCTCGGACAGCGCCGGCAGCCGGCCGGCGGCATGCAGCTCGCGGAGCTTTTGGACGATCTGTTTGCCGTCCTTGTAGGCGCAGGGCTGCAGGTGCGGGCGCTCCGGGTGGTAGTTGCGGACGTAGATGAACTTCTCGGTGCGCAGGCTGCGGATCTTCTCCGTGGTCTCGTCGCAACGGTCACGGGCGGAGTAGGCTTCGGAGCGGAGGGAATACGAAGACGAAAGGACGTCCTTGCCTTGCATCCAGGCGGGCACCCCGAGGCCGGCCGCGGCCAGCGAGACCGCCGCGAGGTCGATCTGTTCGACGAGGTCCGTCCGGAGCTGTCCGGCGGGCAGGCCGGGGCCGCGCATCACCAGCGGGACGTGCGCGCCTTCCTCGTAGAGGAACTGCTTGCCGCGGGCATGGCTGATGCCGTGATCGGTCATGAAGATGATCAACGTATCGGCGAGCAGGCCTTCCTTCTCCAGGCGGTCGCGGACCCGGCCGACGTGCAGGTCGGTCAGGCGGACGGAATCCAGGTAATCGGCCCAGTCCTGCAACAGCACCGGATCGCGAGGGTAGTAAGGGGGCAGGGTGACTTTCGCGGGGTCGGTGCCGGCCCCCAGCTCCTTCTTCACCCTTTCGCGGAACTGGACACGGGCGGCCTCCGGTCCTTCGCGGAGCTTGCCGCCATGGAGCTGGACCTGCATGAAGAAAGGCTGGCCGGCCTTGCGACCTGCCCAGTC
>Ga0222712_10005387_pt1 | contig 12985 bp, 24 predicted proteins | sample C33_657DmetaG_FD_165043 | JGI IMG/M metagenome (GOLD analysis project Ga0222712, IMG submission 165043) | Estuarine water microbial communities from San Francisco Bay, California, United States - C33_657D | ecosystem: Environmental > Aquatic > Marine > Unclassified | place: USA: California...
TTTGGTGAGTTGAGGCAGGTGGGGTACGGCATGGCTGGGCGGGGTGTGTTCGGGCATTGTTTGGTATGGATGGCAGGAGCGGCGCGGGTTGGTAAGGCAGGGGCAGGTCTGGTGAGGCAGGTGAGGCGGGACAAGGTTGGGCACGGTGAGGTAAGGCAGGCGGGGTTAGGCGGCGCAAGGTGGAGTTAGGAGTGGTGCGGCAGGCATGGCGAGGTTTGTTGTGGAATGGTGCGGTGAGGTGGGGTGAGGTACAGCAGGCAAACTTTAAGGAGATCAACATGGAAGTAATGAAAGCAGAAGCACTAGCAGAAGAGCGCAAGCTATTGGAAAAGATTGCCAACAAGAATGGCGGTCTGTTGATGGTTGATGATGTACTGGATGAAGCTAGAAATCCTAAGTCAATCCTTCACAAACATTTCCAATGGGATGATGACAAGGCCGCAGAAGCATATCGCAAGATGCAGGCACGGCAGCTTATTCAGAAGTGCGTAGTAACCATAGAGAAGGCACCAGACGTTCCTATTCGTGCGTTCGTCAGTCTATCTACTGATCAGTATGAAGGCGGCGGCTATCGCATGACGGCTAATGTTCTGTCAGATGATCAGCAGAAAGGTCAGTTACTGCATGACATGCACCTCACATTGTTGAAGTGGAAGAAGCAAGTAAATTTGTTGGACACAGAAACAGAAGAAATACTTGATCGTTTGGAGCGGGTCATCACCCGTCGCGTAAGTGATCGGCGCGGAAAGGAAATTGCAAATGAAGCCACGTAACTACGTAGCTAGAGCGCAGCAATCAGGTGCGGGCAGGCACAGTGGCCATGCAGCCAGGTTAAAAGAACAGGCAAAGCGGGCATTACTGCACGAAGTTGAAGCCTTAAAACTTAACGAGCTTCATTCCACTTTTCATGGGATGCCTAACGAGCCGGTGCGTGAAATACGCAAACGCTTAGACCCGAAGTTAAACGCGCATGAAATACGAGAGATCAACAACGACAAGGACTAATCATGATCCAGTTCAACAGATACAAAATTCAGGACGAGACTCACGATTTCCACGCTGCGTTCGTCAATCTAGTAAACACCTTAGCCGCCGAGATTAACGGTGATTGCCCGCGCTCTATCGGCCTGCTGATGTCATTGGCGGAAAGGTTTCCACTAAACGACAGGATACCTGCGGTGGCAGCTAGGATGTACTTCTGGGGCAAGGTCAGTTGGTCAGTTATTGAGCGCATGTTGCCAGCCAAGCTGCCCAGTAATTTCTTTTACAGGCAGGAGCTAGTAGGCTGCTTGGGCTTTGAGCAGTCAGCCCGCAAGTGGCGCATCACAGAAGATCAGTGGCGGTTGTATCAGGGATTGGCAGATGAATACGTAGATATTCCTGTCTATGATGAAGTGGTTTCATACCGCCCACGAAGCAGCGGATTCTTTAGCGTGATTGAGAACCTGATTGCAGCTCATATTGTTGCTGACATGGAAGGTAAGCGTTTGCAAATAGATTTAACAGGCAACTGGTGGGCTTACGATGAGCCGTTTGAAGATATCTTTGGCGACTCGTTTGAGTTTACAAAAGATGGTTCGCTGCCCCAGATGAGCTTCGAGGGTATGCGTCATCAGTGGATTCATGCTAACGACAAACTTGCGTCAATGCTTGCGTATTTGAAAGAACATTACTACACAATGATTCTGGATGACATATCAAAGGTAGCCCATCCAATAACTAACATGGATTCGGCTGGCGTGATGTTTGTGCGTGGCGGCGATAAGTTAATGACTGAGACTGTTGTGCCACCAATGAAGTATTTGCTCAGAGATTTAAAGTCTATGGCTCGCAGGTGTGACGCCAGGTATGTTCTATCAGACGATCAGAACTTGGGGGAGGTTGTATCCTCGCTCGACGCGTACGTTGTAAACAAAAGCAACAAGATCGTCGGTGGCTATCACCATCACTTTGGTCACAAACAAAGTTGCATGAACATACTGCGCAACTATATGTCAATGGTCGAGGCTAAAGAAAATATGTCGTGCCCGTCAGCAAACATCGTCAATGCGGCACAGTGGAGCAGGAACGACAAAGAAAACTACAGCCTTTGCAACCCTGTACATCGCTACCTATTGATATAGCCATGGAAACTTTTGAACTCATCACATTAGCTGGAGGTATTTTGATCGGCATGGGGGTTTTACTTTTAATAATAGCAGCGGTGGTTGCTTATCTACTTGGGGAATAAAATGAATGTAGGACTAGAAAAAATACGAACCGATGGCGGCACGCAGAGTCGGGTAAAGATTGACGAGAATGTAGTGGCTCAGTACGCAGATGACATATTAAACGGCGCAGATTTTCCGCCTGTCGTTTTATTCTTTGACGATACAGATTATTGGCTGGCCGATGGTTTCCATAGATACTTCGCAAACAAGCGGATCAATGCACCAAGTATCAAGGCAGAGGTAATTGAAGGCACAGTCAGAGACGCTATCCTGCACGGCATACAAGCTAACAACAAGCACGGCCTACGCCCTACTAATGAGGACAAGCGCAAGGGTGTACTTACTATGCTTAATGATATTGAGTGGCAAGAATATAGTAGTCGTGACATAGCCAAGATATGCGGCGTATCTCATACGTATGTCAGTATGTTGCGTAACCAAGTATTTGGAACAAGTGTAAACGTTGCCACTCCAAAGGAACCGCGCAAAGAAAAGCAGCCTGTTGATCCAGTGGTTGAGTTTAACGAATCAGAAATAGAGCGCGAGAACTTACTTGCAGCGGCAGAACAATTGAGAGAAGAGAACGAAACGCTACAAGATAAACTGACAGTAGCAATGGCTGGCGGTGACGATGTAGAAAAGGAAAAAGCAGAATCAATCATTAAAGATTTACGGGCGCAGATGCGGTTGTTAGAGATAGAATTAAAAGAGATGACGATTAGCCGTGACACATACCAGCGAGAGAACGGCGAGCTTAAAAAACAGGTGTCGTCATTGTTAAAGAAGGTTAAAAAACTAGAAGGCTAAACGCCTAAGCCAGCAGGCGAATGTGCTGGCAGGAGAGATTAATGTTACAGCTAAGAGATTATCAAGAAGAAGCAATACAGAAGTTACGAGAAGGTTTTGCAGCAGGACACAGATCACAGTTACTCTACTTAGGAACAGGCGGGGGCAAGACAGAAATTGCTATTGCTATGCTTGAGGCTGCTAAGAAGAAAGGAAGCAAAGCGGCAATGATCTTAGATCGTATTGTCTTATGCGATCAAACATCGCGCAGGTTAGACAAGTACTCAGTCGATCATGGCGTACTGCAATCAGGCCATTGGAGATACAAACCTTACGAACAAATCCAAGTATGCAGTGCGCAGACTTTGGAGAAGCGCGGGGATTTTCCTGGCCTCGATCTGTTAGTAGTAGATGAATGCCATGCACAACGCAAGCAAACTATCCAGTTCATCAAAGACAACCCGCATATAAAAGTTGTTGGCTTGTCTGCTAGTCCATTCACAAAAGGATTGGGCAGTACTTATTCCAATGTTGTGTCGCCTGTCACTACCAAGCAGCTAGTAGATCGCGGCTCGCTTGTCCCATTGCGTGTGTTCATAGCTAAAGAAGTGAACATGGAAGGCGCAAAGAAGGTAGCTGGTGAATGGAGCCAAGCAGAGGCTAGTGAGCGCGGCATGAAAATCACAGGCGATGTTGTGCTTGAGTGGAGTAAGAAAGTGCGCGAGATATTCGACGGCAACCCAGTTAAGACAATTGTGTTCGCATCTGGCGTGGCTCATGGTGCTGACCTGGCATCTAAGTTCCAAGATATTGGTTATAACTTTGTATCACTAAGCTACAAAGATGATGACGAATATAAAAGGAATGTGATTGATGACTTTGCCAAGCCAGACAGCAAGATCATCGGCTTGATTGCTTGCGACATCCTCACAAAAGGATTCGATAACGAATACGTACAGATAGGCATATCTGCGCGACCATTTTCTAAATCATTCTCATCCCATGTGCAGCAGATGGGTAGGGTACTACGCGCCAATCAATCCAATCCAGAGGCTAAACCTTTCGCTGTATGGCTAGACCACAGCGGTAATTACTTACGCTTTAGGCAGGATTGGGAAGAGCTATACGAGAATGGCGTCACTGAATTAGATGATGGGAAAGAAAAGACCAAGAAAGAACCATCAGAAAAAGAAAAGAAAGAGAGCAAATGCCATGCGTGCGGTGCGTTATGGCCTAAAGGCAGCGACACCTGTTATAGCTGCGGTGCTGTGCGCGAGCGTAAAAACCTAGTGCATGAAGTTAACGGCATGATGGAGGAACTATCAGGTAGCGCGCCGAAAGAAAGCAAGCAGCAGTTCTGGAATCAGATGATGTGGTACATCAAAGTGCAAGGTTGGAGTAGGGGGCGGGCAGCTAATACGTACAAAGAAAAGTTTGGTGTGTGGCCGCGCAGCCTCAGCGATACAACTCCAGCTATGCCAAGTGATGATACTCGTAAGTTTGTAGAGAAAAAATTAAGGCAGTTCTTGCGTTCAGTGGGGAAAAGATAATGGACTTTATAGATTTCTGTCGTAGCCACGGCATCATTATTCACGACTATCCTCAACCTGGAGTATGGAAACGGTATCCAACTGAGGATCATCCTCGCTCGCGCAACGGCGCGGTTAAATACATGGGTACTCATGGGTTTGTACAGAATCACGCAACAAATACAGTGGTAAGTATATGGAAGCCGGACTCACCTGTTACATCAGAGCTTAGGTCAGCGTGTATGGCGAGTATCCAGAAAGCCGAGGATCATCGCCGCAAGCAGCAGCAAGTAGCTTTGCAGCGCGCCGTAACTATGCTTAACGGCAGTGGCTTCGCGACTCACCCATACCTTGAGGCCAAAGGATTTAAGGATGAGCAGGGGAATGTATTGTGGGTGGATGGTAAGCCAGTGCTTCTGATACCCATGCGCGTGAACGGTAACTTGGTCGGCGTGCAGCAGATCAGCGAGGATGGTACTAAAAAGTTTCTCTACGGCCAGCGTTCGAGCGGCGCGACCTTTACCTTTAACAATAAGGGTATGAATATTGTGTGCGAGGGTTACGCTACTGCTCTGTCTGTTCGTTTGGCATTTAAGCAGATGAAACAGCGTTATACCCTCCATGTATGCTTTAGCGCGGGGAACATGGCTAAAGTGGCGGCGGGGTTGGAGCCTGGGCTTCTGATCGCAGATAACGATGCGAGCGGTACAGGGCAGCGCGTGGCGGAAGAAAGCGGCTGGAAATACTGGCTTAGTCCAGTTGTTAATCAAGACTTTAACGATTATCATAGGGAGCATGGACTCTTTAAAGCAACTCAATCTCTCACTCAAACTTTGCTACAAATGCAAAGAGAAAAAACCTTTTGATTCTTTCGGCGCAGATAAAAGCAGGGGTGATGGTAAAAACCCAGTTTGTAAAGTTTGTTTAAAAAAATATTTGGCAACATGGAGAGAAAATAATAAAGATAAAAGAAAAGCAACTGTTGATAAATACAGAGCAAACAACCGCGACAAATGCAATGAAGCAGTAAAAAAATCAAACCAAAAAAATCCAGAAACGCAACGTAATTGGGTAAACAAAAACAGGGAAAAAGTACAACAAATTAAACGTGATTGGGCTGCTCGTCACTCACATCAAAACAAAGAAATAAAAGCAAACAACAAAGCCAAAAGACGCGGTGCATCTGGTAACTTTACAAAACAACAAATTGACGATTTACTCATCAAACAAAAACACAAATGCGCTTGTTGCAAAATTAGTATTTCAAATGAATATCACCGCGATCACATAATTCCTATTGCTCTCAATGGCAACAATGAAATTTACAACATCCAATTGCTTTGTAAACAATGCAACCTAAGTAAAGGTGCGAAAAATCCAATAGATTTCATGCAAACAAAAGGCTTTTTGCTATAAGCCTGACCCAGTCAATGCTCGGTAGTCGTGCGGTAAGCAACGCCCATACTTAGCGCACCATCTGTTAACGGTTGGATAGCGGCGAGCGATTGCATGATTTCGATACCTAAGTTCAGGCATCGCTCACCCTCTCCAGACCAGTCGGAAACTACGCGCACGTTCCCATCTTCATCCTCGATAAGGTGAATTGAGAACGTGGCGGGGTGGATGTTATTCATGCAGCTAGTTTATCTGATTCTGATTGCGCCCAAAGCATTTGTCCGACTAGCATATCAGTCATGTATTCAATCTCATCTTGTATCCAATCGTCTAAATAATTTTCAAATGGTTCCCATGGCACAAGGTCGTCAACGTCAGCGTAAAAGTGCATTGATGCTATTGCGTGTGCGCGTTCTTTAATTTCGGCTAGTGTTTTCATTGTGTGATCTCCTAGTTGTCCACTACTTCTATAAATGTATCTGCTGGCGCGGGGCGAACAGTCACGACATACCCTATGCGGTTGATGTAATGCCAGCCATTGGTCAATATCGGGTGATCTTCACCGTCAATAATTGTCCATACGCGGTCGGGCGCGAGGGCGTGAACAGTTTTGACGTACTCGTAATCCTCTCCGTATGTTTCCAGCATGCAGCCATTCCAACTGGCGTTATCGTCAAAATCATTCTTCTGCGGCAGGTATGCTGCGTAGAATTCATCAATGGTTAGCTGTGTGATTGTTGTCATCGTCTGATCTCCTTACCAACTAGCGCAATATTCAAATTCCCAAGTGTCGTCTAACTCTGCCAACAAAGTTTCGATCTCGGCGGCTGTGTGTCTGATGTCATTCCAGTAGTCATCATTCACTTCTGTGCTACCAAAAAAGAATCCTTCCTGCGGCGGAAGTATCCTGCTGTCTTTGTGATATAGCGCGGCGCGGCAGTCTTTCAACAGTTTTTCTAATTCTTCTCTGGTTACATGGTGCGGTTTACATTCGTCTATTCCATCCTGCACATTGTCAACAAACCAGCTATGAATCTGGTTTGCTTTACGCCAGTACATTGCTTCAATTGAAACTTCTTTAACTCTGCGCTGTACGTTTATTTTTTCCTGAATCTCTTTTGCAACTTGTGTGTCTCCATCGTTAAAACTCCACAAGTATTTTTTAGCGGATAAGTACATATCTAAACCCATGATTTTCTCCTTAGTTAATTTCAACCACTACAAAACCGTCTGAAATAATGTCGCCTACGCCTAAATCAAACCCATCCATGTAATAAAAAATTCGCTCGTCATCGGCATCTTCTATTTCATCCCAGTCGCCTTTTGCTATGAGTACATCCATAAAATCAACCGTCTTTGCTGTTGGGTCTGTCGGCAGCCAAAAACCTCTGCATTTCCATGTTTGGTATTTCATCGTCTGATCTCCTTATAAGTCGGTGTCATCTTCGGCTAGTTCTGGTTCACTAGCGATTAACGATACTAGGTCATTGTCTAAGCTGAAGTGGTATTGCACCTCACCTGCTAAATGTTCGGCGGCTTCTTCTGGTGTATTGCCGCGAACAAAAACGGTACAGTAAAATCGGTATAAGTTCATCGTCTGATTTCCTAGTAAACAATTGAGTAAATAAAACCTGCGTCTGAGTTGTATATCTCGCGCAAAACATCTGATCTTTCTGTCACCACAAGCCTGAAGTTTTTTGGAATTGTGATTAACCGTCTGATTACCTGCTCGGCGTGTCGTTTGTTTCTTGCGTGTCCTACTATTTTTCTGCCATCGAATATAGGGTGCATCGTCTGATCTCCTGTATGTATTAGTTAATCACTCTAACAACTATTGCATTGTCAAGCGTGACCCAGTTAATTGTCAAGTGTTTTAAATCGTCTGATCTCCTAATGCTTTTGATATTGCTGCGCGGGATTTGGCTAGTATGTCGCAGTTCACCAAACCTTCGTGCCAAACTGTTTGATCTAGTTCAATCTCAGCGCGTGATAACAGGTCGCGCAGGGCTTCCAATAAATCAGGCGCGGCGGCGATTAGTCGGGCGTTTGCTTCGCCCATCGGCGAGGGGTTGCAGATTGTGCATCCGTCAGCGTCAACGATAGCGCGATAACCTATGTGGGCGTTCTCAAGTCGATCTTCTATTAACCATTGCATAATCAGGCTCCTATTAAAAAAGCGTCATGGTGGTATCAATCTGCGGGTTAGCGGATTGAATTGTCAGCGTGAAATAGTCGGCGGCGGTGGTATCTTTCGGCGGTTTTGTTATCGGCTCGAATTGTCCAGCTTCCCCGTTCCAAAAAAAATCAGGGTCGGCGGTAACTTTTAATTGCTTCGCGGCGGCTAGGGCATCGGCGGCGGTTTCCTTATCAGCGCAAATTGTTTGTTCTTGCCAGATAACGCGCCACAATCCGCGACTGGTCGATAGATAACAGCGCGGGGTCTTAATTGGTTGCATTGTCTAGTTCCTTGTTAGTAAAGTACATGCGGCAGGTGTAGCAGTCGGCGTGTAATCCGCTTACTTCATCAACGGCAAATTTTGTTTCCTGCCTGCCATAATGTGCATCTGTAAAATCAAGCGTGGCATCTGGCAACTTCCAGTAGTCGCGCATGAAAGCGTCAAGGTCGGCGGCTTCGCGGTCGTCAAGTCCAGAATAGTCGGCGTTAAAAAGCGCGGGTAGATAATGGGCGGCGAGGGTCAGTTCGTAATAGTCGTTTAAGCGTGGCATTGTTTACACTCCTACTAAGTGGGCGAACATTTTGGGCTTAGGTTGTTTAATCTCGATCTCATAACCTAAAGCCTGAATTGTTTCCATCGCGTGCCAAGTGATGGTTTTGGTTCCTGCTAGCTTTGCCAGCAGGTTCGATTTATCGCAAGCGGGATAGTAAGTTTCAATCCCATAATTTTTTTCGATGCGTATAGTTATTTTCATTTTATTAACTCCTAATTAAAGTGTTACGCGATTGGCGAGTGAATCGGATATAAGTTCGGCTCGGTGCAGGTAGTCCACAAAACCGACAAAAGCGGTGCGAATAGTTGCGGGTTGATCGTTTTGCGGCTTGCGTTTAGCTGTCGGGTGCTCGGCGTAAAAAGCGGCGCGGATTTGTTTTTGTGTTGTGTACATAGTTAGGCTCCAGTTAATAAACGCAGATACCGCGCGAATAGTAGGCGGCGGGGTCTTTTCCTTCTGGTACGTCATTAGGGCGCAAAATGTAGAGCGCGGCTCCGCGTGGGTCGGTTTGAATGTAGGTATCCAAAAGCGGCGATTCTTGCAATGGTTGACGTATGTTGCGCGCGTGGATAATGGCGGCGAGGCGGTTTAATGCTCCGGTTTCACGATCAGGGAAGGGCAACAGCTTGCCAGTATTAGAGTTGCGCCAGTATGTTTTCTCTGTTTGCTCGTCACGCTCTACGCATCCGCTATCAATACCGCACGACAGTTCATGCCATCGCTGCAGGGTCATGCTAATGCGGCGCAGTTTGGCGGCTTCTTCAGTAGTAAAGCCAAGTCGTACAAGGGTATTTTCTTGTTCTGTTTGGCGCATTGCTTCGGTTTTGGTCATGGTGTCGGCTCCTTAGATTGATAAAAGCAAAAACAAAAACAGCCAAAGTACAAAAAATCCGGCAAGTCCGGCAAGTATTTCATTCATTGGTTCACTCTCCTAAAAGTGTGATTATCGAGTGATAATCCGCAAGCCAACTCGTCAGAATCGGCTAGCAGGTATCACTCAAGCGGCGGCGGTGTTAAGTTCTGCGAGGGCGATTTCATCCCAATTCGCCAGCACTCCCAGCGAATCAGCTTCAACGTCATAAGCCCAGGTTGTAGCGGCTTCGTCGTCGTCGTTAAAAACTGCGCAGGCTTCATAATATCCGCCGAAATCGTGCGCGAATCGTTTAACGGTTACATAACCATTTTCCGGCTCTGGATAATGGCGGGTGATTTGCTCGGCGAAAATAGCGGCTTCGCGGCGTTGCGCTGTAACATAACTTCCGGTTGGCTCGTTGGCGGTGCAATTTTCATCGCATGGTACGGTTCCAATTGTTAGATAATCTCTCATGCTGTGATCTCCATTGGTTGCGGTAGAGTTGATAAGGCAATATTAAAAAGTTCAGGAAAGGCGGCGTGTAAACGACCTAAGTTGTGTCGATCGGCGCAAGTGCCAGCGTCGCCAATAGCGGCGGCAAAACTTCCAAACTTGCCAGTAGATAATGCGCGAGCGGCGGCGATTGTTCGCTCATAAGATAAATCGGTCATTGTGTGATCTCCTGTTAATACACTCTCAGGTGAGTGCCAATCGTTAATGTAGCGGCTTTGTCCATCTAATGCAATACCTCAATGGAATTAACGTATTGCATGGGTTCATTCTTAGCTAGTATCGTGCCAGCGCAAAAGCTAGTAAATACGTCAGCAAGGTGTAACATTTGTGACAGGTGTAACAGTTACAGGTGTAACAGGTGTTACATTATCAAATAAGCAATTTTGCTTAGACTTTGACTATTCCGGCGTTGTTCCTGTATATTCGGGGCGATGAAACGGCGCACGAGCGCGCAAGAAAGCCCGAAGGGAATCAGTTCAATATGAAAACAATTAGTAGGAAACAAGCTAAGGAAGCTATACAGAGCAAAGGGCTAGAAGGTGCATTACATCTAGGTAAAACCGGACTAACAGCCAAACAGAGACGATTCGCAGAAGGTATCGTACTGGAAGGTTTAACCGGTGCGGATAGTTACCGGCAAGCGTATAACGCTAAGGGCAAACCGAAAACAGTCGGGAACCATGCCAGCGCATTAAAACAGCATGATGGAATCCGGCGGGAAATGGAATTGCTAGAGGTGCATAAACAGGCGGTTGCATCGCATACTGCTGAAAGCTTGAGGGCATTGTGCGTTAGTACGCTCGTTGATGTGGCTACCAACTCCGACCGCGACGCCGTTCGCGTGGCTGCGGTGCGTGTACTTGGTTCGGTTGTCGGGGTTGATGCGTATCGTGAAACCAAGCGCATCGAGACGGTGAAAGATAGTTCAGAGATACGCGAGCAAATACTAGGGCAACTCAAATCAATGATGCTAGGCAATGACGATGCCGAGACGGTCGACGCTAACGACCTGCTTTCAGAGTTGACAGCCAGCGACCCTACCCACGCCCCACCCCCCGAAACTAAGAATGGGACTCCGGCTGACCATGTGCATACTATTCCACACGAACCATCCGATGATTTATCAGAAGACCCCCCCATCTCCAAGAATACGCAGCACCCCCAGGGGGATATATTTTTGGAAGATGGGGATAGTTATCAAAATGCTACTGGAAGAGTTTCCACAGTTAAAGTAAAGTCTTAAGAGTGGAAGAGTTTCCAAAGTTAAAGTGAATTCTAGGATAGCGAATGACGGTGTTGCTTATTAACAGGGACATGACGGCAAGACGTAGGGACATGTCGTATGAGGAATGTGTGGAGAAGGATATGACGCCGGCGCAGCGGGAAGTGTTTTTGTGTATAGATGAGTGGTGGAAGAAGTATGGGTTTGGGCCGTCTATACGGGATATATGTAATGTTAGGGGTAAGGGTGGGATGGGGAATACTTCTGAGATTATTTCTAGGTTAGTTAAGATTGGCGTGCTGAAAAAAGTGAAGGGTGCGGGGAGAAGTGTAAGACCGGTGTATATAAACTTCAGGACATTGGAATGACTGATAGAGATTTATTACTGGAGGCGTTCGGGCTTTTGTATGTGATGTACAAGGATCAGCACGGTGGTAGGAGATACTATCGTCCTGTCAGTATTTACCCTACGCTATCAAGAATTAAGAACCGATTGGAAAAAACTATGACTGGCTACAGTCCTGCGGGCGAGCGACGGAAGGTAAATAGTCCGTGGACTTAAGTGAGCTGATAAGTAAGTTGCCATCTGCCGAGCAGGAGAAACTGCTGGAGCAGGTAGGGCAGTACAAGGATGCGATCACGCGGGAGAAAGCGCAGAAGTCATTTATGGCGTTCGTGCATGAGATGTGGCCAGGCTTTATACATGGCAGACATCATGCCCTCATGGCTAAGAAGTTTGAGGAAATAGCTGCGGGGAAGTTAAAGCGGTTGATCATAAATATGCCGCCGCGCCACACAAAGTCAGAGTTTGCTAGTTACTTATTGCCGAGTTGGTTCTTGGGTAAGTACCCGGATAAGAAAGTAATCCAGACATCTAATACGGCTGAACTGGCTGTGGGGTTTGGCCGTAAGGTTAGGAACTTAGTAGATAGTGATCAGTATGCAAAAATCTTTCCGGGAGTCGGCTTGCGGGCGGATTCCAAGGCGGCGGGTCGTTGGGCAACTAGCCACGGCGGGGATTATTTCGCTATCGGTGTTGGCGGTACTGTTACTGGTAAAGGCGCTGATCTATTAATAATAGATGACCCGCACTCGGAACAGGAAGCCAAGTTAGCCCAAGGTGATCCAGGTGTATTTGACAATGTGTACGAGTGGTATACCTCTGGCCCACGGCAACGTTTACAGCCAGGCGGGGCGATCATCATCGTGATGACGCGCTGGTCGGATAAAGATCTAACTGGCAAGGTACTTAAGAGTGACAACACGGACTGGGAAGTAATAGAACTACCGGCTATTTTGCCATCAGGTAATAGCTTGTGGCCTGAGTTCTGGCCGCTGGTGGAATTGCAGGCGCTGAAAGAAGAACTGCCGCCGTACAAGTGGAATGCCCAGTACCAACAGCAACCTACTGGCGAAGAAGGTGCGCTAGTAAAGAGAGATTGGTGGAAACGCTGGGAATCAGATAGGGCACCGCCGTGCGAATTTATTATCCAGAGCTGGGATACGGCGTTTACCAAAAGCCAACGGGCTGACTATTCGGCTTGTACAACGTGGGGCGTGTTTTATAAAGACGAAAACGAGAACGACGCCAACATAATTTTGTTAGATGCGTGGAAAGATAAGCTGGAGTTTCCAGAGTTAAAGGCTAAGGCCAAGGAAATGTACGATGAATGGCAGCCGGACTCCTGCATTATTGAGGCTAAAGCTGCTGGCGCGCCGTTGATATTTGAATTGCGACGGATGGGCG
>Ga0222712_10005389_pt1 | contig 12975 bp, 12 predicted proteins | sample C33_657DmetaG_FD_165043 | JGI IMG/M metagenome (GOLD analysis project Ga0222712, IMG submission 165043) | Estuarine water microbial communities from San Francisco Bay, California, United States - C33_657D | ecosystem: Environmental > Aquatic > Marine > Unclassified | place: USA: California...
TCGACCATTCTACCCCTCCCCCCCATTCGACCATTCTACCCTACCCCCACCCCCAGTTGACGCGAATGCGACGTCGACGCGCGACGTCGACGCGCGACGTCGATGTGTTTGATGTGTACCGTACCTCATGTTGATGTGTAATGTTGATGTGTATTATGAAGTTAAACTCAACGCATCGCGCGCTACGTCGCGCGATGACCAACACGAGACGTCATTCGCTCGCCGGATAAACCTCACCTCCCTTCGAGCTCGATATCCGCGTCGTCGTTCACGCCGAGCAACGTCACCTTGAACAACACGTCCGATCCCGCGAACGGGTGATTGGCGTCGAGCACAACTTTCGTACTGTCGATCGCTCGCACCACCGCGGGTTCGCCGTTGGCGAGCGTCACCGTCAGCCCTTCGACGAACCCGCCCTTGTCGTTCCACTCGTTTCGCAGCCGCCGAATCTCTTCGTGTTCGCTCGGCACCGCGAACAACAAATTCGGATCGTACTCCCCTCCGTGCGCGCGCGCCGTCGCGGTCTCCCCAATCTCAATCGTGCGCACCGCTTCGTCGAACGCGCGAAACAAAGGATTCCCCATGACATCGCTCGCGCCCACTTCAAACGTCACGCTCTCGCTCTCGCTCGCGTCCCGCAACACGTCTCCTTCGTTCGTCTCTATCCCGAACGCGATGCGCACCACGTCGCCGATTCTCGCCCGTCCTCGGTGTTCTCTCCCGTCCACGCTGATCGTCGTCGCGAATCCTTCCGTGCCTTTACGCACGTCTTGCGCGAGCGCGCCGGAGAACGTCACCGCGTCTTCGCGAGCGTCACCCGAGCTTTGAACCTTTCCCATTCGCACGCGCGCGCGCGACGACCGCGCGCGCGGTGTACCATTCGGCATTCCTTGCGCCCCTTTTTGCGCCAACGCGCGCATCGGCGGAGGCATCGCGTCGAGCTCTGCGGCGTCGTCACGCGTCGTCGTCGTCGTCATCAATCAATCAATCAATCAATCAATCAATCAATCATCATCATCATCATCGTAATCATCATCAACATCATTCGTCCTCACGCGACGACGATGACGCACGTTGACATGCGAGCGTTATCACAACGCACGCGCGCGCTCGATGCGTCGCGCGCATCGTTGGACGCGCACGCGTTTTGCTCGGTGTGCGACGACGCCGCGTCGGCGCTCGACGCCCTCGGCGTCGCGTTCGCGCCCGCGTCCGCGGACGTGCGCGAGAACATCGCGCGCGTGCGCGCGAGCGCGCGCGCGTGTGAACGAGCGACGACGTCGATCGCGAATGCGAACGAGCGCTCGATGACGTCGCTTTGGGAGGTGTTACGACGAGAGAAGGCGAGCGGGCGAGCGCGGGACGCGCGAAGCGTCGCCCGGGGCGCTTTGTGGCTGAAACGGTTTTTAGAGTTCACGTGCGCGTTGTTGCGCGCGATTGGAAGCGACGCGACGATGGACGTGGGCGACGCCGCGAAAACGTCGTACGAGAAAACGCTGAAGCGGTATCACGGGTGGTTGAGTCGAACGGCGTTCGCGGTGGTGTTGGCGTTTCCGCCGTCGACGGAGACCTTCGTCGACGCATTAGGGGGAAGCGATGCGAGAAGTGCGATGGTGGACGTGGCGGATGGGTTTGACCCGGTGTTAGCGCTCATCGATGAGTTTCTTTCCGAGGAAGGGTTGAACGATCCGACGCCGGCGTGAGGCGGGAGCGAGCGCGGCGGACGTCGAGGGACGTCGCGGTTTTTATAATAATATATGTACACGTACTGTAAAGCAATGGGATGGTAGAGTTACAGATTACACGTGCACACATGCGCTGCTTCTAAGCAGAGCGTGTGTATCAAAGAATTGCGGTCGCAGGCGTTCAATGCAAACGCCGACGACGCTCGCGCGCGCTAATAATTCGTACTCACATCGCGTCGTACATGGAAAAATCAGGCATGGAGGCTGAAGCGACGAGGCCTTTCTTCATGCGACTCAACCCAGGGGGCGCGCGAAGACCCTTGTCCAAGCCTAATTCGGCGATTCTATCCCTTTCCTTGGGTTGGTTCACTTGGTCCTCGTCCTCGTCCTCGTCGTCGTCCTCGTCCTCGTCTCGAGTGTCTCGAAGAGCGTTCAAGTTTGGCACGGAATACACCTTCACAAACTTGCCCTTCACGCGAGGGCGATTTTCTGCGCACGCCTTTCGCGACTGATATCGAATCACTTTGTTGAAGTTGCGGTTCTTCCTCTTTTCTTTCCAACGTCTCAGTCTCTCGAGGCGAGTCGCTGGTTGCGGCAGTCCCGAGTACGTCGCCATTCCAGGCTGGTGCGCTGGAAAAGTCGATCCAGACGCATGCGCGAGCGCTGATGGATCGAACCGAACGCTCGAGTTTGCCCCCGACGGTTGAACACTCTTCAAACGGCCTAGGTGATCCGCCGTCGACGCCTCCTCTCTCACAGTCGTTAAATTCACATTCGCTCGGTTCAATCTACCCGTCAAAGCGTGGAACTCGTCGATCATAAAATCCGAACTCACTGGGGACGGCGAACCGTACTTTCCATAAGTCGGGTTATTCTCCAAAAACTTCACCGCGCTGTCGTCCAAAATCGGCCCGAGGTAGCTACTCGTCGCCGCGAAATCGCCCACGCGAGCGAGCGCCTCCAACTCCCCGGACGAAATCAATCCCGAACTTCTGCGATCGGCGCTATCATCTCGCGATCTCTCGCGCTTCACTATCACCTCGTCATCATCCGTGAGCCTAGGTTCGTCGCGCAAAAACCGCTCCGTCGGGTCTTCGAACGCGTCCTCCTCCTCCTCCTCCTCCAAGTCGCGTAAATTCTCTTCCCAAAACGCCCTATCCAACGCACTCGCGAGCGCCGCGTTCGCGCCCGAATGGAAATTTTCCATGAAATACCCATCACCTGCGTTCTTCGCGCGTTCGCTCGCGCGCGTCACGTTCCGTGACCCCCCGATATCGCCATCATCCTCGTCATCATCACCATCATCACCGTCATCATCATCATCATCATCATCATCTTCGCCACGCTCGCCGTTCGCGCGCATCGTCGATCGATCGATCGATCGACGTCACCCTTCGACGTCGCCCGAGCGTATCGTCCTCGCGAGCGCGACGGACGATGACGCGCGCCGTTCGACGTCGAACGACGCGATCGATCGATCGATCGATCGATCGAGTCTCGCGGTCGGTCGGTCACACTCGATCGCGATCGATCGCGATCGCGTGCGTGCGTGCGTTTTCGGTCGTTACTTTTGGTTTTTTTCAATTCGCATCATCACAGTGACGCGATGACGACGTCGAACGCGCTCGACCGGCGATGGGCGGACGAGCGAGAGATGATTCGAGTGAAGAAAGAGCTCGAACGACGGACGAAGTGCGTGCGCGCGCGTGCGCGAGAGACGGACGTCGGGGAAATGGAAGGAGCGAACGGCGCGCGAGCGCGGGACGACTGACGGAGCGGCGAGCGATAGGGAACGCGCGGCGAACGCGCGCGGGGTGACCCTGCGTTCGCGCGCGGATTCGCACGCGAAAGCGACGTTTGAAGAGGCGATGTCCGAGCCGTCGACGCCGCCGAAGCGGGAAGCGACGGTGGAGGAGATGGAGGAGGAGCGCGAGGACGCTCGAGCGACCGAAGCGGCGCTTCGGTTAGTGGACGTGTACGAGAAAAAGCCCGCGGTGGTGCCGGCGCGTTTGATCGATGAAAATACGCCCGCGGCGAAATTGCGTAAGCGAGGGAACGAAGCGATGGATTGCGGAGATTACGCGCTCGCGCACGCCCTGTACGCCGAGGCGCTCGACGCCGCGGGGGAGGACGTCAATGTGCGGTCGGTTTTATTTTGTAATCGCGCGCTGGCGTACCATAAAATGGGCGAGTACGAAGCGGCGATGTGCGACGCAAAGTGTGCCGAGGAGCTCGCGCCGAGATGGAGCAAACCTAAGCGTCGACTGGCCGAGGCGTGCGCTCGTTTGGGATCGTACTCTCTCGCCGTCGCGTACGCTCGTTTGGGCGAGAAACTCGAGCTCGAGGAGAAAAATTTTAGCAAATCGTTTCGAGACTTATTAGATGAGATCGCAATCGCCGCCGCTGAAGACGGCTCAGTGGCGGGATTCGACGGGCGTTTGATTTACGTGCGAAGTGCCGGCGAAGAAGCTTGGCTCGGCGGCCAGGCGCCGATGAACGCCGCATTCGATGAACTCGAAGAAGAAGCCGTCGATCCAATGTTCGCCACGGGTGCAAATCCCGCGAACGGGCTAGCACGGCCGATTCACGCCAGATCGCTTCGAGATGCGGTGCGCATGGCGCATGACGGTGATAGGATTTTACTCTTGCGAGGCGTGCACAACGGTTTAGGCGAAGTGGTCGATATTGACAAGCGCGTCTTAATTCGAGGCGAAGGAACGCTCCGAGACGCCAGCGTGGATTGCCGGAACAATAGCCCGCTTTTTCGCATTAAGAGGTCGTGCGTGATTCAAAACCTTGACATCGACTTCACGGGTTTTTGCGAATCCACTCGCATCATCGGCGACGCTCGCGTGAAGCCACTTTTGGAAAATTGTGTCTTCGTCTCGAGCGGCGGCGATGGGCTCGCACTCGGCGGTAAAGCGTCGCCAACGTTTCGGAACTGCGTCATTACAGGAAAGAAGTCAGGCGTGCGTGCGTACGCACAAGCAGCACCAACGTTCATCGATTGCAATATCACCGCTTCCGAATTGCAAGGAGTGCTGGCGATGAAGGAAACGCGCGTCATCCTGCAAGGATGCGCCGTTCAGGCAAACAAAGAAGACGGCGTCGTCGCCATGGAGAGCGCGAATGTGGTGATGACGAAGTGCTTGGTGCAAGACAATCTCGGTCCAGGCGTGGACGTGTCGGAAAAAGCCAAAGTCGTGCTCAATCAGTGCGAAATCGATGCCAACGTCGGCGGCTTATGGCTTTGGGACGACGCCGTCGCGCACGCGTCTGAATGCATCATGAACGGTGGGCGCTCGCACGCAATCTTAGTTGACGTCGATGCGCGCGCGCACTGTCGCTCTTGCGATATTCTCGGTGTCGTGCACGCCTCCGAAGCCGCCGGCGCCGGCGTTCGCGGCCCGGGCACGGTGATTCGGGATATAGCCGTCCCCACGACGCTCCCGCGCGAGCTGAAGGGAGCATTTAAATTCGACCCGTGCGCGTATACGCGAAAGCAGTAGCGAAAGCAGCGGCGAGGCCTGTGACATTTCATGAATGACGACGCGCCGTTTCAACCTCACGCGCTCCCGCGGCCTTCGTCTTTTATCTCCTCCTCCCCATTCTCCGAGACCGAAGCGAAAGCTTCGATCTCGATCGCACGCCTGCGCGTCGACGCCGCGCCCATGATCCGTTCCTCCGCGCGTTTCCTTTCGTCATCCGCGCGTAACGCTCGCTTCGCGTGGACGACCCTCGCTCTCGCTCGCGCCTCCTCGTCCCGTCGACGCTCTCGCTCCTCCTCCTCCTCCACCCTTCGCTTCTTCGCGCGCTCGAGCGCTTTCGCGCACTGCTCTTCCACCCCTTCCTTCACCGCGCGCGCGTTCGCCTCTCGTTCGCTCGCCGATATCGCATCGCTTTCGCGCGCGTCCGCGCGCCCTCGGCTCCACGCCGTCGCCTCCGCGCCGCCTCCTGGCGCCGCTCGCGAGCGCGCACCGTGAAGCGCGCTCGCGTTCGCGCGATACCCATTCGCGACTAACGCCTCGTACGACACCCCGTGGCGTTTCTCCCGTTTCTTCGTCGTCATCGTAAACAGCTCGACGTCGCCATCGCTCGAGCTCGAATCTTCGCTCGGCATCGATCGTCGACGCCCCGATCGACGTTCGCTCGCGACCTCGCGACTTTTGTCGACGACGGACGATCGATGACGCCTGCGGACGACGAACGGTCGTCGTCGACCGGTCGTCGTCGACCGGCGTCGCGTTCCGTCGACGATCGACGGTCGACGTCGATGCGTGCGCGTGACGAACGGAAGACGAACCGTCAGCGTCACGACCGTTTCATTTCTCTCATTCTTCGGACACTTTGCACGTACTCGAGTCGCACGACGACGATCAAAAGTAAACGTCTGAGCGCCGCGCGTCGTGCGTCAGCATCGACGTCGCGACCGACGGCGGACGACGCGTTCGTCGGACGTCGGACGTCGACGCGATCGACTTCGGGCGAACGCGAGCGATCGATCGATCGAGTGCGAGCGTTCGTTCGCGTCGCGCGCGCGTGGCGACATAGCGACGCGCGCGCGCGGCGAGTGGTTAGGAGACGCGCGCGCGAGTCTCTTTGTTTTCACCGTCAGCGCGTCGCGCGGTCGGGCGCGGATGGGGAGATGTGCGATCGCGCGCGCGCGAGAGTCGACGAAAAAGGAGAATGATGGTGAAAAAGAAATACTCGTTCGTACGCGCGCGAGAGCGAGCGAGCGGGGTGTCGAAGAAGAGATGGGAAAGCGACGGAAGGGAGGGGCGCGCGCGAAGAGCGTGCACTTTTCGCGCGACGCCGCGACGGTCATCGGACGAGCGGATGCGGACGTCGATCGAACGCCGCGAGGGGAGCCGGCGAGGTGTTCGTGTTGTGGATTACACGTCGTCGGGTACGCGTTCGGGTGCGCGGCGTGCGCGTGCGCGAGGGTGAGATTTGAGCTGTGCGCGATGTGCTTCGGCGCGCACGCGCACCTCAGCCGTCGCGAAGGCGGCGACGGGAAAACGGCGGGAAAGGAGGCCGCGATCGATGTCTTGGGCCTGTGCGTGCACGGACATTCGCCGGATATGTTTATACGGACCGGGGACGAGGACCAGATGGCGTTGGATGAGATTTTAAGCGATAGGAGGTTATTAATGGTAAACGGGCGAGGGGCGAGTCAGCCGCCTCCGGAACCAAAGCCGCTCTCGCGGGCGAACAGCGGGAGGAGCTCGAGCGATTCTTCGGAGAATTTTGATTGTTAAGGGTGTGAACTCGACGCATCGGCGTGCGGGATGACATCAGTTTTGTGTATTGTACCGTAGACGTTTGTACTAATTTAGATTCTTGTGTAAAATGAGGACCAAAGTCACAGCAACTCGCTATACCAATAGGTGGGATTTTATTTCGCCGCGCTCGCGGCTCGACCTCGCGAGATAGCGGCGTCAAACAAGCGCTTCAAATCCGCGTTATCGCCGTCGACTTGAAGGCCTTCAAAACATGCTAGAGCAGCATCTTCGAATTGCCCCAATTCCAACGCCGCCTCGCCTTCGCGGTACCACGCCTTGATGAACAACGGGTCGATGGTTCGCGAGTTTTGCGCGTCGCTCTTGGCGCCGGCGTACAGTTTGAGCTTGAGCCTCGCCGCCGATCGATTCGCCCACGTCTTCGCGCACGACCCGTCTCGCTCGAGCGATTCAGTGTACGCTTTATCTGCCCCCGCGTAGTCGCGCGCGACGAACAATTCGTTCCCTTGGCGTCTCGTCTTCTCCGCCGCGTCTTTATCTTTGACGACAAATGCCTCCGTCGTCGTCGCCCTCGTCGCCCCAGTCCCGCCATCGCCCGAGCGCGCTTCAGAAGCGTCCTGCATCGCGCTTAACTGCGCCGCTACGCTCTTTATCACCCCGTCGCTCGTCCAATCGATCCCGATATCGGGATCCGTGACGGGCAACAACAGTTCCACGACGGAGCGTCGATTGGTCGCCGCCGCCGCGTGAATAGCCTTCATCCCACTCGAATCTGCCTTGTTCGCGTCCGCGCCCGCGGCGAGGAGCACTTTCGCCATCGTCGCCGCGCACGTCTCCGTGTTCATATGCGCCGCAGCTATGTGAAGTGGCGTCATATTTCCCTCCGGTCCGGCATTCACGTCCGCCCCGGCGTCGATTAAAATCTCCACGCTCGCGACGTCCCCCGACGCGCACGCCAACGCCACGACACCCACACCGTTGCCTCCCATGACGTCCGAGACATCCGCGCCGAGCTTTAACAACGCTCGCACCATCCCCGACGACCCGCGCATGGCCGCCACGCACAGCGGCGTCCCGGCGTTCGCGCACCGACTCGCGACGCGCGCGCGCGCTTCGAGCGTCACCACCCCCAGGGCATCTTCGCACCGCTCGACATCGCTCGCGAACCCCCCGAGTGTGGCGCCGATGACGATCGCGTGCATCACCGATGCCCCCGAAGTCGTCGTCGCGTTGACGTCGGCGCCTAATTCGATCAACGCGCGCGCGCACGCCGTCGCCCCGCTCGCGCACGCCGTCATCAACGGCGTGTACCCATCGTCATCTCGCGCGTTCACGTCGCAATGCAGTTCGTTGATGACGACTCGCGCGATGTGTTCGCACCCGCGACTCGCCGCGGCGTGCGCGAAGCGCCTGCCGCGTTCGTCCCTGAGCTCGCGCGCGCTCGATGCGCCGCGAGCGAACGCGCTCGACGCCGCTCGCACATCCTGGACGCTTCCTCGATTGATCGCGAGCGTGAGCGCTCGAAGGGCGTCGATCGTTGATGATTCCGATGCGAACGTCATCGCGAATGCGCTAATACGCGAGCGCGGTGAGGCGATCGAATGGCGATCGAATGAAAGCGAATGCGTGTGGTCATTTCGCGACGCCCCGAATCGAACGCAAGGCGCGTTTCGCCTGGCGTCGATCGTCGACGGGCGACGACGAACGGAAAGCGATCGAAATTCGAATTCGCTTCGTCGCGTCGTCGCCAATCGAGCGCGAAGGCACGCGCGACGGACGTTGGATTGGATTAGGAGGAATCAAAGCGACGCATCGCGCGATCGATCGATCGATCGATCGCGGGTGATTGGAACGATCGAAGCGCTCGAGTGAGGAGGAAGATTGGTGAGAAACGACATTGAGAGACGGACTCGGGAGAGACAACGCGCGGAGGAGATCACACGAGCGTGGGGAACGAGGGAGAGAGTTGGAATGAGTCACGATTTAGACGCGTGGATCGCGCGGTTGAGGAAATGCGAACCGCTCGGCGAGGACGACGTGAAGAAGCTTTGCCAGATGGCGATCGAGATTTTAGTGGAGGAGTCGAACGTGCAGACGATTGATTCCCCGGTGACGATATGCGGGGACATACACGGGCAGTTTTATGACTTGTTGGAGTTGTTTAAGGTTGGGGGCGATTGCCCGGATACGAATTATTTGTTCATGGGAGATTTCGTCGACCGCGGGTTTTACAGCGTGGAGACGTTTTTACTGCTTTTAGCGCTCAAAGTTCGGTACCCGGATCGCATGTACTTGATTCGAGGCAATCACGAGTGTCGACAGATCACGCAAGTGTATGGGTTTTACGACGAGTGTTTGCGCAAGTACGGGAGCGTGAACGTGTGGCGGTACTGCACCGACGTCTTCGACTATCTCTCTTTGTCAGCGCTGATTGATAACAAGATATTCTGCGTGCACGGAGGATTATCACCGAATATCACCACGATTGATCAGATTCGCACGATCGATCGCAAGCAAGAGGTGCCACACGAAGGGGCGATGTGCGACTTGCTGTGGAGCGACCCAGAAGACGTCCGCGGTTGGGGGCTTTCTCCTAGAGGAGCTGGGTATTTATTCGGCGACGACGTGTGCACGTCATTCAATCAAACGAATAGTGTAGATATGATCGCGCGAGCGCATCAGCTCGTCATGGAGGGTTACAAATGGATGTTTGACAAGCAGCTCGTCACGGTTTGGAGCGCGCCAAATTATTGCTATCGGTGCGGTAACGTCGCGGCAATCATGGAACTGGATGAGAACTTGGCTAATGACTTCAAAGTGTTTGATGCCGCGCCGCAAGAGGCGCGCGGGCTGCCTGCGAAGAGGGCGGTCCCAGACTATTTCTTGTAATATTTTATGTGCACTGCTAGGGAAACTACACCAAAATCAAGCCTAAACGCTCAACGCTTGCGACACACGCTCAGCCCATCGCCTATGGGGACCATGCTATACGACACCCGTGCGTCGCTGGCTACAAACGCGTTGAATTCGCGAATCGCCACCGTCTGCTTATCGTCGATGGCTTGATCGGCGACTTTACCGTACCACAGCACGTTGTCAACGACTATCAACCCTCCCGGCCGCACGAGCTTCAACAGCGCCTCGTAGTACTCCATATATGCCCGCTTATCGGCATCGATGAACCCAAAGTCAAAACTATTCTCCCCGTGTTCTTCTATGAGCTCAACCACGCTCGCCTTGGCGTCTCCATTCTTCTCAATCACCCTATCCCGCACGCCCGCCTCGTCCCAATACCTCCTCGCCACGGCGAACGACTCCTCGCTCTTATCGCACGCGTACACCACCCCACCCGCGCGCATCGCCGACGCCATGCATATCGAACTATACCCCGTATACGTCCCGATCTCCACCACGCGACGCGCGTCGACGAGCTCGACGAGCAACCCGAGCAAAGCGCCTTGTTCCGGCGCCACTTGCATGCGCGCCCCGCGCAGGGCGCTCGTTTCCTCTCGCAGCGCGCGCAGCGCCTCGCTCTCTCGCGTCTTCCCCAACACGTACGCGTACAACTCCTCCGTCATCATCAATGGCTTCGTGTTCCACGGCCCGTGCGTTGCGATCGACCACGCGCGCGCGCGTGCGCGCTCGCTCGCTCGCGCGCGCGCCGCGAGCCGCGGTCGCGCCAGCGCGCGCGTCAACGCCAGCGCGCGCGTCGACGCCATCGCCCTCGCGCTCGCGCCCGTCGCGCGCGCGCGCGCGAAACGCACGGTTTCTAAACGTATTTTCGCGCGCGATCGATGGACGAACGACTGCGCGCGCGAGAGCGAGGGCGAGGAAAGGCGCGCGAGAGCGAGCGATGGGCGTGGTGACAGGACGAGTCGTAACGCCCAAAAAAGCGTTTTTAAAACGTGGGCTCTGACGGTCTCGCGCGCGCGCGAACGCGCGAGAGCGTCGCGCGCGATGGCGCACGCGCGCTTGCGGTGGTCGTATAAAGATGAAGTCGCGGGATGGAAAGGGTACGACGAGCGATTGGGGTTGCGGTACGACCGAGAATCGATCGAAACGGTGCGTGATGAGGCGAGCGCGAAGCGAGCGCGACGAGGACGCGAGCGAAAGCGAAGCGAGACTGACGAGAACGAGCTCGAGTGATGACACAGATGTCGAAAGCGTACGAGCACTGGAATGAAATCATGGCGGAGTACGATATGGATATCGAATCACAAGAGGAACGGGTGTTGAATATCATGAGACGGGAGCGGTCGGATCCGGCGCTCGCGCCGGATGAGCCGGCGCCGATGACGCTCAAACCGTTCGATGGCGAAGTCGGCTCGAGCGAGGGCGTGATGAAGTACACATACATGAATGAGCTAACTACGGTGAGTGAGGTTATCAAGGATGTGGCGGAAAAGATCGGTGTAGACGTGTACGCCGTGACGCTCGTTCGCGCCGGAATGAAACTTTCGAACAAATCATGGACACTGAGCGACTACGGCGTCAAGGCGGACTACGTCGTGTATTACAAAGTCGATCGAGTGCGCGTGACGCCGTGTTAGAACTAGCGATTACTATATAAACATTACTTTTCTAGGCTACTCGACGGCGCTACTTGGTCTTTGTCATTTTTTTTCGCGCGCGGTCAAACGCGGCGACGCTCGTGACGATTTGACCCATCAGCACCAACTGCGTGAGCGCGAATACGAGCGTTATGGCGTAGTAGAAATTTGCGTTTGCAACTCTGGTGTGAATCCACATGTACCACGTGATCGGGCTCAACAGAGCGACGTACAAGAATCCTCCGGCGATGAGAACGCCGCATTTCATGTGCACCAAAGGATTACCGCCCTCGTCTACGGTGATGACGGACAGGAGCGACAGGTAGGTCACGACGTCGCTCAACGTCGGATACGGTGCGTACATCGTCGCCGCCATCAAACTCAACACCAACGCCGTCAGCGGTCGGTGAGCGAATCGGTAGGCGAGCGGAACGGCGAGCGCCAACGGCGCCGCGTTCGCCGCGACGACGTAAAATTCCCGAAACTGGTCAAACATCGTGGTGAACAAGTACCAGTGCAATCCTAAATTCGGGCTTTGATCTTCGCTGCGAATCGCAAACATCACCGCGGAGGACCACCATTTGGAAAAATCGTCTCCCATGGCGACGAACGCCGCTCCGTGCGTCGCCGCGAACGCCGCCGCGAGCGTCGCCCAACGCCTCTTATCTTCCCTCGAGCACATCAACGCCAGCGCGGGAAACATCACGATGACGTGTGGATTCATTTCCACCGCCATCGCGAACGCGCAACCCGCGAGTGCGGCGTTCCCTTGACTCGCCGCGAACGCGCCGCCGTACGCGAACGCTCGTCCGACGCACGCGTTCGACCGCGCCACCAGCGCCGCGGCGTTGATTGGATTCACGACGTACATCGCGCACACTCGTGCGACGTCGTTCGTGCGCGTCGTCACTTTGCTCGCGAGCGCGCACAAGAACGCCAAGGCGATGCCATCGACCGCGATCCACGCGAACGCGAGCGCGAGCGACCCCGGGTCGCCGCCGGCGACGCGAGCGACGATCGCGCACACCATCGGGTGGCCGTGAAACGCGCTGCCGTCGTACGGCGACTTGTGTTCGACCGTCTTCAAGTGCGCGCCTTCGACGGAGCGTCGAACGGCGTCGATCGCGCTCGTGAGCTCGACGCGACGCGCGAGCGCGGTCGTCGCGCTCGCGGGCGCGAGCGCGCACGCCGCGAAAAGGGCGACGCGCGACAGCGCGATGAGCGAAATCACGCGAGTCATCGGAGTGAAGTTCGGCGAACTCGCGCGCGTCGTCGGCGCGCGCGTCGTCGGCGTCGACATCGCGCGCGTCAGGGTGACGACGAACAGCGTCGGGCGTGGGCGTGCGCGGTCGCGCGCGTGCGTGACGGTTCGTATCCCACGCCCAAAGGCGGAGGCGCGCGACGACGGCGAGGACGACGGAGTTCATGTCGCAACGCGCGTGGGAACGGTCGCACGTCGCGTGCGTTCCCTTAAGCCGTCGCCCGTTCGCGATCGTCATC
>Ga0222712_10005390_pt1 | contig 12975 bp, 14 predicted proteins | sample C33_657DmetaG_FD_165043 | JGI IMG/M metagenome (GOLD analysis project Ga0222712, IMG submission 165043) | Estuarine water microbial communities from San Francisco Bay, California, United States - C33_657D | ecosystem: Environmental > Aquatic > Marine > Unclassified | place: USA: California...
ATCAAAACATACAAGTTCAAAATCTTCCTGTACAATGTTTTGACCTTTGATGTTTTTTAATGAACCAACACCACGAGAAGAAATTCCCAAAGTGGCTCCATTCATTAATAGCATAGCTGCTTGGTCTCCTTTTGTGGAAACAATTCCCATTTTTTTCCAACCTGGAGATGTAAATAATTTAATTTTACCCATTAACATTTTACCATCCCACCAACTTTCAATGATTGAATGTGATACTCTATCTAAATCAATAAGGGATGACGATGGGTGATTTAACTCGTTTAATGCAGTACCTTTTTTAATCATAATTTGGTACTTGTCATTTTCTCTTCTTAAAAGAGACTCAGGGTAGATTCTACCATTTTTGTTTGGTGTATCGTATTTTTGTAAAACAGCAAAAAGGATGAGGTCTTGTGAAAAGTCCAAATCCCTTGCTTCTTTAAGAATGCTTTTGTTTTCTTCTGGTGAAATATGGCCGGCGTCATATTCAATCAAAATTCCGGTACCGGTTTCTTTAGGCCCTAATATTTTCATCTATAGATTTTATTTCTATAAATACATCAATAAGGGGATTATTTCTTTGTTTTATTAAAATTGAATAAAGTTTTATCTGTTAAACCTTCTTCTAATAAAGTTTTAATAATATTTTTAATTGATTCTTTTGTTGTTTTTGATTTCACGTCAAATTGACTCTCAACATATAATGTGACTTCAAGATTCATAAAAGATTTCTTTTCTAATTTTATACCCTTAGTTCTAATATCCAAATCAACAATAGATTGCTGTTTGAACATAGGAGTTTTTAAATTATAAACTATTTCTTTTATTTTTCTTCTTGTCTTGTGTATAACCGAATCAAAATCGTCTGATTCGTTTTCTGCTTGTAACCAAGAATTTAATTTAAGATATATGGTTTTTAAGTTTTTAAAATCTACGGTACCATAACCGATTTTCACATCATTGTATGTTCCCAATGGAATATACTTTCCTGTTTTCATTAATTATTCATATTATTATAATTTTATGGTGGATATTAAAAATATAACTAAAAAAATTACAAATACCAAAAAATTTTTATCTTTGTGTAAAATACTTATATAATATGATTATTATTAATTTAGAAAAAGAAAAAAGTATTGAGACTGCTCTAAGAACTTATAAAAATAAAGTTCAAAAAACAAAGCAAATTCAAAAATTAAGAGAAAGACAGGAGTATGTAAAACCCTCTGTTAAAAAACGTACTGATAGATTAAAAGCAATCTATCTTGAACAAAAAAGAAATGGTCTTAATTAAGACCATTTTTTAATTCAGTTAATCTGTAATAATTGTACCTAGAAGGTGAAATTTCATTTACTTCTTTTTTAACATCGTCTAATTTGTTTTTCATATCCAAATCTGATGACTCTGTCATTATTGAATCAACTTGATTTAAAATAGATTCTTGCAATTCATTAGTTTTAGTAACTAAATCATCATAAGACATTGATAAAATATTTTTTAATTCTTTCTTTTGTTCTTCATTTAAGGTATTAGAATATAAAACATTAAAATTGTTTGCCAATATTGCGTTTAATAAACTTTCATTATTAACTAATGGAGCAGTTTCAGTTTTAACCGGTTCCTTTTTAGTTGTTAAATGTTCTATTAATTTCTTTTTTGCTATAACCTTCTTTTCGATATTTGATAATGAATCTTTTTCAGATAATATGTCTAAAGATTCGTATAACACATTAGTTTCAATTTGAACATCATTTAATTTATTATGTAGAGATTCACAAATCATGTTTAATTTACCCCAATTTCCTATTGGTTCGCCAAAATATGTACTTAGACCCTCAACGTATAACTTAGCGGTTTCCTTATCTTCAAAATATTTGTTTTCAATTTCTTCATAAAACAAATACATTTCTTTAAAGCTTTTATTTTCTTTTATTATAGTTAAAATATTCTTAATCTCAGCTTTGTTTTCTTTGGCATAAGATTCAGTTAATTTAGTTAATAATTTGGTTTTAAGTATACCGAATTTTTTCATTTTTAATCGTTTAATATCTCGTTTAATTTATTTTCTATTTCATAAATATTCTGTTGTGCCTTATCCATATCAAATAAATCATTTATATCTAATTCTTCTTCACCCAACATACCTAATATTTTTGATTTTTTAGATTTTTTACCAAGTGATTCACTCAATGGCGCAACCTCACCTCCACCCGCTGGTGCCGCTTCTGCTCCTACTGGTGGCTCTGGTGCACCACCACCCATATCACCGCCGCCCATTGCTGACATTCCACCCATATCGCCACCACCGGCTTCACCACCACTTGCCGCAGCCATTGCTTTCTCTCTTTCTTCTTCAGGAATACCATATTTCTTATCTACTTCATCAAACACACCTGAACGTTTAATTACATTTTGTGTATTTTGTAATTCAAATCCTAACGCTCTCTCTAATCTTTGTTGCTGTAGGTCTAATAACACTTCAGCATCACTCATACCTAAAATATTTTTCTTAGCCCATGTATGTGATACTGGTAAAATACCCATTTGAGATTGGTCTGATGTTGCGTCTTTATACAATGTTACCTTTTCTTTCCAAGACTCAATTTTTAATAAATCAGATTGTGTTGAAGGGTTTGATAAAGATAATTGAAAGTTATTTAACTCATCTTCCATACCCATAAGGTATAAATGAATTAACGCAACTTTATTTAGTTCTTGTATTAAAGATTTTTGAATTTTATTGATTGTTCTTGCAAAACGAATATCCATCAATGCAAGATTCTTACCATCACCGACTACTTCTTCAAAGCCTAAGAAAGCTTTAGGAATACGAAGGGCAGCTAACATCTTTTTTTGGATATACTCGATATCCGCAATCTCACCTAAATTTTGTGCACCTGCTAATGTTTCAATTGGCGAATTTTGTCCCGGATCACGAACAGGAATAAAATAATCTTGGTCTACTGCCATCTGATTATATCGCATATCAACTTGTCCGTTTTTAGGGTCAGAAATTTGTTCTCTTTTGAACTTATTTGCGACACGTTGTACGTATGGTTCAATATCCTTATCGTCCATGTTTCCAACAAACACTTTAAACACACGTCTTTCCGGTGCTCTCGATGTTCTATAAATTAACATTGCATCTTCAGCTAAAAGCAATTGCTTCCAAATACGTCTAACTTTATCTAACATTGAGGTACCATATGGTAATTTTCTATCATCACCTAATAGTCTAAAATGCGCGATTTCCCATGCTTGGAATTCCATGTCCTTGTTCTTCCAAGTAAATCTTAATTCTCTACTTGGCATTTTTTTATCTAAAATTTGTCCGTTGTTTTTTGCTGCCGCACCTTCCAATCTTTCAATTTCAATATTAGGAAGTTGTTGACAACCAACAATACCCTTATCTGGATCAATTTTCAAATAAACAAAGTTGTCACCATATTTGCAGACACCACGAGCCCACATTGCTAAATTCGTACTAACATCTAATTTGTTATTGAACAAATCTTCTAATATACTTTTAATTCTATCTGAATCTGAATATATTGTTAAAATATCTCCTTTCTCTGATTGTGTTGTTGATTCTTCTGAATAGATATCTAATGCAGCTGAAATCTCTGGTGTAAACTCCATAGATTCATAATCATAATATGCTGCTAATCTATTAGGTTCGTAATAAACTGATTGATTATAAAGTGATTGGTCTAATTTAGCCCATTTATCAGCAATATAAGAAGTTTGCTGAGCTTGTAGCATTGCTTTGTCAAACTCATTCCTATCACTTGTTTTTAATAATTCGTCTTTATTAAAATTAAATGTTGGTACGTCTTCCTTCTTTGTAACACCAGGAAAACCAAACATTCTAGTTAATTTCTGAAAGACCGTATAATTTTGATTATTTGCCATTTTATATAAATACTTTTCATTACAATATAAACATAATATATTGTATTTTGTAGACTATCTAGTTTTACCAAATAGCCAATTATATTCTTTATATGCTTCTTTTTGAACTGTCATTTGTCCCGGGTTCATTCTCATTGGCATACCATCCATACCCATTGAGCTTATCTGGTCAAACACCGTACCATAAGAGTAAAATGATTTGTTTGGTTCATATGTTCTTTCAGATAAAGTCCACGACTCCATCATCGCAACATTCTGTGCGGTTGTTCTTTGTAATTGATTAAAACAAATATCACCAGCGTACAACGCCATTGACATGCTCATAATTGCATCATCGTGAGCACCTTTCATATGATCTGGTCGACCATTGATATAAACAAACGTATTTAATTCATTTAATAATCTTGACGAACGAATTGCAAATCCCTTTCTAACCTGTTCTTCAAATGCAGCAACAATTTGTGTTCTTTTATTATTGAAATTAATTCCCGGTATTTTCTCCATTGCTTTTCTGTTATAATCCCAAATGTTTTGGGTATTAACACCATCAACGTATAAATTCTTATAATTCATTTCTTGCAACTTTCTAGATGTTGCAATTCCCATACCACCCGTAATATCGACAACGATAAACGCGTTATATAATATAGCCCATTTGTAAGCAATTGAGGCTAAATCATCCGGAGGTATCTTACCAATATATTCTAGTACCTGTTCTCTATCATCAAAATCTACTATGTTTATTGACGAGAAATCTTCACTATCTCCTCTACTCACATCCACACCCATAATATAACGATGACCAGCTATTGGTTCCTTCCATTGCCACATTGTGGCTTGCATATACTTCTCTTTAGGTTCTCTAATATGATTTCTTCTAATTTCTTGTTGTAAATCTCCCGGTATAACACCATCTCCTGAACCTAAAAAGTCACACTCCAACTCTTGTGCTATCTTACGTCTATCAAATTTAAATTTCTTTGACATCGACTCAAACCAAGATGAAAATGGTTTATAACCTTGTTCCTCATATTCACGATATTTTTCAAGATTGAAATCATACATAACAACTTCATTATCGTCATACTGCTCTCGATTTAACATGTAATGACAAATATCATCACATTTTACCCATCTTAAATCTTTGGTATAACGCGGGTCTTTAAACCATCTTAAATCTGTAATATGAAAATCATTAATACCGCGTAACGCTTGGTCATAAACACCATAATAAATTGGGTCATATCCGTTTGGTGTTGAAATAAGAATAATCTTACCACCCGTGGATAGTGACGCCATTGAAGCCGCCCAAAAATCATCACCAGCCTCAATATACGCGGCCTCATCGAATATCAAAATAGTAGGGGTATAACCACGTAACGCATCACCCGATGTCGCAACGGCTTTTACTTCACAACCATTGTTTAATCTAAATCGGCTTTCAGAGTTTTTATCAGGTGAAAACCCAACATTCATCCACTCAGGCCATTGCTCTAAAAAGTGTCTAATTTTATTTGCTAACTCAATTGCGGTATCACGTTTATTTGCAATACATAAAACTCTTTCGGGATTCTCTGGTTTAGCTATTTGTAATTTTCTTGAAACCCAAGCAGCGGTAACAGTTGATACCCCCGCTTGTCTATATTTCTTTGTAATGTTTTCATTATAATTTTCGTAGTCCAAAATAAGTTGCTCTTGGTCTTCGAATAAAACTAATGGAACATATTTCTTTTGTGTATTATCGTATGTTTGTAAATAAGTTCTTAACGCGTATGGACAATCTTTCATGATTTTAGCATACTCCTTAAGTTGGTCTATTCTTGAATTCATATATATAAATACAAAAAAAGGGAGTTAAACTCCCTTTTCTTAATATTCTTCGTCTTCTATATCATCATCTTCGTCGTCATCGGATAATCCAATTCCTAAATTTCCTAACATATTCTTTAACTCATCCTCATCCGTTTCGTCTGCAACTTCATCTAAATCGTCATTAAAAATACCCAGGGCTTCATTAGCTTCATATGAAACCATATCTTGGTTGTATTGATTCATATTCTCTTTAATTGCCTCTATTAGTTCATTTAATAACCTATCTCCAACAGGTGTTTGTCCAACAACCTCTTTTAGTAATACTAGCATTTTTTTAGCTGGTAAGCTAAAGATTTCCATCAATAAGAAGTTTTGATATCCGTATGTATTTTTGTTAGTAACTAAATCTACTGGTATTCTATCCAAAACTCTATCCCATATTGCTGGACCTAATCTTAAATCCCATAATTCTTTATCAATAGTATCTTCCATTGATTTTGCCTGCATATATCTTTCATGGTCTACCGCATTTGCAGCTTTTTCACCTTTTGTTGCAACCAATTCTAACCAACCTTTGATACATTCGTGTACCGCAATTGGGAAGTTAGCCGCTCTAACTTTAATTGTCGGTGGGTCAGTTTGTCTATCAACTTCTTCTCTACCACCAACAGAGCCTTTTTGCATACCCATCATCTGTTCACCCATTTGCCAATATAATGTGTCATTAGTTGACATTAATACAGCATAGTTATACATCAATTCGTTACCTTGACCCGGTAAAATTCTTTCCAATTCTTCAGGTACCATTTGATACATGTAATGACCTCTTTTAGATGCACCCTGAACAATAAGATTTATGAATCTTCTTTTAGCTCTTTCTAAATTCAATTTTGATAAATCATCAATAATTTCTTCTGCATCTTCAGCTTTAGCTTCATCAGGATTCTCTTCTTCAGGTTGGTCTTCAGGGAAATTAGTATTCATTTGATTAAGGTCTATAATCTCAACATCCCATTGACACATACCTTCTGGTATTTGCCAAACCTTTGTTACTAAATCAACCGCTAATTGTGCTAATTCAGTTCTATTATTTGATTCTAAATTTACAATATTTGCATGTGCGCCGCCCATTATTGAAACTATTGGGTTACTTGCAGCATCTTGCATTGATGATATCTGTGTTACCGGTGCTTGAATACCAGCTCCTCTTAATTTTTCAATAACTTGCTTATATCTTTGAGAAGCTAAAAGCTCCTGAAAGTTGTGTGACGGATTATTACCTTCTCTATCTGTTTTAGGTAGAGGTACTTTTTTAATTGGTGTATCACCAGTTGCCAATTTTTGCTGAACGTCAGTATGTGGACGCTCTGGTATATTTGGGTCAAAATCCATTGCCATTTCTGTAATGTTTTCTTTGATTAACGATAAAAAGACTTTTTTTGAAATTTTCATTGAAAATGTGCGTTTTCTTCTTCTCCCATAGAAGCTTTAGGCTCAGGATTTTCTCCTGGATCTGGCCCGTATGGATGTTTAGGCTTTGGATTCGGATTTGTACCAGGCTTAGTACCCGGTTTAGTTCCCGGACTAGTTTTTGGTTTAGAAGGCGCTGTCGCTGGTTCAGCTGACTTTACAATTGCATCATAAGTCATGAACTCAGGAATACCATTGTGACCCTTTTTAACCTTAGGTCCAAATTCATGTGTTAGAGTCTCAGACTCATTAAGTTTAATTTTGATAAGCTCCATAATTTCGTTCTTTGAAGTGAAATTATGAAAGTATTCGTTTTCCACCAAATTTTTTACCCAATTTTTTGTTTCTGTACTTTCTTTTTGTACTTTTCTCTTTACAGCAACACCACTTTTAGCTTTTTTAACCACAGCATTTTTCTTTTCTTTAGAAAGACCAACTGATGGCTTTGATTCATTATTTTGACCTTTTAGTATTTTAAAATCTTGCGCATCTATTTTACCATTTTTGTTTTTGTCAATATTTTTTTGTTTTCCTATTAACTTTTCATCTAAATGGCTGTGATCACAAGAACACTTAACTATTGGTTTACCACAATCGTCACATGTCTTTACTACTTTTTTAGTTACCGCTTTTTTATCTTTAGCGTCAATATTTTTACTTTTTGTTTTTTCTTCGTAGTCTTTATCTTTTGTTGATACAGAAGATTGTTTACCCTTTTTATCCTTGATAGATTTTCCATCATCGTCATAAAAACGTAACATCTCGTTTGTATCTTTTTTCTTCTGTCCCTTTAAAATTTTGAAATCTTGAGCGTCAATTTTACCATTATGGTTTTTGTCGATTTTCTTTTGATTTCCTTTTAAATTTTCAGCAACATCTTGTGCTCCTTCTTTTGTTGCAACAGTAATACCACCATCATTGTTTAATGTAACAGTACCATCTTTAACACCAAATCCCTGACCTTTTTGCTTAGCAGCACTAACTTCAGATGGTGAATAAATTGTATTATTCACTTTTGATGTTACCGCCTCACCCAAAATTCTTTCAGCTAGATTATTGATTTGTTTATCAGTAAAATTCACTAATGTCTTTTCAGAAATCCCTTCTTGGATTAATCTGTTTATAAGGTCAATTCTTTTCATATTTCTTCAATTTTTATTTCTTCTTTTATAAGAATATAATCTCTTTGTTTTAATTTTTTTGACACATTTTCAATACTTTCACCAAACTTGAATGTCAATCTTTGTTCTTCGTTTTCGAAGTCAAATTTTTCCCAAGCAAGTGCTACAACACCATCAACAGCATCAATAACTCCGAAATAATCGGAGTTTTGAATAAGTTCTAATTGTAATTCTGTATTTTTTAATAAACCGACCAAATTAATATATTCAATGTCGGGAGATTTAGTCCTAGAAGTTGCTGATGCGGGTATTACAAACCACTCACCATTGTCAATTTCTGTTGATTCACTGAAAATGAACTCATATTGCTTTTGACCTTTGTAATCAGCGCCGATTTCATTGACATATATAAGATGCATTTTATTAGTTAAAATATTTGCTTAAAGTTTCACCAATTGCGTTCTTTATTTCGTCTAAATCTAATTCTTTTAACTCATCATGCATATCATCAATACCCATTCCACCTTCTTCTTTCATTGCATATTTTGACAAGTCGATTTCATTATTAGGAACCGGAGAATTAATAAACTCATCCAAAGACGCCATAGGGTCATTTTCATTCATTTCTGTTGGAGCAGGAGGTGCTGATGGCTCTTCATCAGAAGACATATCATCTGAACCAAAGTCACTACCACCATCTAATCCTCTTTCCTTTTCTTCTCTTTCAAATCTTTTTGCTATTTCTTCAATATCCTCATCTTCTAATTTTTTCAAATCAACAGCTGAGATTATCATATTTAAAACATATTTGATATCGTCACTTTCTAATTTCTGATTTTGATCTCTTAATTCTTGACCTAATTTACCTGCAAATTTTTGAATTTCAGCCATGTAAGACGATGGCTTACCTTCACCATCAGCTCCTAATACGGCTCCGTCTTCCGGTGCCGCAGAATCTGTTGCAGGTGCAGCCGGAGCAGCAGGTGCAGGTGCAGCTGGAGCAGCAGGTGCTGGAGGTGGTGGCGGTGGCGCATCAAAAGAAGGTTCAGCAGATGGCGCTTCAGTTTGAGTTCCTTGAGGTTTTTGTTTTAAAACATACTTCGTAGACTCTTGTAATTGTCTGTCTTCTTGACCCTTAATATATTCTAATCTTTTAAATGCTTCCGCGTATGAACTGAATTTATTTTTATTTTTCATGAACATACCACCGATGTAATCTAATGAAGATTCGTTTAATCCACTTTTTACATAATAGCTGTCCTTTTCCTTGACGATACCGTAAACGCTTCCGTTTACAGACTCTTCAACTAATTCAGCATTATTCTTTTTGCTTTTGCTATTATTGTTGTAGTACGCTAATTCAAGGATTCTTTTTAATTTTTCATCCCCATTTAACTTCTCGCTACCTAAAGGTTTGTATTCTCCCATTTTTTTAAATTTGTTAAGATAAACTTATTCTTATCCTATAAATACATAGATATAGGGAAAAAAATAAGGTTCTTTATTGTGTTATAGACAATTTTTTGTCTGTTATGCTATTTTTTAAATTAAGTAATTTTTCAATATACCCGTTTCTCCTTAATAGTTTGAATGTTAAATTTTCATATGAATATTCACCACCGACCTCCAAACCGCTTTGTCTGAACTCTTTAATTTTTTTTCTGAGCTCATCAATCCTATTAAGTATGTCTTTGGATTTGCTACTTTTTATTAGTAAATCTATTTTTTTTGCGTACTCTTCACCCTTTTCTAAAATCTTTCTGTCATCTATACTTGGATTATCTATTTTCGGTTCCACAACCCAATTCTTATGTAAAACAGAGTAAACACCAGATGAAACATGCGGTTCATTTAAATCCTGCACATACAATTCAACATCAAAACCTTTAACTAGAATGTTATGTTTTTCATTCCAGACATTCTTCTTTGCGTCAAAAAATTCCTTAACCAAATCTTTTGGATACTCTAGTTCATCGAAATCTATTAGTATGTGCAAATCGACATCAGAAAAACTAGACCAATTATAGTTTGCTAAAGAACCGGTTAAAACTATATCATGAATAAAAAATTCGACCCCTAAAGATTCAATAAAATTATCAGAAATCTCCAATAATTTTTTTTGAATATCGTCTCGCATAACATAATTGTCACCCGATTTTTCAAATATATTGTCAGATAGACTATCCTTGGATTCAAAAGACTTGATAATCTTCTTATCCGTATCCCTATCTTCAATTAATTCTTCAAATAAACTCATTACGACTTTTTATAATTATGACTTTTAGCGATACTTTCGTTAAAAAATTTCCCCTGAGACTCAGCCATCCTAAATTTTGTAAACTTAGCCCAAGGTACTTTATCGTATATATAAATACTTCCGTTATTGAATGTAACTGTTAATTCTTCTGATTCCGTGTTGTAAACACCAGACTTAAGATTGGATGATTGAATTTCAACAATTATGAATTTCCCATCAATTTTTTCTGAAACTATTCCCATACTAATGATTTTAATTAATATAGATAAATAATAACAAACTATAAATTGGATTTTATAATATCAATTAATGTTGTGTGAAATAGTGTTTTGTCAACATAATCTCTATTTTCGCTAGTAATATGTGTACATTCTTGTAAAATATTATTAAATAAATGGTCCGGTAAATCTAAAAGCCAATTAACATTTTGTTCTAATAATTCTAAATAAGAATAATCAGGTTTTTTATTGACGTCCCAATTTTCATAAAAGTCCCAAAGCTCAGGTGTGTATAATGGCTTGTAAGGAATTATACCATTCATCTTTAATACTTGATGTGCGTATGGGTCAGCGTGTATGAAAGGTTTACCTAGATATAAATGTTTAAGTGTTTTCTCTGTTAATTTAATATTGAAACTATCAATAACAGTATGAGTCCAACTTTCATACACAATTTCAATACTTGACTTTATTGTCTGTTCAAGAAATTGTAATGTATACCAATTATCCCTAACACCATTATCATATAGCTTTCTTATTTTCATATCAAATTGCGGTGAATTATAATTTGCCAAATATGCGTAATGATTAGTTTGATTATCAAAATTTTTTAAATTTGGTGGGCAGTCCCTACTAGATGTAAAAAACAAATCCTTATTTGTGTTTTCATAAAATGATTTAGACAAATGAATCCTTACAATTTCACTAATCTTATTAATATGTAAACCTATTCTATGTTTTTTCACTATTGAATCAAAAACGTTTCTACCCCAGTAAAATGCTTCTATCCTAGCTTTAATATTATTAAAATATGAATGTAACGTTATTTTAGGTGAAAATATTAAACTTTTCGATGTATAAAAAGGAGAGTCCCAAATCAGTCTAATATTTGCAAATTTATCAAACGTTTCAATTACTGTTCTATCCCCTTTAAAATGAAAACCCCAATGCTCACATTCTTTAGTGAATGATATAAAAATCTTATACTCGTTAGTATCATAGATTTTTAAACTATCATAAAACTCCAATAGCTTTTCATTATTATATAATATTCCAAAAATTATGACATTAATTCCTTTTTCAATTTTAAAATTAAAATTTAAAAAATCATCGGGTGATGTATATTTCCATTTAATTGTTACATCATGAATTTTAAACACCCTATCTTTTTCATCAGATTGTAACTGAATTTTATTAATTTCATCTATGGACCATAAGAATGGTTCTTTATTATCAAATTCTTGATGGAGTACAATATTCATACAAATTAAATATAAAAAAAAACCCCCGATTAATCGAGGGTTAATTTTTTAGATTGTTCTTACCTTTTTGTATTTGAAGGCTTTGGTAATGTTTTCATTTAAAAACTTACCTTGTGACTTAGCAAGTCTGAACTTTGTGAACATTGTAGATGGTACGTTTTGGTACTCATAAATGCTACCGTTAACAAACGCAACTCTTAAATTTTCTTTTAAAGCGTCGTAAGATGCTTTAGTCAAGCTTGTGGAACGGATTGAAACTTCAATCATGCGACCACTGATTTTTTCTTTTTTTACTGACATGGTGTTTAATTTTTATAATATAATTTACATAAAGATTTTCAAATAAAAAAATTTTTAGGCAAAAAAAATCCCCGATTACTCGGGGACACCTTAGTTCAGGGAGATTAAACGTTCAATACTTTTTCTCTTATCTATTGGTAATGAGATAGTTAGAACGCCGTTTTCAACTTTTCCTTCGATATTTTTTTCTTGAACATCGTCAGGAATATTGTACGATTTTGTAAATGAATTCACAAAATTACGGCTGTCATCATCTTCATCCTTCTGAAAAGAAATCTTTAAAATCCCTTCTTTTGTTGAAATCTTTAAATCTTCCTTGGTTAAACCAGGAACACTAATTGAAATGACATAACCTGTTTCATCTTTTACTACTTTAGTTTCAGGTGTCTTTAGTAACTTGGAATCGAATACGTTATCGAATCCATGGAAAAATGGGTCTTTGAATAATGTAATCATAGCTTTATTATTTTTATTTCCATAAAACAAACAGCATACCAGTTGAAATATATTGACAATATGACATATTTTTTTAATGTGAAAAGTCAATTTGTCTTTTTTTGTTTTTTAGAATAATTTGTGTTATGTTTGTTGTAAATAAACTTAATAGCCATGTCAGTAGATT
>Ga0222712_10005391_pt1 | contig 12974 bp, 26 predicted proteins | sample C33_657DmetaG_FD_165043 | JGI IMG/M metagenome (GOLD analysis project Ga0222712, IMG submission 165043) | Estuarine water microbial communities from San Francisco Bay, California, United States - C33_657D | ecosystem: Environmental > Aquatic > Marine > Unclassified | place: USA: California...
CAAGTGTACAACGGAGGTTCCAACAACAAATAAAAAAAATCCCCGCCCGAAGGCGGGGATCTCCCCTTAGCAGGAATAGATCAGGCCATCCTCACCGACGATCAGGCCCAGTTCCCCGAACCGATGGCTGGCCTCGGTAAGAGCGTCACCGTGTTCCGGCCAATCACCGTCCCAGAACCCTGCACCATGATGGCAGCGGGTGAACCAGAAATCCCGGCCCGCATCGGTCAGGTTGTTGGAGATGAGATCGAAGTTCTCATCGTAGAACTTCCGGCAGTCGGCCTTGAAGCTTTCCACAGTTTCAGGTGCCAGATCGGCCACCGAAAACTTGCTGTCGAGAGGGGCATCATCCACATCGCAGCTGCTGAACAAAGCAGCTTCAATGTAGCCGTCCAAAAACTGCTCGAACATGAGGGTGTCCTCTGTTGGTTTTTGATTGGAACACTTACCGGATGGCCAATTTTCTTTTCGCCTATTTCGGTACTGAACAAGTGTACAGTGGCGAAAAGAAAAAGCGGGATTGAATAGGTGTCAAACAACCCAAGAGGACAAAGAGATGGAAATGGTACACCAAGTGTTTCACAAAACTTTGGGCCTCTGGATCTATTCCACCGAATCTGAGGCCGAACTTGCGGCCCAATGGTTCATGGCCAAATGCAAGGTGGCGGTCTCCGAAATGGGCATCGTGAGCTTTCCCAAAAGCCAGTTGAAGCCTGACCAAAGGGTCACAAGCTTGGGACTGTGAACCACGGGGAGGGGCCTAAGGGGTTGGGCCTCTCCCCTTCTCATTACAACAAACCTCCTTTGTACTTTCAGTGCCTCTGGCGAAAAGAAAAACTTGAATTAGGTAGGTGTAACAAACCAACCAAGGAGCCGACCATGCTCTCAATTGAGTGGGCAAAAGAGGATGTCGAAGAAGGGGACATCCAAGAAAGCGACTTCACCGAAAACTTGGCCGACTGGGCCAGCATCCTGCCCAAAACCACTAATTGTGGGGAGGACGGGATCAACATCGCCCTGTACATCAGGGATTTCCGCAAAGGCCCGCAACAGATTTACTGGGCCTACCTTGAGGTAAAAAACGGCAAGATTACGCTGCCAGAGGTGGCCGAACAGGCTTCTGGATCAAAGACCTTCAAGATTCCGGCCAAATACAAGGCCGAGCTTGAAAAGGTGCTGAAAACACTGTGAACCACGGGGAGGGGCCTAGGGGTGGGCCTCTCCCCTCTTTCTTTTGTACTGGCGAATAAAAATTTGCTCGTTTGGCTTTTGTCTTTAACACTAACTAGGAGATTCAGATGAAGATTGCATTCAACAATTTTGCCCGCCGTCAGACCGTTGAGTCCCCTTTCAGCCACTGGCTGATTTCGGATGAAGTGTTTTTGAACCGAGTCCAATATGAATTCAGCAGAGCCAAGCCCGGATACCGGGACGGGGTAATCCTCGTTCCCGTTGACCCAGACGGCTTCTTTTCCAGCGTCATCCAGCTTAAGGCTGGGGACAAACTGGAGGGCGAGTTCAAGGCTCGTCGTGAGGGGGAAGATCCCCGCAAGACCCTTCACGCCAAGGGCCAGAAATTGCCCGCTAAGGCGGTCGATGTCGTTCTTTACCGCAAGGATGTCCTTGCAGAGAACAAGGACAATTCGACCGATGCTGATTGGGAAATCATCAGCGTCAATGCGTCCCCTGAAACAGGAGAGGTTCCAATCCAGCCTGAAACCCTCATTGCCAACCACTTCCAGCTTAGTGGTGGCACTGCCACGAATATGACCGATTCAGAGTTTGTTGAGGCTCTGAAGGCCAGTGTCCTCTACTGGAAGGACAAGGCAATGGTTGGATGAGGAAAGAGGGGGCTTCTGGCTCCCTCTTTTTTCTTTTATCCTAAGGAAAGTACAACGGAGGTTTGTTACAAGAAACATTGTGGCGAAAAGAAAAACACACCTTCAACTAATATCCCAAGGAGAAAAGCCATGCTGAAAACGACTGAAGCGGCAATCAGGATGATTGCTGACTTTGACAGCGTCGAAGGGGTCTGGGAAGTCCATTGCCCCCTCATACGGGACTACAGGGTTCCCCTTGATCCCGATGAAAAGAGTTGGAAGGTCGGGGCCGAGTTCCGCAAGTGGTGCCACGAAAATGGCCTCCGCTTCAGATGTGTCGGTGACGGCAATCTCGACGAAGAAGAAGGCTTCTTCTATGTCAATGGCCTTGAAATGGCCTAAGCCACAGGGGAGGGGCCTAAGGGGTTGGGCTCCTCCCCTTCTCATTACAACAAACCTCCTTTGTACTTTGCCTTTAGACCGTGGTGCTTGGCGAAAAGAAAAACCACACAGGGACTCTTGTTCCAACCAAAACCCAAGAGGATAGAGCAATGGAAGCCAAGAACATGACTCTGGAAGCCCTCAAGTGGGGCCGTGGTGAGATGCGCTGCGAGGTGGATGGTCTTCTTCAGAAGATCACCCTCAAGGCCATCAAGGCCAATCAGATCAAGAAAGCCAAATGGCTGCTCAAGCTTCGTAGCAAGATTAGAGACCTCAAATAACCTAGCCCCCTTCGGGGGGTTTCTTTTCGCCACCTATCCTCCGTTGTACTTTTCCATATCCACAAGCGCATATACGCATATACACACGCATGTGGCGAAAAGAAAATTGCTGTTCTGATAGTTGTTCCAACCGAAACCCATGACAAGGAGACGGAAATGAAGACCACCGAAGAAGTTAAGATCGGCACTCCCGGCACTGTGTCCCCCTACACGGACTGCTACCCTGTGACCGTGGTCGCCGTCAAAGGCAAAAAGGTCGGCGTGACCTACGACGAATGGAGGATCATCAGCGGTTCTGAATTTGACGGATCTGCTGAGTACGAATACTTTCCCCGTGAAAACGGGCCGGTGGTGTGGTTTTCCCTGCGTAAAAACGGCAGGTACATCAAGGTGGGCCACAAGATCACAGGCACCCGCCTTGGACTCGGTGTCCGCAGGCGATACTACGACCCGCATATGTAATGCGGGTCCGGTTTCTGGCGAATAAAAAAAGCCTGTTTCAATAATTGTTCCAATAACTCTCACATAAGGAGCCTAAAATGGCTAGCAAAACGATCTGGGGCAAGGGGATGGGCATTAAGATCATCGTCGAGCCTTCGGCGGGCTTGGCCTTGGTTTTTGTGCGGGTGGGGCCATCACCCTTCAGTTGTGTCAGCGGGAGCTTAGCCTGCGCCCTTGAAGCGGGGTTGGTGGATGAGCACCAGCTGACTGAGGCGCAAATGAACTGGCTTCAGGAGCAGGAAAGTGAGGTGGCCAAGCTTCTGGGGTTGATCGAAGGTTGACCCGGCCCCCTTCGGGGGGCTTTTTTTTCGCCATCTAACCTCTGTTGTACTTTCGTTTGGCCGCCTCGGCACTACTGGCGAAAAGAAAATTCAAGCTCTGACCATTGTTCCACTAACCCCACTAAGGAGCCTGAGATGAAAAAGATCATCAGCCTGAGCCTTCTTCTTTCTTCTGTCATCATTCCCACCGCTCTGTTCTTCCCGGTGGCGCAAAATACGCCCCTGCCAGAACTGGATCATGCCTGCCTCGGCATGATGTTCTGGTGCATCTTGCTCGAACTTGGCCTGATTGCCGCCGGTTTTGCAGTCCTAGACTCGCAGAGCTAGGCGAAAAGAAAATCCAAGCCCTGACCATTGTTCCACTAACCCCTGAAAAAGGAGCCAAACATGGCCACTGTCCTGACCGGAGATCAGATTCTGTTGTACCGCCTCAAGGTGATTCATATGGCCCTGAAAATGCAGGCCAAGGGCGGCATGCGCTTGTGCCGTATGAATCCCCTGCCCGTGGCACGGCAGCTGGGTGCCAAGGGCCGAACGGCCAAGCAATTGCTGGCCAGTCTTGAGGAAATCTATCCTCACCTGAAGGACTGACCCGGCCCCCTTCGGGGGGCTTTTTTTTCGCCACCCATCCTCCGTTGTACTTTACATATCGACAAGCGCATATCTGCGTATAGCATATCCACAAGTGCATATACACACGCTTACACACGCATGTGGCGAAAAGAAAATTGCGGTCCAGATACTTGTTCCAACCGAAACCTCAAGGAGAGCCGAAATGGCCACCAAAAAAAAGATGGTTAAGAAGAACCCCAAGCTCAACCCCCAGACGGGGAATGTTGATTGGGTTGACTACGCCGAGCTCCAGATCCACCCGGATCACCGGAGCTACGACAACGGGGGTGCTGGGAACAGGGAGTACAAGGGCTCTCAAGCCCAGTACAACGGCGACGACGAACTCGCCTATTGATCCACGGGGGAGGGGCCTAAGGGGTTGGGCCTCTCCCCTTTTTTCTTTTTAAACCCATCCGAATGCACAACCGAGGTTCACCTGTTTGTTACAGGTTTGTTACGAGTGGCGAAAAGAAAATTCCAGTCCTGACTCTTGTTCCAACAAAAAACCTGAGGAGTACAGAAATGTACGATCCCGATATGGCCTACGAGGATGCCCATGAGGGCTGGTATCCCCAACCTCCCGAAGGGGAGGACGACAGGGACACCTACGACGACGATGACGACTTCGAGGACGATTTTGACGAAGAAAAGGGTGAGTACTGTCACTATTGTGACGCTTGGGAAAACGATGGCTGCGGGTGCGGTGAGCCTAACGAAGGCTGCTGCGACTGATCCACGGGGGAGGGGCCTAAGGGGTTGGGCTCCTCCCTCTATCTTTTGATATCAAGGTGAAACGGGCGGAATTTGTGTACATCCTAGTTCAGTTCTGAAATTTTCTTTTCGCCCAATCGTATTTGTTACAGGGGGAACCTCCCTTGTACTTCAGAGTCACAAGTGCCAAAAGCATAGTGGCGAATAAAAAATTGCGGTTTGGATGGATGTTCCGATCACAACCCCCTCCTTAAGGAGACTCAGATGGACACGAAATTCCAAGACATGGCCATGAAACGGGCCGCCGAGCAGGCCCTTGAAACATTGAAGGCTCTGGGCTGGAAGGTGATTGCCTTCGAGCCGGAACTGGTTGCCGGGGTTGATCCCGCAACCTTGGAGACCGCCTCCGTGGAGGCGTACTGGAGCTTCTTGGAAGACATCGGGCGGGATGTTGAAGCCGCCCAGAAGTTGGACTGACCCCCAGCCCCTTCGGGGGCTTTTTCGTTTACTAAAAACCTCTGTTGTACTTTCAGTGTCGCTGGTGAAAGCGGAAATCCAAACCCTAGTGGCGAATAAAAAATTGCCGGTTGGATGAATGTTCCAACCAAAACCCCCTCCAACAAGGAGCCTGAGATGGCCACTGCCACCGTTTTCAACACCACCATCAACACCACCTCCACCTACATCGCCCGTTGGGGGGTGGTGGAAATGTGCGAGAACACGGATGTTGACCTGCACGGCAACATCATCTCAGATGGACCGGATTATGCGGTCCCGGTTTTCGTCTGCAACAGCAGGCGGGAAGCGGAGATCCGCTTGTGCTGGCTCCAACGGGCCAATCCGGCCAAATGGTACCAGCTGGACTGCGATATCTGGTTGAGAGGCAGTTCCATCCTGCACGATCCACCTGAAGGGGTGGAAAACACCAAATTCAAAATCGCATGATAAAAACCCCCGGCCTAACCCGCCGGGGTTTTTTTGTTTTTTTATTCACCAAGAAAAGTACAAAAGAGGTTCTTCAAATTTGCGTTTTAAGCTTGCCTTTTGCCAATCGACCTGAGACTCACCTAGAGGTCTAAAACCCTTCCAAATCGCAAATTCAGGGCCAAAGAATTGAAACCGGCCAGCCTTGCTCGAACTGAATCAGAAATATGACTAACCTCCCTTGTACTTTACTTGCAACGCCGTACAGGAAACCCAAGTATGGCGAATAAAAAATTGCAGTCTGGATAGATGTTCCGATCACAACCCCAAGGAGTCCAAAATGGACAAGACCCAAGCTGCCCGTGGCGACTTTAAACTTGAGGCCATGCTGGCCATCAGTCACCTGATGAAGGTGGCTTACGAGCAAGGGGATTATGCCAAGGTGGAGGCCCTCCATCAGGCCCACACGGCAGTCTTTCAAATTGCCTCTTGACCCTCCCACCCCCGGCCTAACCCGCCGGGGGCTTTGCCCATTACAGCAAACCTCCTTTGTACTTTCAGTATACTGTACAAGTGTTCAGTGCCAGAAGTATGGCGAATAAAAAATTGCAGTCTCGACTTATGTTCCAACCAAAACCCACCATCCTGAAGGAGTCCTAAAAATGGACACAATGACTCTGCATGCTATGGACGACTCTAGAATCCTTACGGGAGAGGTTCCTCCCGGATTCGAGAGCGCTTTCAAAGCCCTCTCAGTGGACCGGGAGGAAGCCAAATACGAGGATCTCCACGAGGTGACACTCGTGGTCACCAAAAATCCTGACGGCACTTTTGCCGTCACGGAAACCAGCCGGGTGCTGGTATCCGTGTTCAAAGATTTCACATCCACCGCCACCCTGCAAGTGGGAGATGAGGCACACTGCTGGGTGTAATATCCCCCGCCTACCTAAAGCCCCCGGCCTAACCCGCCGGGGGCTTTGCCCATTACAGCAAACCTCCTTTGTACTTTCCCATATCCACAAGGCGCATATACACATATCCACAAGCGTATATAAACACATATACATGCATGTGGCGAATAAAAAATTGCAGCCTAGATGGATGTAACCAACCCCCTCCAAAAGGAGAATCAAATGACCTCTTTCTCAAAAGCTTGGAAATATTGCTCCAAGCCGTCTGCCCGACGAAACCGGGCAAAGCTCAAGCGGCAAATCCGGAGGGCGCAAAGGCGCAACCCGGACAATCCCCAGAAATGGGATGCACGACTGGTCAACTGAAAAACCCCCGGCCTAACCCGCCGGGGGTTTTTTTGTTTTTATTTGCCCTAAAAAAAGTACAAAGGACATTCTTCAAATTTGCGTTTTAAACAATCCTTCCCTGAATCGACCTGAGATTCACCTAGCAGTCCGAACCCCTGCCAAATCATAAAATTAAGCCCAAAGAATTGAAGCTGGTGAGCCTTGCTTGAACTGATCCAGTAATATGGCCAACCTCCTTTGTACTTTTCCATATCCACAAGGTGCATATACGCATATCCACACGCCTCACATACGCACGCACATGGCGAATAAAAAATTGCAGGCTGGATAGATGTTCCAACCAAACCCCAAGGAGCCAAAAATGGCCGCTCAAAACGACAATCACCCAGACGGTCCCTGCGAAGAGTGCGGGTGTGCCAACGGGCACGACTGCATCGTCCACGAGCAGTGGGCAGCGCAGGTCTTGTGCCCGAAGTGCTACGACGAACTCCTAGAGGAGTACGGAACGGGCCTATAAGCCTACAGAAACAGATATCAAAAGATATTCTGTTTCTCTTTACAACAAACCTCCTTTGTACATCCTTCAGAGAGAGACCCTGCGGGTTGTATCTCTAGTGGCGAAAAGAAAAACTAGGTTCGGATGGATGTTCCAACCTCAAACCCCCCTCCGGTAGGAGTCTAAAATGGCCGCTTTTTCAAAAAAGATCCGAGTAAGGACCGAAAACGGGGAAATTTTGGCCGCCGCCTTGCGGCAGGCAGGCTTTGAGGCCCAATTCCTTGGGGCAGGAACCGCCCACACTTCACTACATTTGGGGTGCAGTGACGAAAATCACTGCCCCCAGCACCGAGCAGCTGATTCCCCCCAAGAGTGGGGGGCTATCGCCACCAATGTGGGTGGGAACAAAGCCCACCGCCTTTGGCTGGCCTTGGGGTTGGTCAAAGGTTAGGTTCCCCTGCCCACCTGAAACCCCCGGCCTAACCCGCCGGGGGTTTTTTTGTTTTTATTTGCCCTAAAAAAAGTACAAAGGACATTCTTCAAATTTCACTTTTAAGCCACTCTGTTTCCAATCGACCAAAGATCCATCCAACCGCCTGAAACCCTGCCAAATCGCAAAATCAGGCCCAAAGAATTGAAGCTGGCCTGCCTCGCTTGGATTCATTGTAAAACCACCCGAAACCTCCTTTGTACTTTTTCTGGTGCTAGTCCCCTGCGGGGTGGCATAGTGGCGAATAAAAAATTGCTGCTCGAATTTTTGTTCCAACCTCAACCCCCCTCCAGTAGGAGTCCTAAAAATGGCCAATCTGTACACCGTGCGTATCACCTGCACCCACGCCGAACACGGCTACGAATTCAACAATTTTGCGGGCGAGGGGCGGCATCGCAGCCCCAAGGTCGCCCTCCGGTTGGCCCGTGAGGCCTTGAACCGGGATTTCAACCGCAACCCCTCCGGGGCCGCCTGCGGCTCCATCTACGACCGCATGGTCATCCGGCGGGGGGCCACAGTCCTTTTGGACAAGGAGATCTGGTGATCTCCCCCGCCCGCCTGAAACCCCCGGCCTAACCTGCCGGGGGTTTTTTTGTTTTCATATGCCCTAAGAAAAGTACAAAAGAGGTTTTCCAAATTTGCGTTTTAAACGATCCTTTCTCGAATCGACCTGAGACTCATTCAACCATCTGAAACACCGCCAAATCGCAAAATCAGGCCCAAGGAATTGAAACCACGGACAGTCAGATCCAAAACAATTCCAAAAGCCATCCTCCGTTGTACTTTTTCCGAACAGAAAACCCAAGAAAACTTCCGCTGGCGAAAAGAAAATTGCAGGGTGGATGAGTGTTCCGATCACAACCCCGAGCCTGAAGGAGGCCCACGGTGACCGAAATCCAACATGTGTCCTTCTCCGATTGGGGAGGCGTGGTGGAAGCCATGCTCCTCCCCAAAGGGGAGGATGCCCGAGTCAGGTGGGTGCGAATCCCCACCAAGCGGGTGAAATACCCGCACCGCAAGTGCCTGAAATGGCTTGCGGCCAACCACCCGCAGGCCACCCACAGCTACCATGTGGAGACGGGAGCCTGCGGTCCCGTGGAATACGAATAACCTTGGGGCACCCTACGGGGTGCCCTTTTTTTTTGCCCGTACAAAACCAATGCACAACAGACATTCTCCAAATTTGCGTTTTAAGACAGTCTCTTGCCAATCGACCTGAGATTCATCCAACCATCCGAAACCCTGCCAAATCGCAAAATAAGGGCCAAAGAATTCAAGCCAAACAACTTGCCTTCCCGCCTCTGAAATAATCCTGAAACCTCCTTTGTACATCCTTCGGTGCAAGTCCCCTGCGGGGAAAATCCCAGTGGCGAAAAGAAAATTGCAGGCTGGATGAGTGTAACCAACCCCCTCCAAAAAGGAGCCAGCCATGTGGGAAAAACTCAACCTGCCTTACCTGCCAGAAGGGCAGGAAGGCGACCAACACTACGGGCTGGCCGTGGCCCTGCCCGGCCAAATGTTCCGAATAATCTCCAAAACCCGCACCTACGGGGAAATGGTGCAGGTAATGGAGCAGGTGGCCCCGCACCTGCCCGAGGGCACGCTCGTGTGGTCGGCCCGATACTGGCCCACGGGCCGTCCGGGCTCCGGGAAAAACCGGCAGGTCTACCTGCGCACGCAGATCGGGCGGCAGCACCGCCTCATCGCCCGCTAGGTGAGGGCACCCTACGGGGTGCCTTTTTTTTCGCCACCCATACCAAAAGTACAAAAGAGGTTCACGACCTATACCTCCTTTGTACATTCTCCCGTCCTAGGCCCCTGCGGGGCTACCCGCCTGCGGCGAAAAGAAAAAAGGCAAAACCGCCACTGGCGAAAAGAAAAAACAAAACTACCGGCAAACCAACTCAATCCTGTGGCGAATAAAAAAAAGAAAGTCCTAGCCAAATTCCGTTTCACCACTGGCGGAAAGAAAATTCCCGCAAGAACCAATTGGTATTTCTACGCAACCCCCATGCCCAAGGAGCATGTCATGACCACTTCCACCATCAACGCCGCCAACACCACCACCAGCACCGGCCTGACCGGCACATGGGCAAATGTCCACGGGGAATGGGCCGTCCGTTGTCAGGGCGGCATGGAAGGCGACTTTGTCACCGTTACGGCCAAAAATGGCCGGACTTCCAAGGTCCAGCTGGGCCAGATGATCGACATCGGCCTTTTTTTCGTTGCTGGCAAGAAAGCCCCCACAAAAGCCTTCCAGAAAAAACCCATCACCCAGACCACCAAGCTGGGATTCGAGTGCATCACATGCAATCGGTGCGATGGCACCGGTCACCATTCCTATTGCACCGGGTACGGCACCCGTTGCTTCAAATGCTGCGGGAACAAGGTGATCCTCACGAACCGTGGGGCTGCTGCCCACGGCATGTACATGCGGGCGATGGAAGTCAAATACAGCGAGGTAAAAGCTGGGATGAAACTCAGGGACGAACATCCCCTGACGGGCGTGGTCACTTGGCACGAGGTGAAGGAGGTGGAAGTGAATGGCACCTCCTATGTGATCAGGTGCGAGAAATACGGTGCATCGGGCGGTGCCGACAGCACCATCCGCATCGCACGGACGGCTGTGGAAAAAGCCGCCTTCCTGAAGACGGCACTGGAATATCAGGCAACCCTGTAAGGGTCGGCGGGGCCGCCGAAATCATTAGCCCACCCTTCGGGGTGGGATTTTTTTTGCCCCAAGGAAATTACACCCTACAAGATATTGTATATTACAGACTCTTTGGGTAGACTTAATACAAGACTCTTTAGGTAGACTTAATACAAGACTCTTTGGGTAGACTTAATACAAGACTACTTAGGTAGACTTAATACAAGACTACTTAGGTCTTGTTTGTTGCACATGCTACTAAAAGTTTCCGCCCACCACCAATCAATTTCTTTTCGCCACCCGAGGCCACTTGCATACGGCAAACCTCCTTTGTACATCCTTCGGTCCTCTTGCCCCCTCCGGGGGATGACCGCCTGCGGCGAAAAGAAAAAGCAAAGACCGGGCAGCTTCAGCTTCGCTAGTGGCGAAAAGAAAAAAGAAAGTCCTAGCCAAACCAACTCCACTTGTGGCGAATAGAAAAATTAAAGCCTAACCTATTGGTCCGTTTTCTCAACCCCCCGTTTCAGGAGCATGACCATGGCCAGCACCGTCGCCACCCCCGCCACCGCCACCGCCACCGGCCTGATCAAGGCCGTCGAAATCCTCTGGGGCGCTGGTTGCCCCAACGCTCGTGAGGAGCGTTCCCGGTTGGACCAGTGGTTCCAGTTCTCCGTGCGCAACACGGACACCCCATGGTACAACCTTGCCACCTGCCCCACCTTCGGGGAGTTGGTGGCGCACATGACCAAGGTGGCCGAGATGGGCATCCTGCCCGAGGGCACGATGATCTCTGCGGGCCGTTGCTACGACTACTGCCAGTATGATGGCTCCTACAGGGAGCAGACCTTCCTGCTCTCGCAGGTGGGGCGAGAGGTTACATTAGAGGCGAGGCGCTGACCCGCAAGGGCGGGCGACCGACTCCCAAAGCCCACCCTTCGGGGTGGGTTTCTTTTTGCCCCAAGGAAATTACACCCCACAAGATATTTAATATTCAAGACTACTCAGGTAGGTTTAATAACAGACTGCCAACATCTTCTTTGTCTCTTGTGCTCTCGAATGGTTCGGCCCACCACGAATGAATTTCTTTTCGCCACCTGTCGTTCTTTGACAGCCACCCTTGAATCAATTTTTATTCGCCACCTGTGTGCCTGCCACTGTGGCATGGCGACTATGAAGTACAAAGGAGGTAGGTGGCGAATAAAAATATTATTTCTAAATATTTTACAAAATTAAAAATTAATTATTAGTTTTGCAAAAACTATAGGAGTTGATATATGGGGGAGGGGGTACCCCCAACATGACTCCCTTCTTATTCAAAGCCTTCTTCATTTTTCCCCCAAGTCTACCAATCCTCCCAAATGCTCTCCAAAAAAATCCCCGGCCCTATTTTTTCTATATCGATTAGTTCGTTTTACTCTGTTTTACTTACAAAATTGGAAACTATCTAGATAAAGCTATCCCTCTGAAAGGTAAAGTGAATCAAAAAAGCCGGACTTAAAAAAATCCGGCGGGGTAATTTTTTGTTGTGGAAGGGGTTTTATGATTCTTTCCATTGTAATTTATCTGGGTGGTATTTGATATCATTGACAAATTTTATAACAGCATTTGTGATATAATCTTTAGCTTCTTGTTTTACGGCTGTATTATGTGGGCTTGTGGCTTCTTCTCTATCGTTTAGTTGGTTGTCATATGTCCATGGAATGTCTACATATGTTAGAATGGTATTTCCATGGGATGTTGTTATTTTTTCCAATGAAATTTGGTATTGGTTTTTTAAATATTTGCCGATTTTTATTGTAGTAGGATTTTCTTCACCGACACTAAAAAGATCTTTCCATTTCGGGAACAATGAGTTGGTAGGCATTTGGAATACTTTGCTGCTTCTGCCAAATATTCTAAGGTTGTCATTTACGAATTCTTTGATACGATTATCATCGAGGTTTTGAACATCTTTTTTAGCTGTTTCTATCGCTTTTTCTAGTTCATCACTAAGCGGGTCGTCAGGCTCTCCCAAAATATAATCAGCATCTCCGTGTACTTCTTTTAAGTATTGTTTAAAGCTTTTCATTGCTTTCCCTTTCTATTTTGTAATTATTTTGGTCCGGTTTGTGTCCCGTATTTCTGAGGCATATTTTTATTTGTTAGGATGCGATCTGTGAGATATTTCCAATGTTGATGTTTTATTTTTTAAGTCTTTTTCTGAGCATAGCAGCAAGAGCAGCGCCGCCGAGCGCCCCTAGCGCTGCATTTCCACCGACTTTATCTGCAATTTGTTGTCGAATATTCTCTTTGCCTCTTACTAAATTGCCTGCGTCTTTTAATCCAACTTGTTCTCCAGCCTTATCATGTATACCTGCTACAGTTCCTCGAATTTGTGGAGTTACATGTCCTATACCAGCACCGGTAGCAGCGGCTCCACCAATAATTGCTAGATTTTTTGCTATATCTGCTATTTTGCCTTCTTCAAGATTTTTTTTATTTTCAAGCCATTCATGGAAGCTTTTCATA
>Ga0222712_10005393_pt1 | contig 12973 bp, 7 predicted proteins | sample C33_657DmetaG_FD_165043 | JGI IMG/M metagenome (GOLD analysis project Ga0222712, IMG submission 165043) | Estuarine water microbial communities from San Francisco Bay, California, United States - C33_657D | ecosystem: Environmental > Aquatic > Marine > Unclassified | place: USA: California...
GTGATCATTGGCTGCCGAGAACAGCGGCTACCGACGCCATACCGGTCGAATGGAACCACTGGTGGCCGTACGAAGATGTTGAGGTCACTGCAGAAGTGATCAGCGAGAACGTTCGGCTCGCTAAAGATATGGCAATCGACGCGATTGTGGTGGATGCCGGTTGGTTCGGTGAATCGAAGCTTGATACCAACTGGACCGACCTGCGAGGCGACTGGTCTAGCGTCAACCTGGCCAGATTCCCGGATGGCCTCGCCAAACTGGGTGAGTCTATTTCGGCAAGTGGGTTTGCTCCTGGAATCTGGATTGAACTTGAAGCGGTTGGTGCGAATTCAAATCTGCGCCGAACCATGCCGGAGGCGATGGCTAGAGATGACAGCGGCCTGCGACCTGACCCCTCTTTTAGGGTTGCCACAGCATCGCTAGACCCAGATGATCCAGGCTTTATCGGCTACGTTTGCCTGGGCTCGCCGGCCGGCTGGTCGCTCGCCTACAACTCGGTGAAGAGCGTGGTTGGCGAAATGAAAGCCCGCTGGCTCAAAATGGACTTCAACGTCGACCCGGGTTTCGGATGCACCCGCACAGACCACGGCCACAACGCCGGAGACGGGCTGTTTCGGCACTACGAAGGCCTTTACAAGCTGCTAGACCAGATTCGTTTGGACTTTCCCGAGCTTTTGATCGAAGCCTGCTCTTCGGGTGGTCTAAGAATTGACCTTGGCTTGGCAAAGCACGTGCACTGCTTCTTCTTGAGTGACCCCGATTACACCGAGCATCACCTTCAGGTTCTGTCGGGCGCGGCACGATTGCTGCCTCCGCTGGCAATTCTTCACTGGCCTTGGTCTTGGTGGAGAGGCGACTATCCACCTTCGAAATTGGATTGGGAAAACCTAGAAGTCGAAACTTTTGACGTGATGATGCGGTCGGCCATGGTTCATCGCCTCGGAATCAGTTATCCGTTGCCTAAGCTGACCGAGAAACTGAGGGTGCGGCTCGCCCATCACCTTCAGATTTACAGGGAGCATGTCGCGCCCATGCTTTCGACATCGACTTTGGGTGCGTTGACCGAGTCATCGTTGCGCGGAAATCGTGGAGAGCGAAACCCAGTCTGGCAACTAACTTCGCACCTGGGCAGCGAAGCTGAGAAGCACTTGGTGATGTCGGTGAAGCTCGAGGCTGACGCGAAACCGTCGACTTTTAGCCCGGCCCAACTCTTGGCCGACAAGCAATATGTTGCCACCGACCTAGAGACCCTTGCGTCCACAATCTTGCTCGGTCGAGAAATCAACGCACCGGCACTTGCGCAACTGGCCGGCAATGCGCGTTCATGGATTATAGAAATTAGACCAAGGGAGGCTGCCAGCTGATGCACCAAGGCACGAAAGCGTTGGAAGAAAGACTCGACCGATTCATTCGAGACCGGCTTGAGCCTGCCATTTACCGAGACCCCATTCCGCTTTCAATTCAGGCCTGGCAGGCACCGCGTGAACCGGTTCCCTTCGCCTTTGCAACCGAGCAAAAGTTTGACGAAGTCTCTTTGGGCTGGCGTTTTGGAAGAGCCTGGTCAACCATCTGGCTAAAGGTTTCGGGAGCCGTTCCCCAAGATTGGAAAAGCGAACAAGAAGATTCACATGCGGCTGAGATTGTTATCGACTTTGGTTACAACACCTCGCGTTCGGGTTTTCAAGCAGAAGCACTCGCCTATGACTTGAGCGGCGTGCCCATAAAGGCAATCGCTCCAAAAAACTCTTGGCTGCCTTGGAGTTATGCAGACAAGACCGTGGAGTTTTTCTTGGAGGTCGCAGCCAATCCTGATGTAGCCGGCGAGTACACCTTTGAACCAACAGCCCTCGGTGACTGGGATACGGCGTCTGAAGCTCCCCTTTACGAGCTAAAGAAGTTGCACTTGGCCCGACGTGACATTCAGGTGTGGGAACTAGCTCAAGATGTTTGGACGCTTCGCGGATTGATGCTGGCTCTACCGGCAGAAAACACTCGCAGGCACCTGATCGCTCGTGCGCTCGAAGACATGCTCGATGCCATCGACCCAAACGACGTTTCAAACTCAGCGATCGAAGCAAGGGCCAAACTCACCGATGTTCTGAATGCACCGGCTAACTTTTCTAGTCACCGAATCATCGCCACCGGTCACGCTCACATCGACTCTGCCTGGTTGTGGCCAATCAGGGAGACGGTTCGCAAATGCGCCCGAACTTTTAGCAATGTTCTTAGCCTCATGGATGAGTACGAAGACTTCGTCTTCTCGGCCTCGTCTGCTCAGCACTACAAGTGGATCAAGGAGCACTACCCAATCGTCTTCGCCGGCATCCAAGAAAAGGTCAAGGCTGGGCAATGGAAGCCAGTCGGCGGTATGTGGGTCGAGTGCGACGGAAACCTGCCCGGATCTGAAGCCATGGTTCGGCAGTTCGTTTACGGCCAGAAATTCTTTCGTGAAAACTTTGGCTTGCAGGCCAAGGAGGCCTGGCTGCCCGACTCGTTTGGCTACTCGGGATCTCTGCCTCAGATAGTTCGACAGTCGGCAATCACTTCATTTTTGAGTCAGAAAATGTCTTGGAACCAAGTGAACCGGATGCCCCACCACACTTTCTGGTGGGAAGGCATCGACGGCACGAGAGTGTTTACCCACTTCCCTCCGGTTGACAGCTACATCTCGGAAATTTCGGGTGCAGAACTTGCCCACGCAGAAGCCAATTTCTCAGACAAGGGGCGTTCAACGATTTCTCTGGTTCCCTTCGGGTGGGGAGACGGCGGCGGCGGGCCAACCCGAGAGATGATTGCGGCGGCTCGACGCACCGGCGACCTTGAGGGCTCACCAAAAGTCAAGATGGGCTCGGCAGACGAGTTCTTTGACCAAGCCAAAGCGGAGAATGACAATTTGCCAGTTTGGCGCGGCGAAATGTACCTCGAGCTTCACCGTGGAGTGCTGACGACCCAGCATCGAACGAAGCATGGCAACCGCCGAAACGAAGCCCTGTTGAGAGAGGCAGAGTTGTGGGCCAGCTACGCAACCATAAAGTTGGGTGCCGCGTATCCGAGTGAAAAGCTAGCCGAGATTTGGGAAAGCATCCTGCTGATGCAGTTCCACGACATCCTCCCTGGCACCGCAATTGCCTGGGTTTACAAAGAGGTTGAGAACCGCCACGCACAGATAACGCAAGAGCTCCGCGACATAATCGACTCTTCTCTCAAGCTGTTGGCCAACGACTCCTCGGGCGCGACGGCGTCTTTGATGCGAGCCAATTCAACGCCCTCGTCGAAGCACAACCTGCAAGCGCTGAGCATCGGACAGCTTGAGAACCAGGCGAAACCGGCGTCAATCAGCGAGGCCAAAGACCAGGTTGTTTTAGACAACGGCATCTTGCGCGTGAGTGTCGACCGAACGGGACGAATAACATCACTCGTTTCGATTTCGAACAACAGAGATGCGATCGCAGAGGGCATTCCGGCCAACGAATTCCAGCTGCACAACGACACCCCGACCCGCTGGGACGCCTGGGACATTGACGAGAACTACCGCAACACCAAACAAGTGCTAGACCGGGTCGATGAATTTCACTCTCGTCTAGAAGACGGCTGTGCAGTCATCGAGACCAAGCGGCACATTGCTTCACCCGGCCGACCAAGAAGCACCATCGTTCAAACACTGCGGCTGGAGCCAGGTTCAAATGCGCTAGACATCGGTGTAGAAGTCGACTGGCACGAATCAGAAAAGTTCTTGAAGTTAGCTTTTCCAATCGACATTCATGCCGAAGAAGTGGCGGCCGAAACACAATTCGGTTTTGTAAAGCGTCCAACCCACGTAAACACCAGTTGGGACTTTGCTCGATTTGAAACATCCCAGCACAAGTACCTCTTTCTTGAAGAGAGAGACTGGGGCGTCGCTTTCGCGAATGATTCAACCTATGGTTTCGACGTGCAAAGAACCACCGAATCAAACGGTGCGACGGTAACCAATGTGAGATTCTCGCTACTCAGGGCGCCGAAGTTTCCAGACCCAGAAGCCGACCAGGGATCACACTCGATGCGGTTCAAGATTCGACCGACCGCCACGATACAAGACGCCGTTCATCTCGGGTATGAACTAAACACACCTGCGATTGAAGTTCTCGGCAACCGACCGGTAGAGCCACTCGTCACTTCTGCCACATCGCAGGTGATTGTTGAAACGGTAAAACTTGCCGAAGATGCAAGTGGTGATTTGATCGTGCGACTATACGAATCAACCGGTGGCAGATGCAGCAGCCTCATTTCGTTCGCCGGCTCTGCCAGCAGCATTTCTCTAACTGACTTCTTAGAGGCCCCCGTCTCGGTCGAAACGACGAGCGGTGACTCGATAAATCTTGAGTTCAGACCATTTCAGGTGGTCACACTTAGAGTTGCCGGGCTAAAAATTGGCTGATTCGCAGATGAGAGACCAAGTTCAACCCCTAGCGAGCATTGAGCCTGGGTGGAACACCCTAGCGCCACGCGCCGCACTAAAGACCAACGCTGAGACGGTCAATCTAAATGGGCTTTGGAAATTTCGCTGGCTGCCTCGCGTTGACGATGCGAACGTAGCGCCTAGATTCAGCGAGGGGCATGAAGAGCTGATTCCGGTGCCCGCCAGCTTCGTGATGCCGCATCTCGATAACTTTCTCAAGCAGCCACACGGATTACCCAGCTACACGAACGTGAAGTACCCATTCGCCATCGACCCTCCCTACCCGCCAGATGAAAACGGTGTCGGCGAGTACCAGCGCGAAGTGAGTTGGAACAATGTTCCTGACCGAGCAGTACTCAGGTTTGACGGCATCGAAGGTGCGGCCGATGTTTGGTGGAACGAGCACTACATCGGCTCGACGCGCGGCAGCCGTTTACCCAGCGAGTTTGATCTGTCGGGATGGGTACGCGAACAGAACGTAGTGACACTGCGTGTGTTCACCTTCAGCGCAGCATCCTATTTAGAAGACCAAGACGAGTGGTGGTTGCCTGGAATCATCAGGGACGTCTCGGTGATTACCCGGCCGCAGCATGCAATCGAGGATGTCTCGATAATGGCCAACTGGATTGATGGGGTAGCCAGTTTGCAGGTTGAGATTTCAACGACTGAACCAGAGGGCTCGAGCAAGTTGCGCGTCGAGGTGCTCGAGACCGAAACGCTCGTGGAGGTAGGCAGCCTCACGGTAATTCCAGGGGCACTGCCCTGGAGCGCGGAGTCGCCAACGCTCTATACGCTTCGAGTTAGCTCAGCGGCCGATTCGGTCGAAGGCGAAACCGTCGAGGTGAGGTTCGGCTTCAGAACCGTTGAAATCGTGGATTCGGTGTTTTGCGTCAACGGAGTGCCCACACAGCTGAGGGGTGTGAACCGGCACGAGCATCACCCGCTTTTCGGGCGGGCGGTACCCGAGCAAACGGTTCGCGACGAATTGGCGCTGATGAAACGAAGCAACATCAACGCCATTCGAACCTCGCACTACCCACCGAGCACCTTGCTCTTGGACCTCGCAGATGAACTTGGTTTTTGGGTCATCGACGAATGCGACCTCGAGACTCACGGATTCGGAGACGTGGCTTGGGTGGGCAACCCCACCGACGACCCCGATTGGGAGCCGGCCATAGTAGATCGAGCTCGGCGAATGGTTGAGCGTGACAAGAACCATCCGTGTATCGTCATGTGGTCGCTGGGCAACGAGGCAGGGGTCGGGCGAAATCTGGGAGCAATGGCGAAGGCCATCAAATCGATTGACCCATCGAGGCCCATTCACTACGAAGGTGACCAAACCTGCGAGTACGTAGACCTGTGGAGCATGATGTATCCCCCGGTCGACTTTGTTGAGCAAGTAGGGCTTGGAACAGAAGAAGCGCTAAGCGACCCGGTTCTGGAGGCGCGCCGCCGAACCATGCCTCTCGTGCTCTGTGAATACGCCCACGCGATGGGCACCGGACCGGGCGGCCTGAGCGAATATCAGGAACTTTTCGACAAGTATCCGAGGCTTGTTGGTGGGTTCATCTGGGAGTGGCTAGAACATGGCATCACAACCGTTGAAAACGGTGTGGCACATACCAACTACGGCGGAGACTTTGGCGAACTAGTTCACGACGGCAACTTTGTGATCGATGGTTTGGTGAGTTCGAATAGACAACCGCGTGCGGGGCTGCTCGATCTCGCAGCGGTCTACGCGCCGGTAGCCATGCGGTTCATTGATGGTGGCGCAAGACTCGAACTGAGCAGCAAACTCGATCACACAGACACGGCCAGCCTCAGTTTGCACTGGGAGATGACGCACGAGGCATCCGAGATTGGATCTGGTGCCATTGCCTACGAGCCACTTTCTGCCAGAGAGTCACGGGTGATTGACCTGCCCGAGGATGCTCTCAGTGCGCTTCGAGACAACTCGGGTGTGCTCACGGTGTGGTTGCAAAACGAGGCCGAGACCTGGGCGGTGCCATCTGGGTGGCGGGTTTCAAGCGCTCAACAGGTGTCGCCGAAGGGTCATCTCAAAGCGAAGGCTTGGGCAACCGAATCAGCGGATGCCTCACAAACACTTTCTGAGCAAATCGAGCTTTGCCAGATAACCGGTAATCCGCTTCGAATCGGAAGCACCGAGATCAGGGATTGGTCACTGAGCTTATGGCGAGCGCCAACCGACAACGACCTCAGGGCCGCCTGGCGTGAGGGAGAGTTTCCTCCTGTCGCTGAGCGTTGGAAGCGGATGGGCCTAGATAGGCTCACCCCTCGGCTGATCTCGATCGAGAATGTTTCGGCACAAACCGTGCGCGTGAAAACTCGCGTCGGTGCGGCTGCCACCAACGCCGCTGTCGACTGCACCTGGACTTGGTCGCTGGCCCCAGGTGGGGTTGAGTTGCACCTCGATGTCACACCCAACTCATACTGGCCGAGCGAGTGGACTTCGCACTGGGCCAGGGTAGGTATCGCTTTTTCGATTGATGAATCACCGGATGCGCTGGTCGACTGGTTTGGGCAAGGACCCGGGCCGGCGTACCCAGACACTGGCCAAGCCACACGACTCGGTTGGCATTCAGCGACCGTAGCTCAACTGCAGGAGCGCACGGTTAGGCCGCAAGAGTCGAGCCGAAGAGCGGGCGTAGCCTCGGCAAAAATCGGCGGCTCCATAAGTGCAAGTTTCGTTTCGCCCGTGGGCCTCACGGTGAGGCCGTGGTCGACCCACGTGGTTGAGCAAACCACTCACGACCACTTGCTGCCAGCAAGCGATTCATCGCACGTGGTGTTCGATTTCGCCTGCTCTGGCGTTGGCACGGCCGCCTGTGGCCCAGGTGTGCTTCCAAAGTATCGCCTGCCGGCACAAAAGATTTCTGGTCAGGTTTTGTTTGAAACATCCGAGCCTAAAGGAGAGAACAAATGAGTGATTTTGTAGAGATCGAAACAGGGGTTGACGACATCGTCGTTCGCCTGCACTCCACTGAGCGTCAGGTGTTTGGCAGTTTCATCGACTGCAACATGTCAACCGCGTGGGTTGGCAACCGGTTCAGAATCTTTCCGGGAAAGTATGGCGAAGACCCGGTGTGGGGTGATGGCCACGAACTGAAAATCGGTGAAGGTGCGACGGTGAGTGAGGCGTTCTCGCTGCCGCCAGAAGCATTCGTGCGAACCAGCCTTCCGCCGGTGGTCAAACCCGAAGAAGACGGGCTTCACGGTGCTGTGTGGTTCGAGAGCATTTACCAGTTGCCTAGCGACCCCTCTGGCAAGACGCTCTACTCGCTGTATCACAACGAAAATTATCCGAGCACGCTCATTTACAAACCAGAAACTGGCGAAGGCATGAGCGACGACAACTGGCCGCCCGGGCTTCTGGGAGACTCTTCGATTCAAGCCGCTCCGCGCATTGGAATCATGAAGTCGGTGGATGGGGGCGATAGCTGGGAAAACCTCGGAATCATTCTCGAAGACACCAACGATCGCATGATTCGGCTTCCGATCAACAAGAACTACTGCTTTCCGGGCGGCGTTGGCGACCCTAGCGCGATTGCAAACGGAGACTTCTTGTATGTCTTCTATGGTGAATACGCCTACCCTAGACCATTCTCGGCAACCACCTGGACATCCGAAGAAGAAGCCTCGGGCCAGTGCGTCAGCGTAGCCAGAATTCCACTCGCCGATCTCGACAACCCCGCCAAAGGTGCCAAACGTTGGAACGGCCAAAGTTTTAGCACACCGTGGAACGGTGCGGGTCGCCCGATTGAGTCACTGCAGATTCCTCGCAGCGAGGGTGGCGGTGGGGTATCTCAGGGTGACGAGTTTTATTACTGGGGGCCGTCGGTTAGCTGGAACGATGAGCTGCAGTGCTGGGTGATGCTCATGGGCCGGGTCGATGGGCCATTCTGGGTTGGTGGCAAGCTCTTTCTCAGCATCAACCCAAACAAGGATCTAGGCGAGGGCGACAATTCTCAGCAGTGGTCGACTCCGGTTGAAATTATCAATCGTCCGGGTCACACACTTTGGTATCCATCTCTTCAACCGGATGATTCACCGGAGTCAATCGCGCTAAAACGCACCTGCCTGAAGCTTGGAAAGTTCTCGAGGCTTTGGTTCAAAGATATGGCCGGTGACGAGCATGTCTACATAAGCGACTTCATTGTGGAGTTTGGAAGGAAAAGCTAAATGTCAGCTCACGAAAATCGCACGGCGCTAGTCACCGGAGGCCTCAGCGGCCTCGGGGCTGCCACTGTCACACGTTTGCGTGAAGACGGAGTCAAGGTTTTCACCGTCGACCTCGCTGATGGTGCCGATTTTCAAATGGACGTAACCGATTTCGAAGCGGTTGCCAAACTTCCTGCCCAGCTTCCGAGAATCGACATTCTGGTTACTTCCGCTGGTGTGGTCGGGCCAAACATCCCGCTGGTACAAACCACCGAACAGCAGTGGAAGTCTGTATTCGACATCAACGTTCTCGGAACGGCGTCGTTCATCAAGGCGTTTGCACCTGGAATGGTTGAGAACCACTGGGGAAGAATCGTTACCTTCGCAAGCATGGCTGCCAAAGATGGAAATCCGAACCTTTCGATTTATTCAGCCACGAAGGCCGCTGTCGTGGCCCTAACCAAGTCGGTTGGAAAAGAGTTGGCAACCTCAGGTGTTTTGGTCAATGCGATTGCGCCGGCGGTAATCGAAACGCCGATGAACAAAAACACCTCGGCAGAAGTGCTTGCTCATCTGACGTCGCTCATTCCTATGAAGAGGATCGGAAAGGCCGAAGAGGTTGCTGAGTTGGTGGCCTGGCTCTGCTCTGACAAAGTCAGCTTCTCAACCGGGGCTGTCTATGACATCAGCGGTGGCAGGGCAACCTATTAGTCAACGAGGCTAGGGCTTGCAACATCCACCCATGCACCCTCTGCAAACGACTGCAGAACGGCTTCGGTAAGAACTGCCGCCCTTGCTCCATCAGAGAAAGTTGGCATTCCGCTCGGCTCGGCATTCATTACCGCTTCGGCGACATCGCGCATGAATGAAACGAAGGCATCGAAGTAACCCTCTGGGTGTCCAGCAGGAAGGTTGGTCAACCTTCTAGCCTCAGGAGACAGCAATGCTGGGTCTCGCATGAGTGTTTTACTGCCGCCCTTTAGGCCAACCCAAAGTTGCTCGGGGTTCTCCTGCTCGAAACGAAGTGACTCGGCGCTGCCGTGAAGTTCGACTTGGAGGGCGTTCTTGTGGCCGGCCGCAACTTGTGAAACCATCAAGCTCACCATTGCGCCGCCCTCCAGCTTGGCAATGACCATGGCTACATCTTCGGTGGTTACCGAACGGCCAGCGCGCTCGGGATAGGCGGTCTGCACGCTCGAAACCAACCTGACGATGCCTTGACCCGAAATGAACTCGACCAGATCGCAAAGATGAATTCCGATGTCGGCGAATGCTCGCGATGCCCCACCCTGATCTTGGCTAACCCGCCAGTTGGTGTCGTGTTGGTTGAGCAGCCAGTCCTGCATATACTCGCCCTTGATGCTCAAGATCGTGCCTAGGTTGCCCGAATCGACTCGGCTCTTAGCCTCTCTTACCATCGGGTGGTAGCGGTAGACAAAGGGAACAGCGCCGATCAAACCAAGTTGCCCAGCGTGTTCGGCTAGGCCTGTGGCCAGAGCGGCGGAGGTGGCGAGTGGTTTTTCACAAACTACATGTTTGCCAGCATCCAGCGCTTGCTGCACTAGCTCTGCATGGCTGCTGTTTGGGGTGAGCACGTGCACCACCGAGACAGTGGCGTCTGACAGAAGTTCATCTAAATTCTCATAGGAACGCGCGATTCCAAGATCTTGTGCTGCCTGCCTGCTGCGTTCTGGGCTAGACGAGAGGATGCCGGCGATTTCGATGCCGGCGGCTCTCAGGGCGCGAGCGTGAACCCCGCCCATGAATCCAGAGCCAACCAGGGCTGCGACTACTCGAGGATTTTTCACGTTGGACATTAGATAACGGTAGCCCAAGGATTGAATGCCACTGGCAGAAGAGCTGGTGAGTCTGCGCGCGAGACAACTTTCACTTCTTCACCCGAAGTAGCAGCTTCTTCGAGCGCCTGCAGAACCTCTACAACGTGCGCTGCTAGATCAATGCCGGCGCGAGGTGATCTACCTTCGCGAATTGCTTGCGCCATTTCTAGGACACCAACACCTCGTTGCATCACTTCGCCAACACAAGGGATGAGCTCTGGCTCTGAGTCGTTCGAGTCGATACCGAAGAGTTGCAGGGTGCCCTCGTGAGAGTTCGGGTCAGGCAAAACCAGCGTGCCCTCGGTGCCGTGTATTTCGACAACACCGGCACGGGGTCTAGCGCAGTCAAAACTGAAACTGCTTTGGGCGATCTGACCACCAGCAAAGTCAATCAACGCGATGACATTGGTTGGCACTTCCACAGGAAATTTCTCACCAGCGCGCGGTCCGGAACCAATCACCCTGAAGTCTCGAGCCTGCGAGGAGCGTGCCACCACTCTTGAAATCGGCCCCAGTGCGCAAACCAACGCTGTTAGGTAGTAGGGACCCATGTCAAAGATTGGCCCCCCACCCTTGGCATAGAGAAAATCAGGGTTGGGATGCCAGCTTTCTGGCCCCAAAACTTCGAAGGCGGTAGTCGCACCGGTAACTTTGCCGATTCTACCCTCTTTGACCAGCCGAAGTCCGGTTTGAATGCCAGGCCCCAAGAAGGTGTCGGGAGCGCAGCAAACCTCACGACCACTTTCAAGGGCCTGTTGCCTGATTCGAGCAGCAGATGACTTGTCAAGCGCTAACGGCTTCTCACTCCAAACATGCTTGCCCGCTTTGAGTGCCGCAATCGTGACCTCTTCATGCGCCTTGGGGATAGTCAAGTTGACGACCAACTCGATGTCTTCGCGCGCAAGAAGTTCTTCGGGGGTTCCGAAGGTGGGCACGCCATACTGTCGAGCTCTTTGCTCACTTCTGGTCGGGTCTATATCGGCAATCATTTCAATCGAGACCGAAGGAGCTTTCGTCAGGTTCTCGAGGTACTGCTCACTGATTACACCAGCCCCGATTACCCCTACTTTCATCGCAGCCACTAGCCCACCCCGTTTTGCTTCAGATAATCAAGCGAAAGCGAGATGCCTTCAAAGATGTCTCCGGCATAGTCGTCAAACTCGACCACCACTTGAGCATCCGGTAGGTGTCGAATGCACTCGAGCAACTTCACAGAGCCTGAACCGAGAGGCACCTGATCTTGCACATGTCCTCCGAGCGGGGCGTCTTTCGCGTGCAGCGCGACTACTCGGCCATCGAGAGCTTTCAGGAGTTCGATCGCGTCGACCTCGGCCACCTGGCACCAGAAGAGATCGATTTCGAACACGACATCTTCAGAAACCATCTGAGCGAGCGCCACTAAGGCGGGAACACCTCGAATCTCGTTTCGAATGTCGTGATCGTGATTGTGGTAGCCGATTTTCAAGCCGTGCTCTCTGCCTAGCTCGGCCGCGGCTGAAAGCTGATCAGCTAGCTGCTCCAGTTTTGATTCGCTCTGAAAGATGTCTTCGGGTTGGTATGGGTCGATTAGCACGGATGACCCCAACTCAACAGCTGCCTCGATTGCCCCTCGCGGGTTGATCACCACGTCGCCATGGGCAGTGGGTGCCTTGAGCCCCGCATTCGAAAGCGCGGCCTTGAGTTTGTCTATGTTGGCCGGCAGGCTGAAAGGTTCAACCGACTGAAAACCCATCTCTGAGAGCTTTTGGAGTGTGAGGTCAAAATCACGCTCAAGCTGATTTCTAACCGAGTAGAGCTGCACGGAGTTCACGGGTCTAGTCATCTGATTTTTCTCTCCGATTATCGCGTTTTGCTAATTGTATGACGAAAGCGGAATGCCCCTTCTGTCGAGAACAACAAAAACAGCTCGTAATGTGAAAATGATGCAGCGTGGCCGGACGGCTAGTGCAGGCGGGTTCCTTGACTGACCACGGTCTGCGGCACATTGAGTGACCTGAGACCGTAGCTCGTCTTGCCATAGGCTGAACGCCAAAGAAAGCTGTTTTAGTTGATCGGCAAGCAAATGAGCACTGCTACCAAAAAAGCAATCGCCCTCGCACAGGCAAGCCACCCGATTCCATGTCTAGCGGTGGCGCTTTTTTCTGGCATGTTTAGCATCGGCTCGGGTGTTTCTCTAGGTCACTCTCTCGCAATCTTCTGCGCCATGTTGCTGCAGCAAATTTCGGTCGGTTTATCTAATGATTGGCTCGACCACCGTCGAGATCTAGAAGCGCGTCGAACCGATAAGCCCTCAGTGAAAGGTCTTGTCACCATTGCTGAGCTTAGGTTCTGGTCGATAACCGCTGCAATTTTGGCTGAGTTCGCCGCTGTGGCGTTGGGGTTCGGCACCGCTCTGCTAATGGTATTGATGCTCGCGGCAGGTTGGGCCTACAACCTCGGGATGAAATCAAACTGGTCATCGGCAATTCCATACGCCATCGGATTTGGCGCTGTGCCTCTGTTCGTGGGGCTCGCAGCG
>Ga0222712_10005394_pt1 | contig 12972 bp, 5 predicted proteins | sample C33_657DmetaG_FD_165043 | JGI IMG/M metagenome (GOLD analysis project Ga0222712, IMG submission 165043) | Estuarine water microbial communities from San Francisco Bay, California, United States - C33_657D | ecosystem: Environmental > Aquatic > Marine > Unclassified | place: USA: California...
GTGTCGATCGCACTTGAATGCGACGATGGGAAAAAAAATCGATCGCGCGATTCGCGATTTGATTCCCGTCGCGATTCGAAATCGCCCCGAGGACGATCGATCGATCGCGCGCGTGCGTTCTGATGCGATCGCCCGTCGTCGCGCCTGCGAGGACTCCAGAGGACGCGCGTCGACGTCGACGTCGAAACGCGACTCGAACGGGCGATGGGTGACGTCACGTCCGCGCGTTCGCGTGGCGAGTCATGAACGGTGCATGGGTGACACCATCGTTCGACGTCGTGCCGTCGGTCGTCGACGCGGGCGATCGCGCGGCGTCGACGGGGACGTGACGTCACGTCCGTCATCGGGACGAGTCCGGGACTCGTCCACGAGAGGTCAGTCCCTGAGGTCGGTCACTCGAGGTCGGTCGGTCGGTCACTCGAGGTCGGTCGGTCGGTCAGTCACTCGAGGTCGGTCGGTCGGTCAGTCACTCGGTCGGTCGCCCACGCCTCCGCATCACCACGACCATCATTCATCACCACGACCACCAACGCTGGTTCATTCATCATCGCGCTGCCGATCGATCGATCGATCGATCGATCGATTTCGCGTTGACGTCGACGCGGTGAGCGCGATCGACGTCGGCGCTTTCGAAGCGTCGGAGGGAGGCGCGTGTGACGTTCGCGGCGGTGATGCATGGAGGGATGAAGGGCGTCGCGGCGGCGCGCGCGCGCGCGCGAGACGGTCGGCGCGCGCGCGCGAACGCGGAAAGCATCGCACAAACGATAAGCGCGCGCACGAGCGTGAGGACGGCGACGATGTCGTCACAGGCGTCACGAACGCAATCGTCGAGCGCGTCGGAGGAGGCGTCGACGCTGGCGCCCGCGTCGGTCGCGCAGGCGGCGGCGGATTTGGGGCGAGCGTACGAGCTCGGGTTGTGGATGCCGAGGCCTGGGTCGGCGCTCCTCCAGGGTTGGCTCGCGCAAAATTATCACTTTAAGCGCGAGAAGGTCGAAACGTCGCTCATTGGGAATGGACCGGCGGAGTATACGTTGGCGATTCAGAAGAACTACGAGCCCGAGCTGGCGCGGCCGAGGTGGTTGGCGCGCGCGTACGGCGGCGTCGATGCCACGCCCAAGGAGGAGTTGACGCCGTCTAACATGTCCGACGTTCATAAGGGGCCCGCGCTTTGGAAGTGGTTGTGCCGCGCGCAAGATGAAGGATGGCGAAGCGCGTTCATCGTCACGGGCGCGATTGTCGGCCAAAACGCAAGCGCGAAATCAAAGTTTATAAACTTTGGCTCGGGGTCGGCTCGGAAATCGACGTTTCTGTACAACGTTAGGAGTAATAAAACGATGGACATCGAACTCACGCCCCGGGGAGAGGCGATGTTCGATTATCTTGCGGCGAACATGCTTCTCAGGCAAGCCGCGGGAAGGTGGCTATACGGGCCGATGTATTTTCCGGCGTTAAGCTCAAACATTTACGTGACGCTCGCTGGTTTGCCTCACGATTGGGAAGGACAACGATTGCACCAACTTCTCGTCAAACGAATCGAAGACTCCGGTCGCATCGTCGACGAGCGGCCAAATACGCCCATAACGGTCGTACCTTTGACGGAATTGAGCGGCATGAAGTTGAAAGGCGGGTGGCTCTGGCCTCCGCAGGTCTTCGTATGGGTGCTTCCACCGCTCAATTCGCACGATAATAGAACTAGGATAGCACAAGACATCGAGACCGTATTGCAAGCGAGGAGAAGTCTGGATTTTCGTGTCGTGTTGTGTGGGTTAGAATTCGCCGGTCATCGAGGGTCGAACGTTACCGTGGGCGATCAGTGGGACGAGTTTATGGGCGACATGACGAACGTCGCGAGCGGTGCCGCGGCGCACGATCACAATATGAGATTCTTATCACATGTAGATGATATCCAACACCAGTGGTTGAATGAATGGTCGAACAATGGGTTCACGTTGTCCGATGTCACACGAGGGTTGAACGCTGGCGAGCTCGACAAGTTTGGTGAGATGACGAGCGCCCGGGCGCGTAAATGGTTTGACGAGTACACGGCGCCGTATTTGGGAAAGCAGCACGATGCGCGGTGGTTCTTGATGAACGCTTTGTTTGGCGGTCTGCGATTCATCAATCGTTTGCGTTCGCGAACGCGATCGTTCGGTGACTCCATCGTGGAGACGACGCAACACACGCATAAATTTCTGCGCGGAGAAATGACCGAGGAGGACATTCAGATGGAGGAGGGCAAGTTGGTATCCCTCTACGCCACCGAAGAGGGAAAGGCGAAGATGTTCCCGCCGTTAACCAGAATTTTTGAAGCGTTGCGCCGCTTTCGCTTCGCCGTTGTCGCGACCGACCTGCGTGCGCAGATAAAGGCGCTCACGTCGCGCGCGGTGGAAATCACCGCTTCTCAAGAGGACGCCGATGTCGTCAGAGCTGAAGCACTTTTACGCGACATGTGGAACATGAAAGGAAGAATTGATGACGCGGTTTTGTTTATGCCCGCGGATGATCCAACTGTCAGGGCGTTTTACGTGCAACTTGCTAAGGTGGAACAAATAACTAAGCTCGGCGAGATGCATCGCCAAGCGTTTTTAGACACGGTGCAAAGAATTAACGATTTGGTTTCGGCTCCGATGCCGGTCGAAGGAGGACCGCAGGCGCTCGAAGCCGCCGGTGTGGAGACTGAGAGGCTCATGATTGAGTTGTCATCGAGGATTCAGGCGCGCATGGCTGGCTCTGCGATTCAAGTCTCGAAAGACAAGATGGCCGACATGAGCGAGGACGATTTCACTCCCGAGCTCATGGATGCTATTCAGCTCGATTCCGCGGACGTCGATGTGGCGGCCAAAGCGAATGAACGCGGGCGCTCGCGCGTGCTAGCTCTTAATGCTGCACGCGACTTGTTGCACGCCGCGGACGACATCGATCCGGTGAAATTGCGCGAGAAACTCAGATGTGCGAAGGAGCTTGGAGTCGATCAAGAAATTGTCGATAGTGCGAGCACGAAGCTCGAAAATCTTGAGCGTCAGATTCAAGCATTCATTCGCGCTAACCGAATCACGGATTCGCTTCTGCCGGCTCCAACGTCGACGAGCGGCTCCGATAGCGATCGATGGGTGAACGCCGGGCGAAATATCTGGTACAACGAAGCTGAAATTCTCGGCAGAGGCTCTCTCGGGACAATCGTTTTCAAAGGTTACTACGACGAGGGTGCGGGTAATCGCGTCGTTCGGCGCGATGCGGCAATCAAGCGCATTCCCCTTCCACCCGGTGAGCGCGGGGATAACATGAGAGGTCTCGTCGAGCGCGAAATCGCGATTCATCGTCATCTGAACGAACGCAGCACCCGCGTGACGTATATTCTGGGTAGCAAACTCGACGTCGATCGCGGCGATGGGGCTATTTACTCTGCTATGGAACTGTGTGGCGAATCGCTCGCGACTTGGCTGAAGAATGCCGGATCCAGAGGCGGCGTGTCGACCATCGCGCACGGCGAAAGAATGGACGCCGTGCGCTCACTCGCGCACGCCGTTGAGGATGTTCACCTAGCCGGGGTGACGCATAACGACATCAAGGCGGATAACTGTTTACGTGGAGGCGATGGAGAATTCAAACTTGCTGATTTAGGTTTGGGCGTGCGTTTGAAGGATGCGAACAAGGCGACGGATGGAAACACGTATTCGCTCACCACGTTTGAAGGCTACGGCGTGAACATCGGTCTCCAAGGTAGGCCGCCGGAGTTGCTGCTGAACGCTCCGCTCACTCCGAAAGTAGACGTGTGGAGTTTCGGGTGCTTGATGTATACCATCATGACTGGGTTTCAATCGCCGTACAAGCTCGAGAAAAAGGTGAATTCACGAAATACATCCGGTGGATCGGATGATTTCAACGCCTCAACGGCGCTCGACGTCGGCTTTGAAAACCAGCGCATCGTCAAGGGTCAGTTCAGCTTGCAAGGGCTCGAGACCGCGAGACTGCCGATGCATACCACGGTAGCCGCTCGAGAGCTTCTCCATCGCATGTTAGATCCCGACCCTCGAGAGCGTCCGACGTCGACCGAGGTGTGCGAGCACCCCGCGCTTTGGGGCCCGGGGGATTGCATGGAAGCCGTTCGCGAAGTCTTCGACCGTCGCATGGTTCGCGCGTTGACCGAGCAAGAAGAAGCCGACCTCGCGCACACGGTGTGGAAAGGTCGCCCCGGACAAGCCGAGCGTGCGGCACAGGCCGTGCGCAGCTGGAAATCCATCGTTGCGCCGTCGCTTCTGGCGCGCGCTGAGCGGTACGTTCGTCGAAGCGCCGACATGCAGCAGACGTGGGAGGAATCTCGCGCGAACAAATTCGCCGCGACAGTCGCTTCCCGTCGCATGAACCGTCGGAGCGAAACAGATCGCGCGAAAGACGCCAAAGTCCCCGACGCGGCGCCGCCGTCGTCCATTGCCAATCTCTCCTACGGCGATCGTCTCTTCGATCTCGTACGTTTCGCGCGCAACATGCACGAGCATCCCCCGCTCGAGCTCGAGCGCGCGGAGATGCTCCGCGCCCTCGGCACGAACGCCGCCACTCTGCTCAGACCAGAAGATGCCAACGCCGATCCGTGGACGTCGAGCAGAAAAATTGTCGAAGCCTACGTCGCGCACACGTTCCCAGATCTCCCGCTTTTCGCGCATTACCTTCTCAAACCCGGAGCTCCCGGAGCTTCGGAGCGCGACGCTCGCGAGTGACGCTCGCGAGCGTCGAGCGTCACTCTCCCGTCTCTCCTCTCCCTCCGTCATCCCTTCGGCGTCGAGCGTGCAATCACACATCATTCTTCATTCATTCCTCCCCATCGACGTCGTCATTCCATCTCCTCCTCCTCGATCGCCCGCGCGGTGCCTGGATTGCGTTCATCAGCGTCATTCATCATCATCATCTCGCGTCGCGCATCATCCATCGCCACTCATTCGCGCGTCTCGCGCGCGCGATCGCGAATTCCGATCGCATCACATTTCACCCCATTCGTCTCTCGCCTTCGCCGTCGTCGACGATGACGGACGAACGATCGAGTGACATTCACGCGTCAACGAGCGAGGCGAAACGCGCGCGCGTCGCTCGAGCGAACGCGAGCTCAAACGCGAGCTCGAGCGCTCGCGCTCGCGCTTCGACGCACGACGAGATGACACGCGATGCGTTGAACAAAGAACCAATTCGCGAGCGCGCTCGTGGTGCGTGCGCGCGCGACGTCGACGACGACGACGATGGGTTCGCGTTCGCGGACGACGACGCGTACGCGGAGGCGAGCGCGCGAGCGCGCGCGGCGTACGGGCAAGGACGAGCGCGCGACGCGTTCGAGAACGCGTCGAGAGACGAAGAAATGGACAAGGAAACGAACTCAGTGTGTGCGTCGCACCCGTGTGAGTCGCACGCGAGCGCGACGAAGAAACGAGAGTTGACGTATTGGGGGCTCACGCGAGGCGCGAAGCGAGCGTGCGAGGCGAAGGGCGTGCGCGCGTTGTACGATTGGCAAGTCGACTGCCTGTCCCTTCCGGGCGTGTTCGAGGGCGCGGCGAATTTGTTGTTCAGCGCCCCCACGAGCGGGGGGAAATCGCTCGTGGCGGATATTTTGATGCTCAGGCGGTTGGCGGCGCGGCCGGGAACGATTGGGGTGTTCGTTTTACCGTTCGTGGCGTTGTGCGACGAACGAGCGAATAGCTTAGAGGGACTGTTCGCGGGAACGGAAGTACGGGTTCGGCGACTGTATGGCGCTCGAGGGGGGACGCTCCCGACGGATGCGAAGAGAGGTACAATCGTAGTGGCGACGCCCGAGCGCGCGAATCAAATCGCGTCGCGCTTGATAGAGGATAATAGATTTCATGAACTGAGCGTCGTCGTCGTCGATGAGTTGCACATGATTCAAGATGGCGAGCGCGGGGCGACGATGGAGTTACTCATCACCAAGCTGCTGTACTGTTCGGGAGTTATGCGGAGGAAAGAGAATGTGGAGACGAGCGTTCACGAAAGCCAAATGACGCACTCCGTCGGGCGAACGTCGGGAAACGGTCGGAGTCAATCTGCGCTTCAGATCGTTGGTATGAGCGCTTCTATTCCGAATCTTGCGTCTCTCGCCGAATGGCTTTTCGCGCAGTTATACGTCTCCAAGTTTCGACCTATTACTCTGGAGATTTCGATTAAAGTCGGCCACCAATTGTTTGACGCGCAAACAAAGACAGTAAAGCGGGCAATGATGAACGCGACGAAAGACGCCGACGTCGCGCATCTCGCTGAACTGTGTCACGAAACTATCGAGCAGAACGGTTCAGTTCTCGTGTTTTGCAGCACTAAGGCGCGTTGCAAATCTGTAGCGGACCAATTGAGGCACGCGTTGCGAAACGTGTTCAATTATCAACGCGAACGTAGTGCAAACCACAACGGCCCCTCGAATGAGGAGACTGTCGCGGAGTTCATGGCTATTTTAGGAGCGTCAAACACTCTAGAGCCGTATCTTGTAGACGGCGTGGCATTTCATCACAGTGGACTCGCACCAGACGAGAGAGAGTTGGTTGAGGAATCTTTCAGACGCGGCGTCGTGCGCGTCTTGTGCTGTACGACATCACTCGCTACGGGCGTCAATCTCCCAGCTCGCCGAGTTATCATACGCGATCTCACAAAAGGCATCGTTGATCTCAATGCTCGCGACATTCAACAAATGACCGGCCGAGCGGGTCGCGCAGGTTTGGACACGTCGGGTTCGGCAGTTGTATTTTGCCCAGTCGCGACAAAATTCGACTCCGTGTGCGACCTCGTCGAGGGACCCACGGGCGAGCTCGAAAGTGCTGTGGCTGAGACCGGGATGCGTCGCATCATGTTAGAATCAGTTGCCTCTGGGCTCGTCAAGTCGCTCTCAGACGTCGAGGCATACATCAAGTGCACGCTATTGTCCGCGCTCAACGATTTCGATGACATGGTGCAAAAGATTGCGAGAGAGGCCATTCAATGGTGTCAGAGGAACGGATTACTCGTGTGGAACCAAGCAGCGATGCTATGGAGTGCGTCTTCGCTAGGGCTCGCCGTGGCGGCCGGTATGTTTCCTTTGGAGTTCGTTCGACCTATCATAGAAGACATTCGGCGAGCTCGCGAAGATCTCGTCCTGAGCACGCCTCTTCATTTATTGTTTTTGTTGACCCATCCACCGGTGATTGACCAAGCCAGCGGTTTGCCATGCGAGGTGGGTGATATGGCACGATTCGACACGTACAAGTTTCAAAACATCTGGGAACGTCTGAACCAAGTTGAGCTGAGAATCGCTGAGAAGGTTGGGATCAGCGAGCTTTACGTGCATCGCTTGCGATTGAATAGAAAGGACACGACGACCGAGCACGCGTTGCAGCGCTTCAAGTGCCGACGATTCATGACCGCGATGATGATGACGGACGTAATTCAAGAGATGCCGAATGAAGAAATTTCGAAAAAGTATGGCGAAACGAGCGTGCAGATGACGCAAGAGTCGTGCGCGCGATTCGCGTCGGGGGTGGCGAGCATCTGCGGTTCTTTAGGATGGAGCGACATGGAGGCTCTCGTGGCGCGTATGCATGATAGAATCACCAGTGGTGCGCAAGAGGAGATATTGCAGTTGACGAAAATTCCACAAATCGGCATCGCGCGAGCGCGAGCGCTTTATAACGGCGGCATCAAAACGCCTCAAGCGATCGTTTCGTTGGGAAGCATTGAGAAAATTGCGCGCGTGTTGAAGGAGCATAGCAAAACTGATATAGCACAAGCGGCCCTGATTCGAGCGGCGCGGCAGATTTTGAATCGCGCGAAAGAACTCGTCGTGAATCAATCTCGCGTGGAGCGTGAAGAGGCTGAGGCTCGTTTGCTCGAACTTGATAAAGTGGAAGCCGCAACGACGATTGATTTGACTCCAGACGACACGTCCGCGTTGCCCGCCCTCAACATCTCCGAAGCGCGCGGTGCGACGCTTTTGAGGAAAGCAGAGGACGTTGAGAGCTTCATGACTGCGTGGGAGCGTTCTGCGGAGTACGCGGTGGTGTTTCAACCTGACCGCGACGATCCAGGCGGAGCGCCCGTGCGAATTGCAATTGCTCTCGACGCAAACGCCGTCTTTATCGCCAAAGTCTTGTACGAGAGACATGATCAAGACAAAGTAGTGGGAATTCATCTGGATCGTGCGCTGCATATTCTCTCTCAAGTTGGTCCGAAAAAGTACACGATTGATTTACAGGCGCAGTTGCGTGGCATCTTGGGCACGCGCGGTACGTACACCGAGCGATTGTTTACGTTCGCCGCGCCAAGCGTGGACGTTCGCATCGCCGCATGGCTGATTCACGTCGACGCCGTGGAAGTCAAATCGGTTTCAGATGCGAATAGAGTTTTAGATAAAGATCCCACTGAGACGCTCGCTCAGCTGCTGAGTTCGGGTTTCGACGCTTCGAGCGTGGATAGCGCGTGTACGATTGACGAAACGCGCCACGGACATTTACGTAATATGTCGCGCGCTACGGCGACATGCTTCGCATTGGGCCGTCATTTGTGGACTTCATGTGAAGAACGTGGGCTGCTCCGTGCGTTACTCGATATCGAAATGCCGTTTGTTTCGACCATCGTAGCCATGCAGATTTCTGGTGTACCTTTTTCGCCGGGGACGATGCGAGAGCAGCTTAAACTTTTGGACACTCAGTTGCAACACTTGTTCGCGTTTGCGGTGGAATCAAAGTGGATTTATGAAGGCGCGTCATTAGACTCGCCCATCGATGTGGGTCTGTGCCTGTTCGAGCATCTGAAGTTACCTCCGCCACCGTCGGCGATCAAGGCGGATGTCGTTGGCGTGTCCTCGCGCAAGCAAAAGTACACCACAGACAAAGGCGTGCTCGACGCTCTCATCGCCGAAACACAGCACCCGTTTCCAAAGTTGCTTAAAGAGTATCGCGCTCTCAAGCGAGCGCACGGCGAAGCCGAATCTTTGCTTGAAATGGTGGGGGGAGAGACATTGAATGAACCGCTAGCGTCGATTCGTATTCGATGTTCGATGGCGCAAACAAATACAGAGACAGGACGATTGAGCCACGAAGACCCAAATCTTCACACCGTGCCGCTCGATAAGCCGTGTTCGATGCCATGTGAGCCGGGCGCTGCACTGCCGACGATTCGCATGCGAAGCGCGTTCGTGGCTTCGCCCGGTAAGCTTTTACTGTGCGCTGATTTCTCGCAAATCGAGCTGCGAATGGCGGCGCATTTCAGCGGCGACGAGACGTTGATTCAGGCTTTGAGCAATCCCACGCCCGACCCTGAAAATCCGGGTGATGACATTTTCATAACTCTGGCGAGCAAGTGGTTGAGAAAATCTCTCGGAGACGTGAAATCAAGCGAGCGTGACGCGTGCAAGGCGTGCGTGTACGCTTTCTTGTACGGTAGCGGTGCCGCGAACGTCGCGCGGAAGCTTGGAATCACGACGGATGAGGCCTCGTACCACGTTGGTGTTTTCCGAGAGACTCTTCCGAAGTTACAAAACTGGCGAGACACCGTGCTGCAAAATGCGCGAGATCAGAAGCCAGTGGCGCACGTCACGACGATTAGCGCTCGGCGCCGCAATTTCCCCAGTCTTCACTCCAAAGACAACAATCACAGAAGTCGAGCCGAACGCGAGGCGTTGAACACGGTGTGTCAAGGAAGCGCGAGCGATGTTTTCAAGCGTGCGTGCTTGCTTGTCATCAACAAGCTCCGCTCGGCGCACCTTTTGGAACGGTGCCAATTGATCCTCACCATTCACGACGAGTGCGTGTTCGAAGTCGACGCGCGAGCGGCCAAAGCCGTCGCCCACGTCGTTCGAGGCGCCATGGAGTCCGTCGCTCGGGAGTTTACCTTAGCCGTCCCACTCCCCGTGAAAGTTCGTCTCGGGCGATCGCTCAGCCCATCGGAGTTGACGTTCGTCCCCAGGCTCTCGAGCGCGACGCCCACCCCCGGAGCGACGCCGAGCGCGAGTCCGATCAAGTCCTCTCGCATCCCCGTCGCGCCCTAGCTCGCATCGCGCATGCATTCGACGTCGAACGACGCGTCACGACCGCCATTCTTCCCCATGCGCGCGACTGTTGCGTTTTCGCCGTTCATCCTCGCTCGTCTCCTCCCGTCGGCTCGCCGCGCCGGCTCGCCCCGCCTCACTTGCTCGCGCGCGCCTCATCGAACAGTCCGTCGCCGCGCATTCGCGCGCGCGCGATGACGATCGCGCACGCAACTCGCCCGTTCATTTCTCCCATTTCGAGCGCGCGCGCGAAGACGTCATCGATACCGAGACGATTCACGCGCGCCGCCCGCGAGCGGCTCGCCCCGCGCCGCGCCTCCTGCGGGATCGACCTCGGGACGACGAACAGCGCGATCGCCATCGTGCGCGACGGCGAAGCGGTGATAGTCTCCGTGCAAGGCTCGCGCACGACGCCGAGCGTGGTGTCGTACGTCCCGGGAGGGGACGTGGTCGTCGGACGCGACGCGCGAAAGCGAGCGAACGCCGACGCGAGAAATACGTTTCACAGCGTCAAGCGCTTGATCGGGCGAAAGTTTAAAAACGCGAAAACGATCGCGCGAGAGATGCCATTTAAAGTCGTGGCGCACCCGGAGACGAAGTATGCGACGATGGTTGGCGTCGATGAAGACGGCGCGGAGTTTTTCGTGACGCCGGAGGAGTGCTCGTCGCGAGTCCTGCGCGCGTTGCTCGATGCCGCGGAGAGCGAGTTAGGGGAGACGATCGATAAGGCGGTGATCACGGTGCCGGCGTATTTCGACGACCGTCAGAATGCGAGCACGGAAGTCGCGGGGAAGATGGCTGGGTTGACGACGGTGCGGCTGTTGAAAGAGCCGGTGGCGGCGGCGCTCGCGTACGGCGTCGACGTCGAGGAAGATGAAACGGTGTTCGTGTTCGATCTCGGCGGAGGAACGTTCGATGTGAGCATTTTGGAAGTCGGTGGAGGCGTGGTCGAGGTGCTGGCCACGGGGGGAGATGCGAATTTAGGCGGGGATGATTTCGACCGCGCGGTGGCGGAGTGGCTCGCCTCCGAAGCGAAGACACTCGGCGCGGAGGTGGACCCGAGAGGCGCGCTGAGCGTCGCGCGCAAGGCGCGCGAGGCGCTGAGCACGCAGGACAAGGTGGAGATTCCCATGCCCGGAGGACAGACGCGCGTGATGACGCGATCGCTATTTGAAAAACTCGTCGCCGACGTGCTGCGCCGAATGCGACAACCGGTGAGCGTGGCGGCGGACAGCGCGGGCGTCGATTTAGAGGCGATAATGGAGAATGCGAACAAGAAGGACGGCGCATCGCGCGCGGCAGGGCGCCCGTTCGATAAAATACTCCTCGTCGGTGGAGCGACGCGAACGCCGTGCGTGCGGCGGTTCGTGGAGAACACGATGGGGCGCAAGGCGAACGAAGCGCTCGTCAATCCCGACGAAGCCGTGGCGCTCGGCGCCGCGATTCACGCCGGTTCCCTCGAAGGGTCGATTGGACATATTCAGACATTCAACTCGCTCCAAGCGAACCTCATGCGTGCGCTCACGGCGAAGATGCAAGGCGCGCCGGATGCTCGCGCGTCCGACGACGACGACGACGACTGGGGACCCGACGACCTCGACGCCGTCGGCGCGCCGTCGTGAGCCAACGTCGCGCGCACATTTTCGCTGTACATCATCTAATATTCATTCATACTCTAAACATCTAACGCGCTCAAGCGCTGCGCCCAATCACCGCCGACTCCGTGAAACCGAAACATTCGAGTCGCCGTATCCTTGTACGCGTCGTCTTCGTCGTCTTCTTCCTCGTCCTCCTCCTCCTCCTCCTCCTCCTCCTCCTCCTCCTCCTCCTCAGCGCGCACGATGACCTCTACCGCACCGTCCACCCGCGTCCCGTGCGGGACGACATCGATGTACACATCCAACCTCTCGCTCGGCGTCGCCGCGCCCAAACGCTCGCTCCACTCCACGAGCGTCGTCGCGCGCTCGCGGCTCTCCGTTAAATCCACCATCGCCATCACCTCTGTCGCATCGCGCAATCGATACAAATCATAATGATGAACCTCTCGTTCCGTTCTCCCATCGCTTTCATACCCTTTATACCGATGTTGTACCACGTACGTCGGCGACGGCGCGTCCAGTCCTTCATCCTCGAACACTTCACGAATAAACGCCCGCGCGAACGCGCTCTTCCCACTTCCCACGCCGCCGTGTAACAAAATAAAATCCCCTTTTCGTGCGATTCTCGCCAGCGCTCGAGCGACGTTCGTCGTCGCCTTTTCGTTCGCGCACGCGTACGCGTTCGCGTTCGCGCGCGCGTTCGCGTTCGCCCGCCACGTCGCTCGTCGTCCCTGAAACGTCACTCGACACGCGTTCGCGTGCGACGCATACTTTGCGTTCAACATCGTTTTCTTCAACGCGCTCAAAGCGTTCGACGTCAGAGCGATCGCGTGCGGAGCGCGAGGCATGCGCGCGCGCGCGCGTCGGCGTGTGACGCCTTTGAGCTCCAATCGCCGAGCATTTCATCGTTTCCATCGTTTCCATCGTTCGATCGAATGCTTTGAGCGCATTCACGCGTCGCGTTCACACGTCGCGTTTCATCGCCCATGGTTCATCGCATGCGCGATCGCACGTCACGCATTCGCCGATCGATGCCGTTACGGACGATCGATGCGATCGGGATGATGACTCGACGTCATTCTTTGCCATCGCACATTCATCGCGCGACGTTCGCGAGGGCGAACGACATCGCGCGTTCGCCTCGATCGGCCTCGGCCGACGTCGCGCGCGATCGCGAGCGCGATCGAGCTATCGGATTCGATTCCCAATCGCATTGCAATCGCATTGGATCGAATTCCCATCGATCGATCGATCGATCGATCGATCGATTGATTTGTCGATCGATCGCTTCGCTTTGATCGCTTCACGGCGTTGATCGCGATCAAGCGAAGGACGATATCGATGTCACGCGTCGCGATCGACGCTTCG
>Ga0222712_10005396_pt1 | contig 12971 bp, 13 predicted proteins | sample C33_657DmetaG_FD_165043 | JGI IMG/M metagenome (GOLD analysis project Ga0222712, IMG submission 165043) | Estuarine water microbial communities from San Francisco Bay, California, United States - C33_657D | ecosystem: Environmental > Aquatic > Marine > Unclassified | place: USA: California...
GACCCAGAACGCCGATGGTCAGCAGATTGTTTTTCAATGCCTCCTTGTGTGCCATGGTATCAATGCCATAGGCCAAGCCACTGACCACCAATACATCATATTGCTTCAGAACAGATATCAATTCCATGACCCGATCTTTTCCGTATGGGCTAGGAGACCTGGTACCGACAACACTGATCACGCGTTTATGCAACATGTCTGATGAGCCCTTGTAATACAATACATGCGGAGCATCAATGCAATGTTCCAGTTTGGTTGGGTACCCTTGGTTTCCTTTTACCAACACCTTGATTTGATTGTTTTGAATGAACTCCCATTCCGCTTCAACACGTTGCTGAACATTACAATTCCTGATGGCTGCAGCACGAACAGTGCCGATGCCCGGGACCTCTTCAAGGGCTTTTGTGCTTGCGCTGAATACTGATGCTGGTGATCCAAAATGTTTCAGGAGAATGCCTATCTGGATATCCCCTACCTGAGGAATCATGGTCAAACCTAGGTGTTGTAAAAGTGCTGCTTCATTCATGGCAGGCAAAACTATTCACCCACATGCAGCAGCAAAAGAGATTTAGACGAAATCAAACCGTATTAAAACTTTTGCGAAAAGGAAAAACATCAATTGTTTGAAACAACCGTCATTTCCGTTCTTCTGTTCAAAGACCTCCCTAGTTCTGTTGCATTGTCTGCAAACGGCTGAGCTGCGCCATACCCTTTGTAGGTCAATCTTGCAGCAGCAATTCCTTTGGTGATGATATAATCCACCACTGCTTTTGCCCTGGATGCAGACAATACAAGGTTATCGGAATCTTTTCCAACATTGTCTGTATGACCACTGATCTGGACCTTGAGCGTTGGATTCTCACGAAGGATGGAAACAATTTTCTCCAGCTCTGCAATGGATTCGGGAAGCAAGACAAATTTTCCAGTTTCGAAAAGGATGTTGCGTAGCACGATGTTTGCTCCTATTACAAAGGGTTGCAAAGGAATATTGACTTCGAAATGATCACCAGCAACCACTTCCTTCAACATGAACCTGTTGGAATAAAACAGGTACCCTTTTTTGTTAACGCTGAAAGCATAATCACGGCCCAATGGAAGTGTTGAAAGATAGTTACCATCAGCATCCGTCTGCAACTCAGTTACAACACGTTTGCTGCTTAGATCAATCAGTTCTACGATGGCGTTCAAACCCTTCCCGGTTGCACTATCATATACTTTACCCTGTACCCAGGTGGTGTTGAGCGGGCGAAGATCTTCCCTCAACGCAAAAGTATAGATGTCCAACCCTCCGCGGCTATCCGTTCTGTCACTGGAATAAAAAGCATTGACTCCATTGGCTGAAACAATCAAACCACCTTCGTTGTCAATGGTATTGATAGGATACCCGAGGTTCACAGCAGTATCAAATCCATTCAATTTTTTCTTTGAAAAAAAGATATCCTTGCCCCCGTATCCCTGCAAGCCTGAAGAGGTAAAATAAAGGGTCTCATTGTCTGCATGCATGAAAGGTGCACTTTCATCTCCAACAGTATTGACCAGAGGCCCAAGGTTTTGGGGTGAAGACCATCGTCCATTCGGACGAAGCCTTGAAACATAGATATCCGATCCGCCATATCCCCCTGGTCTGTTGGAAGAGAAATAAAGTTCCTGCTTGTCTGGAGACAGGCAGGGCGTGGATTCCCAGGCATCAGAATTGATAGATTCTCCAAGGTTCTGGCGCTTGCTCCAACCCGATGCAGTTAGAACAGAGATATAGATATCGCAACTTCCATAGCCATCAGGAAAATTACATCCTGCATACACCAACCACTTCCCATCCTGGGAAATATGCTGTGCACCTTCATTGTAAGGTGTATTTACAGTACCCTGGAGCGGAGTTGCCTGTTCCCATTTGTTATCTGCGGCATTTGCTTGATAAAAGTCCTCATTGCTGCCATTGACACGTCGGGTAAACACCAGGGTCTTTTCATCAATGGTCAACGATGGAAAATATTCGGGAAAAATTGAATTGATGGCATCTCCTGCATTCCTGAACCCAGAGCTGGAAAGCTGATTGTGTCTTCGGGATTCTTCAACTGCAAATGCATAATTTTTTCTCCTGAATGTCCCGGCCTTGATGCTGCTTTCATTCAATTTGGGGATGGCCAAAAAAAGGTCTGCTGCATGCAAGGCTTCCTTGAACTTTCCCATACCAGCAAGGTTGATGCTGTAAGGAAGCAGGTATTCCCGGGCATAAGCAGAATCCATGGAAAACGCCCTGCTGTAGGCAGTTACGGCCTCATTGTAACGCTTGAGTTCTCCCAGGATGCCTGCCTTGGAAAGTTGTGCATCAAGATAGCCAGGATCATTCTCTAATGCTGCGTTGATCAGGCCCAATGCATCTTGGTAAAGATCCTGATCGGCGTATTCCAACGCCTTGGCATAAAGGGCCTTGTTCTTCTTCGAAATTTTTAATGGATCATATTGCTGTGCAAATCCAAACTGAAAAACAGAGGACAACAAAACAATCATCAATATGCGCATCCATGAAATTACTTGATTTGCCAACATAGATGGTGCTTTGATTTGTTAATGTATTGAACTCAGGGAATATTTAGGAATTTATGCGTTTGCAGGGAGAGGATCCATTGAGGATTTGCCTTTACATAATCAATGATCATTGGATTCATCTCAGCAGATTTACTCCATTCAGGTTGCAGATAAAGCAAACAATCTTTGGAGACCTTTGCAGCATACTGCTCGGCCCAGGCAAAATCGGTTTTGTTGTAGATGACAGTTTTCAATTCATGGGCTGCTGCGATCATTTCATCCAGGGGTGCCTTGAATTTTTTGGGAGAAAGGCAGATCCAGTCCCAGGTGCCTGAGGGCGGATGCGCACCGGATGTCTCGACATGTGTTCTTATGCCTTGGGCTTTCAGCATAGCTGTAAGTGTATCCAAGTTGTGCATCATGGGCTCTCCCCCGGTGATGACCGCTATCTTTGTTCCAGACGCACATACAGATGCAACGATTTCAGTGATGGGCATGAGTGGATGCTTTGAAGCATCCCAACTCTCTTTTACATCACACCAGACACATCCCACATCACATCCACCCAAGCGAATAAAATAAGAGGCATGGCCGGTGAAACGACCTTCCCCCTGAAGGGTATAAAAATGTTCCATCAATGGAAGTGAAGCAATTGGATTGGATTCCATTGATCAGTCTTTTGCGGCGCAGGCTTTGAAAGTATTCATCATCAAGGCTGCAATGGTCATGGGACCCACACCGCCTGGTACTGGAGTGATGTAGCTGCAAAGCGGTGCAACATTTTCAAAATCAACATCACCCTTGATGGCAAAACCAGACTTCTTGGAATCGTCTGCAACCCTTGTGATGCCTACATCAACCACCACAGCTCCTTGCTTTACCATATCTGCTTTCAGGAATTCAGGACGACCCAGGGCGGCAATGAGGATATCGCCCTGCAAACAAATTTCCTTGAGGTTGGGTGTATGGGAATGACAAACCGTGACGGTGCAATTTCCTGGATATTCATTCTTGTTGAGCATGATGCTGATGGGCCGTCCAACAATATTGCTCCTGCCGATCACCACTGCATGCTTTCCTTTTGTTTCAATGCCATAGTGCTCCAGCAACAACAAAATGCCATAGGGTGTCGCAGGATAAAATGCAGGCAAACCCTGCACCATTCTCCCAACGCTTTCAGGATGAAATCCATCAACATCTTTGGAAGGGAGAATCGTTTCGATGATTTTCTGCTCGGAAATACCTTTGGGAAGCGGCAGTTGAACAAGGATCCCATCCACATCAAAATCTTCATTGAGTTCATTGAGCTTGAACAGCAGTTCCTGCTCTGTAACTTCAGCATCAAGCCTGATCAGCGTGGATTTGAATCCGATTTCTGAGCAGGATTTTACTTTTGAAGCAACATAGGTTTCGCTGGCACCATTGTTGCCAATCAGGATGGCCGCCAAATGGGGAACTTTTTTTCCTTGGAGGATTCTTTCCTCCGTTTGTGTCTTCAATCTGTCTTTTACTGCCTGTGAAACAAGCTTACCATCGAGCAATTTCATGCGGCAAAGGTACAATCGGGGAAAATGACACCCAAATATGATGTTTTTCCCCTTTCTCATCAACTGCGGAAAATCATCTTTACAACATGAAGTGGATGATGATGTGGATGATGATGCCAATCTTGGCCAATGCTCAGGCAATTTCCGGAACCAATGCCTTCCTTCCCTTTGGCTTGTTGGCCTATAAAAAAACAGGCCAGCAGGCTGAGTCTTCAGCTGCCATGGTTGCAGCCAGTGCGTTTCAAACCATTCCTCAGATTGGTTTTCATGCTGGGAACAGATTCATGATCAGGGACATGAACCATGCTGGTTTCGCGGGTATTCTCCCTCAAAAGAATGGTACACTGAGTTTTTCTGGAAGGTTCAGCGGAGGGGGCATCTACGCAGGCTTTTCAGGCAGCTCATCCATGGGGCTGAAAATCCATCAGCAACTGGGAATTGGACTATCGATGGAATTGACAGGGTTCAAATGGTCTGGCCAACCTTTACGCCTCGGCATGCAAGCAAAAGGTGGCATGCTCTATTGGATCAATCCCAAAACAGGACTGGGCTTTCAGGTGAGCCAATGGTTTCCACTTGGGCGAAGGATGGACAATTCGAACAGAACAGTCCGAGAGCTGATCACCGGCATTGGAACTACTGTCAATGAAAACCTCTACCTCTCGGTGGAAATAAGAAAGCAAACCAATGCACGGACAGAAGTATCTGGCCTGTTGGAATGGCAGGCAGCAGCATCCATTGGATTGTTGACCGCAATCAATACAACAAGCCACTCCTTCATGATGGGCCTCACCAAACAAATAGAGAAGAACAAATGGGGAATCATTTTCAGCAATCACCCACAGCTGGGACTTTCAGGAATGTTAACCGTGAACCATGGGATTGCGAAATAAGTATGTCGTTTTACTGTCAGCATTGATGATTACTTGCAGTATCACGCTTGCGCAAGAGGAAGCAATGGAAGAAATCGCGGAAAGTGCTGTTGACCATGAGCCACAGCAGGACATCAATGAAATGCAGGGTGGAGGATTCATCAACAAATACAATATTAACAGCATCACTGAAGCGATGCTTGAAAGCCTTTTTGTTTTAAAACCTTCTCAGATAAAGCAGTTCATTCTTTACAGAAAAAACTTTGGCGACTTCATCAGCCTGATGGAATTACAGGCAGTTCCTGAATGGGACGCATTCACCATCAGGAAAATACTGCCCATGCTTACCCTTGAAACAACACTTCCTCTTGTGCCAGCACTCCAACAAAGGATCAAAGAGGGCGGACACAGGATGCTGTACAGAACAGGTGGGCAGTCAAGAAGCAGCACCAGCAATGAAGACACCTTGAAAAACCAATACAAACAACTGGTCAGTTACCGCTTTAATTTTCGGGACTTGTTGCGATGGGGTATCACGGTTGAAAAAGATGCAGGAGAGAAAAGTTTCTTTGACCACTACAGCCTGTTTGCTTCCATCAGCAAAAAAGGCATCCTTAAAAATATGGTGCTGGGAGATTATACCGTAAACATGGGACAGGGATTGATACACTGGCAGGGATATGCACTGGGAAGAAGCAGCAACATGATGAGTTGCTTCCGACAGGGGGAACTTTTCAGGCCTCATAGCGGAACGGATGAAAACCGCTTCTGCAGAGGGATTGCGGTTCAACTACAAAAAAATGTATTTGAATTGGCCGCGTTTGTGAGCAATAAAAAAATTGATGCCAATGTCATTACTGATACAGCAAGCAACAAGGCCTGGGCCAGTTCGATGCTGCTTTCTGGACTGCACCGAACGAAAAATGAAATGAACGATAAAAAGACATTGCAAACATTCATGGTTGGTGCCAATCTGAAAGTCAATACCAAGTTTGGCAAGACCAGCCTGAATATCATCTATACTGCATTTGATCATCCCATCAAAAAAAGAGACGAGCCTTATAACCGTTTCGCCATCAGTGGAAACCAATGGCAGAATGCAAGCATTGATCATTCTATTTCTACCAGAATAGGATTTTTATTTGGCGAAATGGCGGTAGATAAAAAGGCCAACAAGGCAATCATTGTGGGCCTGATCAAGAGCCTTGGATCGACACTGGATATTGCAATCCTTTATAGAAACATGGGAGTCAAATTTCGCTCCCTTGCGTCCAATGTTTTTTCAGAAAGCCAAGAATCCGGCAATGAAAAAGGATATTTTTTCAACATCAATTATTCCCCTTCTCCTCTGCACAGGTTTGAAATATTTACCGACCAATACCAACAGAATTGGCCAACTTTCAACACGCCAGGTAAAAAAAACGGCAACATCTATTCTTTTCAATATACCTATCGGCCGAATAAAAAAACCGAGGTGTACGGAAGAATCCAATCGGAAAACAATAGTGTTAAAGCCAGGATTCACGCATCATTCATGCCCATACCTGCCCTGACCTGCAGACTAAGAAACGAAATGATCAGTATACAATCCGTTACAGGAAAAATTGAAAGGGGACAGCTTACTTATGCCGAGTTCATTTATAAACCATCCCTAAAGCCTTTTTCTGCCAGTGTCCGATGTAGTTTCTACGACACAGAGGGTTATTCAACAAGAATCTATGCATATGAAAGGGACCTGCCTGCATATTACGCTGTTCCTCCCCATTACGGAGAAGGAACAAAAAGTTACGTTGTTGTCCAATACAAATTGCGCAAATCATTGCAATGTGCTGGGAAATGGAGCCTGGACAAGAGAAAGCAAGTATGGAGAGCCCAGGTAATCTGGCAATGGGGCTCATGATTCCTACAATAAAATGAAGCTGTATATTTGTACCCTCAAACAAATCAAATGAGCGAACAACCACAGAACCAACTCAACATCGAAATATCAGAGGAAGTAGCAGAAGGTCAATATGCCAACCTTGCCATCATTACACATAGCCATGCTGAATTTGTGGTGGATTTTGTGAGCGTCATGCCGGGAACACCCAAAAGCAAGGTGAAATCGAGGATCATCCTTACACCACAACATGCCAAACGTTTGTTGAACGCTCTGGCAGACAATGTCAATAAATTTGAGGATGCCCATGGCAATATCAAGGACTTTGAAGAGGTTCAGATTCCTTTTCAATTCGGAGGTCCTGCTGCCCAGGCATAATGATTGGCGGTCTGGTTAATTCAGTGATTCAACAGGGATGGTCTTGTTGATCTTTCCAATCAATCCCTGCAATACTTTCCCTGGTCCTACCTCTGTAAAACTGGTGGCTCCGTCCGTGATCATCGCTTCAATGGTTTGTGTCCAGCGGACAGGCCCAGTCAATTGATCAATCAGGTTTTGTTTTATTTTCTCCGGCTCTGAGACTGCTTTTGCAACTACATTTTGGTATACAGGACAGACTGGGCGGTGGAAGGATGTGGATAGAATCGCCTTGGCCAGCTCTTCTCTGGCAGGTGCCATCAAAGGTGAATGGAATGCACCGCCTACTGGCAATTTTATGGCTCTCTTTGCGCCGGCTGCCTTCATTCTTTCACAAGCCAGATCAATTCCTGCATTGGAACCACTGATCACCAATTGACCTGGACAATTGTAATTGGCAGGAACAACTATTTCTCCGGTTTCTTGCTGGATTTCTTTGCAGATTTTTTCAGCTAAATCATCTGTCAAAGCCAAGACAGCTGCCATGGATGATGGGTTGGCCTCACAGGCTTTTTGCATGGCCATGGCCCTTATGCTCACCAATTTCAATGCATCTTCAAAGGGTAAAGTGCCATTGATCACCAGCGCAGTAAACTCACCCAATGAATGACCAGCAACCATGTGAGGTGTGGCAGATTCAATCATTTTGTAAGCAATTACTGAATGAAGAAAAATAGCAGGCTGCGTAACTTTCGTTTGTCTGAGATCTTCATCTGAACCATTGAACATGACGTCTGAGAGACGGAATCCCAAAATTTCATTTGCCTGTTCAAAAAATCTTCTGGCAAATGCATTGCCCTCATAATGGTCCTTGCCCATTCCTGGGTGTTGAGAGCCCTGTCCCGGAAAAACGTATGCGTGAATCATAGATATTGTTGATTCTACGAAGGTAAATAAACTATTGAAAAAAAAGAGCGCCAGGTGTTTACCCGGCGCTCAATACCTGTGAATACGGATTGATATTAATGTAATTTCGATCCAATCAGCCTGATGAATTCACTCCTGGTCTCGTTTTTTTCAAATTCTCCACAAAATGCAGAAGTAGTGGTCACGGAGTTCTGTTTTTGAACACCCCGCATCATCATGCAAAGGTGTGAAGCTTCGATGACTACGGCCACGCCAAGGGGATTCAAGGTTTCCTGAATGGCATTGAGAATCTGAGTCGTCAGTCTTTCCTGCACCTGCAACCTTCTGCTGTAGGTATCAACCACCCTTGCAATCTTGCTCAGACCTGTGATCCACCCGTTGGGGATATAGGCAATATGTGCCTTACCAAAGAAAGGGAGCATATGGTGTTCACATAAACTGTAAAGCTCTATGTCTTTCACGATGATCATTTCACTGACATCCTCATGGAATTTTGCTGAGTTCAGGATCATCTTTGCATCAATCTGGTACCCCTGCGTGAGCACCTGCATGGACTTGGCCACGCGTTCAGGTGTTTTGAGCAGCCCTTCTCTTTCAGGATCTTCACCCAGCAGTCCTATTGACGATCTATAATGTTCAATCAGTGCTGAAGTGACATGATCGTCGTATTGTTCAACCTTGGTATATGCCATAATCTTATTTTAATTGATAAGGATACTCCACGAAATTTCGGGGTGTCTCATATAAACGCACCTGGAGGTCCAAATGTTCATTGATCAGCGGCCTCAATATTCCAAAGATGACAATGGCAATGTTTTCAGCGGAAGGATTCAGGTTTGCAAAGGCTGGGACATCGAGGTTCAGGTTCTTGTGGTCGAATTTGTCCAGGATATTCTCGGAAATCAGGTCTGACAGTATTTTCATGTCAATGACATACCCAGTTTCAGGATCCACTTCTCCAACCACTTTTACAATCAGCACATAGTTATGCCCATGGTAATTGGGCAGGTTACACTTCCCAAAAACACGTTTATTTTGTTCAGGACTCCAGGCAGGATTGTTCAACCGGTGTGCTGCGTTAAAATGCTCTTCTCTGTAAACTGCCAATTTTTCACCCATGTGACCTCAGAATTAATGATGATAAAAGAATAACACAACCCAGAGGGCATTGTTTGATCAGAAGAGGCTAGTCACCAAAATACTCCACATAAATGCGGGGCGTTTCAACCAATTTGATGCAGTGCAGCAAAACACCTTTGGGCATATGGGGCGCAAGCTGACCCCAAATTTCATATACCAGGTTTTCTATGGAACAAATCTTCCCTTCCATGAAAGGGATATCCAGGTTAAGGTTGCGGTGATCCAGAACATCTACAACATATTCCTTGATGATTTTGCTCAACAGCTTTGCATCAACAATAAACCCTGTATCTGGATCAGGAGCACCTTTGACCGTCACAAACAGTTCAAAATTATGCCCATGCCAGTTTTCATTGGCACATTTTCCAAAAACCTCATCATTCTGTTCAGCAGTCCATTGAGGATTGTACAGCTTGTGTGCTGCATTGAAATGCTCCCGTCTGGTCAAATAAAATGTTGGCATATGCTTGTTAGGGGTGCAAAGTTAAGAAGCAATATCAAAAATTCCTCTTGAAATCTGAATCCGGGGCCATGAATGAATGGTATTCGATAGAATTGATGAACTTTGCAGGATGAATGTCTTGGTCATTGCAGCTACAGAGAGAGAAATTTCTGGCATAAAAGAAATCCCCCTAACACAAAAAACGGTGAAGGTTCATTTTGCCGTCACCGGTGTTGGGCTCATGCCTTCCACCTATGCCATAATGCAGCAAATTACCAGCCTAAAGCCAGACATGGTTATCCAGCTTGGCATTGCAGGCAGCTTCGACCCGTCACTGATGTTGGGAACAGCAGTGACTGTCAGGAGTGAGATTGTGGCGGACATGGGAGTCTTTGAAACAGATAGATACCATGACATTTTTGAGTTGGGACTGACAGATAAAAACATCCCCCCTTTTGAGCAGGGTGCCATTGTGAACCATCATGACCACCTGATAGCGGCTGCAGCATTGCCTGCTGTTGCTGCTGTATCCGTCAATGAAATCAGCAGCAACCCACATAAAATAGCGTTGTTTGCCAATCAATACAAGGCAGACATCGAATCCATGGAAGGCGCAGCCCTTCACTATGTTTGTGCGTTACAACAAATTCCTTTTATCCAAATCAGGGGTATTTCCAACCTGGTTGGAGAGCGCGATAAGAGCAAATGGAAAATTCCTGAATCATTGATTGCTGCAACAAATGCCTGTGTTAACCTCATCAACAAGATCCAACTACCATGAAACTGAGTTTGGGAATTTCACCCTGCCCCAATGACACCTATATTTTCGATGCAATGCTCCATGGTAAAATTGATACCGAGGGATTGGAAATTACGCCCCGCCTGGAGGATGTGGAGACCTTGAATCACCTGGCGATCGAAGGTTCCCTGGACATCACCAAGGTAAGTTATGGGGTCGTTTTTCAATTGATCAACCAGTACATGATCCTTGAAGCAGGCAGTGCGTTGGGAAAAGGAGTTGGCCCCCTTTTCGTATCAAAAAATATTGAAGATGAAAAAGAAATTGATCCTTCAAAGATCAGTGTCGCCCTTCCAGGCATCAATACCACCGCTCATTTGCTGTTCTCCCTGGCCTATCCCGAGATAAAAAATAAAACATTCGTCCCCTTTCATGTGATTGAAGACATGGTTTTAACTGGAGCAGTTGATGCTGGTGTCATCATCCATGAAAACAGGTTCACCTACCAGCAAAAAGGGCTGAAAAAAATTTCAGACCTGGGAGATGTTTGGGAGAAAAGAACAGGTGCGCCCATTCCACTTGGCGGGATCCTGGTCAGGAGATCGTTTGACCTTGAACTTTCTACCAAGATCAACAGGGTGATCAACAGGAGTCTTGCCTATGCCAATGAAAATGCCCATGCCTTACCTTCATTTGTTACTGAAAATGCACAGGAGATGAGTGAGGAAGTGATGCGCAACCATATCGGTCTTTATGTCAACGAATTTTCCCTTGCACTTGGCAAAGAGGGCAGGTTGGCTGTACTGGAATTGATCAAAGCATCAGCCGCCTTGAATCAAAAAGGGTTTCCAGAGGGGCTGAATATATTTTTGCAGGATAACTAGAAAAGCCCGTAGAGCTCAGCATCGATCTTTGCGATGATCTCGCCAAGGTGCTCTTCATTCTCAACAAATTTGGTCTTGTCTACATTGATGACCAACAATGGTCCTTCCTTATAGCCATCAATCCATTTGTTGTAATATTCGTTCAAACGCTTGAGGTAATCAAGGCGAATATTTTCTTCATACTCTCTTCCCCGCTTCTGGATCTGGCCTACCAATGTAGGTACAGAAGCCTGGAGATAGATCATGAGATCTGGTGGCTTCACCATTTGGCGCAGGTTCTGAAAGAAATCAAAATAATTATCAAAATCACGCTTGCTCATCAGACCCATCTCATGAAGATTCGGTGCGAATATATACGCATCTTCATAAATGGTCCTGTCCTGGATAACCGTTTCAGTCCCCCTGCTGATCTCAATCAGTTGATTCAGTCGGCTGTTGAGAAAATAGATCTGAAGATTGAAGCTCCAACGGGGCATGTCTTCGTAGAAATCAAACAAATAAGGGTTTTGGTCCACATCTTCGAACTGTGGAATCCATTTGTAGTGTTTGCTGAGCATTTCAGTGAGGGTGGTTTTCCCAGCACCGATATTTCCTGCTATTGCAACATGTTTTGGTTTTCTAGCTTTGGCCATAATATTCTGATTGGATCCGATATTCAACGGTCAGACAAAGTACATATTCATTTTCAATAAACCAAACCCATTGCATTTCTCACCAGCTCCATGGTTGCAGCGGCACTTTTCCTGGCTTTTTCTGCACCCAACTCCATGATGCCCTCCAAGTATTGTGGATCATTCCTGATGGATTCGGCCCTTTCTCTGATAGGGGCGATAAAGGCCACCATGTCTTCAGCCAATTGCTTTTTCATGTCACCATATCGAATGGTGCAATTGTCATAGGAAAGTTCAAAAGCGGAAATGACATCAGCTGCACTGACAAGGCGCATCAACTGAAACATGTTTTCAATATAGTCTGGCTTGGGCATATTAGCACTGGTTGGCCCACCATCCGTCTTGGCTTTCATCACTTTTTTCCTGATCACTTCATCCTCATCCGCTAGGTAAAGGGTGGCCAGCTGGTTCTCACTCTTGCTCATCTTTCCCGTTCCATCAAGGCTTGGTACCTTAACCAGGTCTTCACCAAAATTATAGGCCAATGGCTCAGGAAACACTTCTCCATAGCGGTGGTTGAAGCGTTTTACAAAATTCCTTGCCATCTCCAGATGCTGTTCCTGGTCCTTTCCGACAGGCACCCAGGTAGCACGGTGAAGAATGATATCAGCAGCCTGGAGTACAGGATAGGTTAGCAAACCGGCATTGATATTGTCTGGCTGTAACCTTGCCTTGTCCTTGAAGGTGGTTGTCTTTTCAAGCTCGCCCAAATAGGCCAGCATGTTGAGGTAAAGATAGAGTTCGGATGTCTCCCTGACATGGCTTTGGCAATACAAAGCAGCCTTTCCCGGGTCGATACCACAGGCTATGTTCTCTGCCAACACACGATGCACATTTTCCTTGAGCGCTTTGGTGTCTGGATGTGTTGTAAGGGCATGCAGGTCTGCCACCATAAAATAGCAGGTATACTCCTCCTGCAATTTCACATAGTTTCGCATGGCCCCAAAATAATTCCCCAGGTGCAGGAAGCCTGTCGGCCTGATC
>Ga0222712_10005397_pt1 | contig 12971 bp, 15 predicted proteins | sample C33_657DmetaG_FD_165043 | JGI IMG/M metagenome (GOLD analysis project Ga0222712, IMG submission 165043) | Estuarine water microbial communities from San Francisco Bay, California, United States - C33_657D | ecosystem: Environmental > Aquatic > Marine > Unclassified | place: USA: California...
GGGCGTTCTTCGCCGCAAAACGTTAGGCACAATGAACCTTTTGCGCAGACCACTTGAGCCCTTGGCCTAGAATCTGCCATAAGCGCCGCAACCAATGGCCACAGCCCTTCCCATTCCCCTGACCCCGTTCCCCTGGGGCGATATCGCGATCATCCTTGCCCTGATCGCGCTCAACGGCGTTTTGGCCATGTCGGAACTGGCCATTGTCTCTGCCCGCCGGGCCCGATTGGAATCGATCACGAAGAAGAGCCAGCTGCGCGGCGCAAAGACCGCCCTGCTATTGGCATCCAATCCCGGGCGGTTCCTGTCCACCGTCCAGATCGGCATCACGCTGATCGGTATCATCGCGGGTGCTTATTCCGGCGCCAGCCTTGGCGGACCGGTCGCAGAGCGTCTCCTGCTTCTTGGCGTCCCGGCCCAATGGTCTGACGATATCTCCTTCACGCTCGTCGTCGGCCTCACCACCTTCACCTCGCTGATCGTGGGGGAACTGGTGCCCAAGCAATTCGCCCTGCGCGCACCGGAACCGATTGCCGTCGTCATGGCGATGCCGATGGTCGTCCTATCGCGCGTGACAGCGCCTCTGGTCTGGCTGCTCGATCGCACCAGTGCGCTCATCTTCCGCATCCTCGGCATGGACCGCGAATCGGAAAATCATGTGACGGCGGAAGAGCTGCACCTGATTGTCGCGGAAGCATCTAAGTCCGGCGTGATCGAAGAAAACGAACGCGCCATTATTTCAGGCGTCGTCCGCCTCGCCGACCGGCCGGTGCGTGAAGTGATGACGCCGCGCACCGAAATTGACTGGCTCGATGAAAAGGCGGACGCCAAAACAATCCATCAGGCCGTCCTTGCCTCCCCGCACAGCCGCCTGCTCATCGCGCGCGGCTCGGTCGATGAAATTGTGGGGGTCGTCTCTGCCCGCGATCTTCTGGCCGCAGAACTCACCGGCAAAAAGCTCGACCTCAAGGCGCTGATGAAGCGCGCACCGATCATCCCCGATCAGGTCGATGCGATGGACGTGCTGGAAGTGCTGCGCGATGCGGATGTGCCCGTCGCCCTAGTTCATGACGAATATGGGCATTTCGAAGGGATCGTCACGCCAGCCGACCTCCTCTCTGCCATAGCCGGGGACTTCGTGTCCGATCAGGACGATGGCGAGGAACCGGCGATCTTTGAACGCGAAGATGGCAGCCTGCTCGTCTCCGGCTGGGCCACCGCCGATGGCCTGTCCGAACGCATTGGCATTAGCCTTGAGGAAGACCGCGACTATGCAACCGTCGCCGGCTTCGTTCTTGATCGCATGAAGCGCATCCCGACCACCGGGGAATCCTTCATCGACCAAGGCTATCGCTTTGAAATCATCGATATGGACGGTCGCAAGATCGACAAAATCCTCGTCGAAACCGCACATTAGAGAAACCTATGACCAGCCTGTCCGATATTCAGGAGGAATATGAATTCCTCGACGGTGACGATCGCTATCGCCTTTTGATCGATCTGGGACGCGAGCTGGAACCCATGCCCGACGCGCTCAAAACCGACGCGACGCTTGTGCGTGGCTGCTCGGCCAGCGTCTGGGTCTATCCCGCCGCGCAAGACGGGGGTCACCTCCATTTTCTGGCGGACAGCAATGCCGCCATCACCAAGGGCATCATCGCGCTGGTGCTCAAGACGGTGCAGGACGCGCCTGCCGCCGAGATTTTGGCGACTGACATCGAAGGCGCGCTCGCCCCATTTGATCTCAAGAACCAGCTGTCGTCCAACCGGACGCAGGGCATCCCCAATATGATCGCCCTGATCCGCGAGACCGCGGCCCGCGTCGCGGGTTGACAGTCCCTCCGTCCAAGCGGACGATGGATGTATTGATTTGGGGGCACCGCGCATGGCCAGATTGCTGATGTTTCTCGCAGCTCTCATAGCTGCATCTCCCGCCTTTGCGGCGCGTGATTTCCGCATCGGGACGGAACGCTTTGCCGAAGCAGAGATCCTCGATGCCCGCGCTGTGGCGTCGGTGGACGGTATGCCGGTGCTGATGATCACACTGGCTGAAACGGCGGCCTCCCGCCTGCATCAGCTCACCCTGTCCATGACGGGTCAGCCGCTGCCCGTGCTGCTCAATGGCAAGAAACTCACCGCCCCCATCGTGCGGGAGCCCATTGCAGGCGGCGTCCTCGAAATTTCCGGCCTGCAGGACTTTCGTGAATGTGAGCGGCTTGCCCGCGAAATCTCCGGCAAGGACCCTGTGCCCGACAGTCTTGAGGACTAGTCAGAGCGCCAGACGGCGCTCCTCAGCAGCGCGCAGCACGTCATAGGCGGCTTGGATCTGGCGGAAGCGCTCGGCGGCCGCGGCATCACCGGGCTTCACATCGGGATGGTTTTCCTTGGCAAGCTTGCGCCAGGCAACGCGCACAGCGTCAAACTCGGCATCAACCTCAAGCCCCAACGCATCGAGCGCACGGAGTTCATCGCGGCTGCGGGAGCCATCACCGGGACCCGCCCAGCCATAATGTTTCGGGTCCTGATAGCCCGAGGCATCGCGCCGTTCATTCGCCTCGCGCTCGGCCGCCTCTTCGGCCGTCAGTCCGGCGAAGTAATCCCAATTCTTGTTATACTCGCCCGCATGCGTTTCGCAGAACCACCATTTTTCGGGGCTATTGGGCGATTTTGGCGCAGGCCGATCCCCCGGCAAGTCGCAGCCATGCCGATCACACAGGCGCACCTTCACCGCTTCGCTTTCCGCGCCATAGCCGCGCCAGCGGGGGAAGCCCCAATCCAATCTGCGTGTCTGTCGGCGTGTCATAAGAGACCAGTCTAGGCGATTCCCGCTTCGCTTGCCACCGCAAAGGGAACGTCAGGCATCCGCCCCCAAGGTTTGACAATGGCGCGCCCTGTGGCAGACCGGGCCGCGATCAAAACAACAGGAGGGGTCTCAACATGGTCATCATTCCACGTATCCTCGTCGGCGTCGCCGCACTCGGTTCACTCATCCTCGCGCTTGGCCTCTGGCTGGGTCAGGAACAGGTCATCCCCGCACTTGGCATTGCCACCACCGATCTCGCCGGGGGGTTGGTCGGTCGGGCAACAGTGCGCGCCGACATTGCCGGCCTGTTTGGCGGCATGGGCATCTGCATGTTGATCGCCGTGATCCGGCAAAGCGTGCAGTGGGTGAATGCGGTGCTGGTCTTTGTCGGGGTTGCCATCACGGGCCGCTTTATCGGCCTCGTCATGGATGGCGGCGGCGATGCCGTGATCCAGCCAATCATCGTCGAAGCGGTGACAATCGGCCTTCTGCTCTGGCTGCGGGCGGGTCTGTCAAAGCAAGGCGCTTAGCAGCAATAAGGGGTCGGGCACACGGCGTCCGGCCTCAACTTCATTTGCGATTTGCGGAAATTGGATGCCCCGTGAGGATTCGAACCTCAATAGACGGAGTCAGAGTCCGTAGTCTTACCGTTAGACGACGGGGCATCAGTGAGGGCGGGCAGATAGGTTTTTGACCTGATTCTGTCAACGGGTGCGCAACTTAGGTCGCAAAGCTTGCGGCAATCGCCGTCTGCCCTTAGTCTTGGCCCCAAGTACCGCCGGGCATTTCCCGGACGGAAGTATAAAAGAGTTTGCGGCCAATGGTGGACCAGCCCACCCAGATGCCGCCACCCCGTCGGAATCATGTGGGGACGGGTAAGGCGGCAACATCCCAAGCGGTGAAGACTGCGCCGCGTGACCGCGCGCCGCCCCGCCGTAACTATGCCGCGCTCGACCTTGGCACCAATAATTGCCGCCTACTGATTGCCCGGCCCGAGGGCAGCCGTTTCACCGTGGTGGATGCCTTTTCGCGAATCGTGCGTCTGGGCGAAGGGCTGGCGGCTAATGGCGCAATCAGCCAGGCCGCGATGGACCGGGCGCTCTCCGCCCTTTCCGTCTGCGCGGACAAGCTCGTCAAACGCAATGTCTTCATGGCACGCTCTGTGGCAACAGAAGCGTGCCGGCGGGCAACAAACGGGCAGACTTTTGTCGATCGTGTCTACCGCGAAACAGGCATCAAGCTGGATATCATCGCCCCGCAGGAAGAGGCGCGGCTGGCCGTGCTCGGCTGCCACATTCTGCTGGAAGACGGTGAGGGCGCCGCGCTGATCTTCGACATTGGCGGCGGATCGACCGAGCTGGTGCTGGTGGATACCAGCGGCCCGCACCCCCGCACGCTGGACTGGTGCAGCCTGCCCTGGGGGGTCGTCTCCCTCAGCGAGAGCGTGCCGCATGACAGCCATGATGCCACCGCCCGCGCCGCTGCCTATGAAATGATGTGCGCCAAGGTGCGCGAGGCCATGGGCCCCTTTACCGACCGGCTGGCCGACGCGGCCGCAGAAGCGCCCCGTCTGCTCGGCACGAGCGGCACAGTGACAACACTCGCCAGCGTGTTCCTTGGCCTCACCCATTATGAGCGCAAGCTGATCGACGGCCTGCGTGTCGAGGTGCCCGCGATGCGCGACATCTGCCGCCAATTGGCCGAGCAATCGGTGACAGAACGGGCCAAGCTGCCCTGTATCGGGCCGGAGCGTGCCGACCTGGTCGTCGCCGGTTGCGCCATCCTTGAAACGATTTTTGATGCCTGGCCCGCGCCCTTTGTCGGCGTGGCAGACCGGGGCATCCGCGAAGGCATTTTGCGTCAGTTGATGACCGCAGGGGAAAGAAAATGAGCACCAGTTCCGGCGGCAGGACGCGCGTCAAGACCGCCAAGGGGCGCAAGGTTGGCTCCACCCGTTGGCTCGAACGCCAGCTGAACGACCCCTATGTGAAGAAGGCCAAGGCGGAGGGCTATCGCAGCCGCGCGGCCTATAAGCTCATTGAACTCAATGAACGCTTCGGGTTTCTGAAAGGCGCCAAGCGCGTCGTTGATCTGGGCATTGCGCCGGGCGGCTGGGCGCAGGTCGTGCGGCGCACCTGCCCCAAGGCGCATGTCGTCGGCATCGATCTTTTGCCGGTGGACCCAATTGACGGTGTCATTATCACGCAGATGGATTTCATGGATGATGCCGCACCCGCTTGGCTGACCGAAGCTCTGGGCGGGCCTGCCGATATTGTGCTGTCCGACATGGCCGCCAACACCGTGGGCCACCCGCAGACCGACCATTTGCGGACCATGGCTCTGGTGGAGGCAGGCATGTATTTCGCCTGTGAGATTTTGCGGCCCGGCGGCGTCTACGTCGCCAAGGTTTTGGCAGGCGGCGCCGACAATGATCTGGTGGCCGAACTCAAGCGCAACTTCACCGCCGTGAAGCACGCCAAGCCGCCTGCCAGCCGCAAGGATTCGTCGGAATGGTACGTCATCGCCTCGGGCTTTAAGGGTCGTGGTGACGCGGAAGACGCAACTGAGAATGACGCCGAGTTAACTTGATCTCCCCGCCACGGTCGGTCTTTGTGCGTCGCAGTTGACGTAACAGGGGGCGTGACGCGTGGCGGTCCGCAAGAACCAGCTTTCGAAAGCCAGCAAGGCGCTCCGCCTGATCGCGTCCTTCCTTGATCCGCGCATCTATCTGCACGGCATCAAGATGCTGAATTACTGGAATTATTCGCACGTCCAGCCGCTACGTCGCGTGACCAAGGGCCGCGATCTCGCGATCAGCCCCGATGCCGTTTTTGCGGACCCCGACCGCATCACCATTGGTGACCGCGTCCGCATCGGATCGCGCTGCCACATCTGGGCGGGGCCATCGACGGGCCGCATCGTCATCGGCGATGACGTGCTGTTCGGGCCCGAGGTCATGGTGACGGCGGCGACCTATCGCTACAATGATGGCACGCCCGTCACCAAGCAGCTGATGGACGAGGCCGACATCATCATTGGACGTGATGTGTGGATCGGCGTGCGCGCGGTGATCCTGCCCGGCACACGCATCGGCGACGGCGCGGTCATCGGCGCGGGCAGTGTTGTGAAGGGGGATATCCCTGCCTTCGCGCTGGCCGTTGGGTCTCCGGCCAAGGTCGTGGGCAGCCGCAATCCTGTGTTTGAGCCGTCCGACCTGCCCCATTGAGCATGACGGCCAGCATCATCATCCCGCACTACCGCGATATGGAGCGGCTGGACCGGTGCCTCACGGGCCTCGCCCCGCAGGTGAATGGCGTTGACGTGGTCGTGGTCGACAATGACAGCGGGCTGGATTTCACCGCGATGAAGGCCGCCCACCCCTGGGCGCGCTTTGTGACCGAGCCGGAAAAGGGCGCCGCCGCCGCGCGCAACCGGGGCGTGCGGGAAACAACGTCGGACACGTTGCTCTTCATCGACGCCGATTGCGTGCCTGCAGCCGATTGGGTCGCGCAGTCGATCAGGGCCCTGCCCAAGGGTGATGTCGTCTCGGGCCGCGTCGATACGTTTGACGAGGGGCCAGCTGGAGAGGGTGCCCCGCGCACCGGCGCGCAGGCGTTTGAGACCGTCTTCGCCTTCCGGCAGAAGGACTATATCGAAAAGCAGGGCTTTGCCGTCACCGCCAACCTCGCCACGACCCGCCGTGTGTTTGATGCGGTGGGCGATTTCCGCGTTGGCCTGTCTGAAGACAAAGACTGGTGCCAACGCGCCGTCCGTGCCGGGTTCACCCTCGTCTATGTCGACGCCATGGCCGTCTCCCACCCCACCCGCAGCGACTGGCCCGCGCTGCGCAAGAAATGGCTGCGGCTGACCGAGGAGAGCTTCGCGCTGCATCTTGCCGATGGCGGGAGCAGGGCAAGCTGGGGCCTGCGGGCGGGGGCGGTGCTGCTGTCAGCTTTGCCGCATAGTGTGAAGGTGTGGGGGAGCCCGAAGCTCAATGGCGCGGGCGAGCGGCTGCGCGGAACAATGACTCTTTTCCGGCAGCGGATCGTGCGGGCCGGATGGATGGTGCGGCAGTCGGTTCGTCAAGGACAACCGGCCTAAACGCCTCTCCGTCGCCCCGTGCTTGACACGGGGCTAGGCTGTTCTTGCCCCCTCCCGTTGGGCCTGATGCCCGAACTGCTGACTCTGTGGGAGCGGTGGTCTCCGGCTAGAAATAGGCTGATACTGGACGAAGTTTAGCCAAGCCCCGTGTCAAGCACGGGGCGACGCGGGTGGGAAAACTCACGCCTATCGCGTCTTCACATAAGTCCCCGGCGCATCCTCAATCGCGGCCAACTTCCCCTCACCCGGTACGCGCGCACCCTTGGCCGCAACCGTCTCCGGCGCCTGATCCGTCAGCCAGCCGAACCAATAGGGCCACCAACTGCCCTTGGTCTCGCTGGCGCCCGCGATGAACTCGGCGAATGACCCAACCGGCGCATCATTCGTCCAATATTGGTATTTCTGCGCCGAGGGCGGGTTCACCACACCGGCAATATGGCCCGAACCTGCAAGCAGGAAGGTATTGTCTCCAGTGAACTGGTTGCGCAATTCCCAGACGCTTTCGGCGGGCGCGATATGGTCTTCGCGACCGGCCTGAATGAAGCTGGGGGTCTTCACCTTGGTCAGGTCAATCGGCACGCCGAGCGCAGACAATGCGCCCGGCTTTGAAAGCAGATTGTCGCGATAGAGATCGCACAGATAGCTCTTATGCCATTTGGCGGGCAGGTTGGTGACGTCGCCATTCCAGTGGAGCAGATCAAACGCGGGATAGGGTTCGCCCATCAGATAGTTTTTGGCGACGGTGCTCCAGATCAAGTCATTGCCGCGCAGCAGGTTGAAGGTCGCGGCGAGAAAGCGGCCATCGAGATAGCCGTCGGTCGCCATGCCCTCGACCAGCTTGATCTGCGCTTCATCGACGAAGTTGAGCAACTCGCCTGCCTTCGCGAAGTCCACTTGCGCGGTAAAGAAGGTGGCCGACTTGACCTTATTCGCCTGCCCTTTGGCCGCCAGCACGGCAAGGGTCGCCGCCAGCGTTGTGCCTGCCACGCAATAGCCGATGGTGTGCACCGCCTCGACGCCCAACAGATCGCGCACGGTGTCGATCGCCTCCACTTGTGCGGCGATGTAATCGTCCCATATCGTGTCCGCCATCGAGGCATCCGCCGACTTCCAAGACACCACGAACACCGTGATCCCCTGATCGACGCACCATTTGATGAAGCTCTTCTGCGGCGTCAGATCGAGGATGTAGAAGCGGTTGATCCAGGGCGGGAAGATGACGAGCGGCGTTGCCAGCACCTTGTCGGTGGCAGGCGTGTATTGGATCAGTTGGAAGAGCGGCGTTTGATAGACGACCTTGCCCGGCGTCGTGGCGATGTTTTCGCCCAGCTTGAAGGCCTCAGGGTCGGTGTGCGTCAGTTGCCCGCTCTGTAGGTCGGCCATCATGTGCTGCATGCCTGTCATCAAGCTCGCGCCGTTCGTCTCCACGGCCTTTTGCAGCGCGAGGGGATTGGTGAAGGGGGAGTTTGCGGGACTCATCGCATCAACAACCGTGCGCATCGCAAAGCGCAGCTTGGCGCGTTCATGGTCGTCCGTCACAGGCACGGCATCGACAAGCGACATCATGTGATCGGACATGGTGGCATAGCCCTGCCGCACCAGCGCGAAGAGCGGATGATCCCATTCCGCACCCTGAAAGCGGCGGTCTTTTTGCGGCGCCTGCGTCTCCATAGCCTGCGCAATGGGGGCGAGCATCTGGCCCAGCATGTCCATCATCTGGTGGTAGGCGGCTTGCGGATCGACCGGGAGTTCAGGCTTTGGCGGTTCAAACGTCATCGATTCATCCCGTCGGGCCTGAGTTGCGGCAGCGCCCTTTGGATGGCATAGCGCCGAAATTCGTCAACCGAAAGAAGCCAATGTCTGAAGAATTCTACCGCATGAAGCGCCTGCCGCCTTACGTCATTGCTGAAGTCAATGCGATGCGTGCGGCCGCCCGTGCGGACGGACAGGATATTATCGACCTCGGCATGGGCAACCCCGATTTGCCGCCGCCTGCGCATGTGATTGAAAAGCTGTGTGAAGTCGCGATGAAGCCGGATGCGCATGGCTATTCGGCGTCGTCCGGCATCCCCGGCATCCGCCGCGCACAGGCCAATTATTATGGTCGTCGCTTTCAGGTCGACCTCGACCCGGAAACCGAAGTCGTCATGACGATGGGGTCGAAAGAAGGCCTGTCGAGCCTTGCGACCGCGATCACGGCGCCCGGCGATGTCGTGCTGGCACCAAACCCCAGCTACCCCATCCACACCTTTGGCTTCATCATTGCGGGCGCGACCATCCGCTCTGTCCCGACCACGCCCGATGAACGTTATTGGGAATCGCTGGACCGGGCGATGCGCTATTCGGTGCCGCGGCCGTCTGTGCTGATCGTCAACTATCCGTCCAACCCGACGGCGGAAACGGTCGACCTTGCCTTCTACGAACGGCTCGTCGCCTGGGCGAAGGAGAACAAGGTTTGGATCATTTCTGACCTTGCCTATTCAGAACTCTATTTTGACGGCAACCCGACGCGCTCTATCCTTGAGGTGCCCGGCGCGAAGGATGTCGCGATCGAGTTTACGTCCATGTCCAAAACCTTCTCCATGGCCGGATGGCGTGTCGGCTTTGCGGTCGGCAATAAACAACTCATCGCCGCATTGAAGCGGGTGAAAAGCTATCTGGACTATGGCGCGTTCACGCCCATTCAGGCCGCTGCCTGCGCTGCGCTCAACGGCCCGCAGGATATCGTTGCCGCCAACCGCGAGCTTTACCAGAAGCGCCGCGACGTAATGGTCGAATCCTTTGGCCGTGCCGGGTGGGACATCCCCAGCCCCAAAGCCTCCATGTTCGCCTGGGCACCTTTGCCACCGGCGCTGAAGGACATGGGCAGCCTTGAATTCTCCAAGCAGTTGCTCACCGAAGCCAAGGTCGCGGTCGCGGCAGGCGTTGGCTATGGCGAAGACGGCGAAGGCTATGTCCGCATTGCGATGGTTGAAAATGAGCAGCGCCTGCGTCAGGCCGCGCGCAACATCCGCAAATATCTGCAGTCTATGGGCGTCAATGCCCCTCCGGGCAAAGCGGACTAATTCCCATGGGCGTCCCCGGCTTTGCCTTTTGCTATCGGTTTCGTGTGCGTTGGTCTGAAGTGGACCCGCAAAAGGTCGTCTTCAACGCGCGCTATCTGGATTATGGGGACGTCGGGCTGACCGAGTATTGGCGCGCTGTCGATTTCCGGGGCGAAGGCGGGGCGGGACCGATGGATTTCCACGTGGCTCATGCCGATGTCACCTATCGCAAGCCCATCGTGGCCGATGAACTCATCGACATCTGGTGCCGGATTGATCGGTTCGGGACGACGTCAATGACGATCCTGATGGAACTTCATGGTGCCGGCACCAGTGGAGAGGATCTGCGCGCGCGGGTGACCGAGGTTCAGGTCAATGTGGATCTGGAAACGCATAGCCCAATGCCGATACCGGATGGGGTGCGAGAGCGCTTTGCCGCCTTTGATGCGCAGACCGCGCCTGTGATGCGCGGCGAAGGCCTCTAGAAGCGAAATCGGCGCCCCGGGCGGGGCAGCACGGGACGCCGAGTTATTTGGGGTGCCGACACTCTTTCGAATTCCACACTCCCGGGTCGCGACTCAATGGCTATCAATAGGGCATGACGTGGTCATGACAGGCGCTGCCAATCCTGCACCGGCAGACATGCTCCAAAAACAAAGAGGCAGCCGTGCGGGGGATACCTGCGCGGCTGCCTTTTAAGTGCCCGGCGGGAGATGAGGGAGTGTCGTCGGGCGGGGTCTATTGTGTTTGTGTTCGTGCCGCTTAGCGGGCCTTTTCGTTGCACTTGGCCAGCTGTTCGGCCGAGAAGTCCTTGCCGTTGGCTGAGAAGGCCGAAATCTTGCCGATTTCACGCGCTGCAGAAGAGCAGACGATTTCTGGGCGGCTGGTCGCCTTGGTGGCAACGCAAGCTTCGCCGGCGCACTTCCAAAGGACGTCACGGGCGACGACGGTGTTGGCGGCGCTGAAGGCGGTTGCGGGGACGAGGCGATAGCCAGCGGTGCCGGCGAACGCTTCGGTCGCAGAACCTGCAAACAGCGAGGCGGATGTAGCGAGGGCTGCGAGAGCGATGAGGGTACGCATAAGGGGAGGTCCTTTCGTTTTTTAAGTTGCGAATCACTACCTACTTAATTAGATTGCAAGTTGCAACTCAAAACTTAAATTATTTTGCGTTGCGGCAATTTTGAGATAGCCTGCGCAGCAGAGATGGGTTGAGAGGTCAAAAAATCAAATGGGTGAGTTGAAAGAAGACCTGTGTTTGGATTGCGGACTGCCAGCGGCGCTGGAGTCGATGGGGGAACGCTGGTCATTTCTCATTCTGCGGGCGGCCTTTAATGGCCTGCGCCATTTTGAGGAGTTCCAGTCCACGCTCGGCATTGCGCGCAACATCCTTGCCAACCGCCTTGGCCGGCTGGTTGACCACGGCATTTTGGCACGTGAACCCATGCCCGATGACCGCCGGAAGATTGAATATCGCCTGACGGAAAAGGGCGCCGCCCTTTTGCCTGCCATGATTGCCTTGCGCCAATGGGGCGAAGTTTGGGAAACCGGCACGCCCTCAACGCCGGTGCTGGTCGACACGCGCGATGAGCAGCCGATCCGCAAGGTCAGCATTCTCTCCCATGATGGCCGCGAATTGCAGCTGGGCGATATGTGCTGGAAGCATACTCACGAAATCAAGCCGCTCGAAATGCCTCGGCTGCAGGCCGTCGCCTGACCTGACTCTTTTCAAAGCCCAACAAAAAAGGCCCGGCGCATCAAGCGGCCGGGCCTTTTTGTTTCGGCAAACGAGAGACGGGTTTAGCCGTCGTAATCGCCGCCGAGGTTCTGGTTGCGTGGCGGAGCGGCCGCAGTGAGGCGCAGCGCCTCAGCAGCGCTCGACAGCGAGGTCATTTCATCTGATTCGACTTCATCATCGATGCGCACGCGCTGTAGGCCAGATACGATGCATTCCTGCAACTCAACCGGCAGAACCGTTTCATCGGCAATCTCACGCAGGGCAACAACCGGGTTCTTATCGCGGTCGCGATCCACGGTCAGCTCTGCGCCACCCGAAATCTGGCGGGCACGCTGCGCGGCGACCAGAACCAGATCGAACCGGTTGGAAACCTTGTCCACGCAATCTTCAACAGTAACGCGCGCCATCGAGCGCCTCCATAATCGGTATGTCGGGAAAGCGGAGCAGCTAACAGTCGCTTGCATCCGTGTCAAGAATTTGGCCTTAAAGGCGCGGTGAGCCAGCCTTTGCCCCAAGCTTTCGACACCGTCACCGTGGACGACCACCGGCTGACGGTGATTGTGGACGCCGAGGCGCGGCTTTCCCGGCTTCTGGCGCTGATTGAAGGCGCGCGCGACAGCCTTCGGCTCTGCTATTATATCTTCGCGGATGATGCTGTGGGACGGACTGTCCGCGAATCACTGATCGATGCCTGCAACCGGGGCGTGGCCGTCACGCTGCTGGTTGATGGATTCGGCAGCGCACTTATGCCCGAGTCCTTTCTTGACCCGCTGCAGGAGGCCGGCGCGCGGATCGGCCGCTTCCTCCCCCGATTGGGGCGGCGCTATCTGCTGCGCAACCATCAGAAAATCCTGATCGCCGATGGCACACGCGCGCTGGTGGGCGGGGCCAACATCGCCGAAGACTATTTCCGGCAGACAGATGCGCCGCCCTGGCATGACCTGTCCCTGCTGATCGAGGGGCAAAAGGCCGCCGACCTGACCATCTATGTCGACGCCCTGCAGGTCTGGATGCAGAGCCAAAAGCAGAGCATCCGGCGTCTGCAGGGCCTCATCGCGGCCGGCAGCGACCATGCAGGCGCCCTTCAATGGAAGCTGGGCGGCCCGTTTGAGCGGTTGAGCCCCTATGCCCGCGCGCTGCGCGCCGACCTTGATGCAGCGAAGACGGTCGACATGATCCAAGCCTATTTTGCGCCGGAATTCACCTTCTTGCGCCGCCTTGGCCGCGCGGCCCGCCGCGGCGAGGCGCGTCTGATGACAGCCGCTCTGTCGGACAACATCACCACCAT